>Ga0182024_10023854_pt1 | contig 10921 bp, 11 predicted proteins | sample P32metaG_FD_120480 | JGI IMG/M metagenome (GOLD analysis project Ga0182024, IMG submission 120480) | Permafrost microbial communities from Stordalen Mire, Sweden - P3-2 metaG (Illumina Assembly) | ecosystem: Environmental > Terrestrial > Soil > Wetlands > Permafrost | place: Sweden: Stordalen... | reverse complement strand
GCTCTGGGCGTCTGACTTCACCAGCGCGAGGCTGCCCATGAACCACAGCGCCTCGCCCCCGTTGGGGGGAGAGCAATCGGGGATGTGCCGGCGCCATCAGTGGTGGTCATGCGGGCCTCCTGCGACTCGAGAGAGTCGTTCGTGCAACGTGCTGTTTCACGAAAAGCCTAGAGGGCCCCGCGGCACGCGGCCGGCAGAAGCCCGGGCGCGCGACCGATTCGACGGCGGCTTGGCAGAATCGGAGCGGTGGGCGGCAACCGCTTCTCCTCACGCGCCGCCCGGTCAGTCCTGGCCGCCGCCGCGATCGCCATTCTTTCGGTGTTGGCCGGCCCGGCGATCGCGCTCGCCGGCCAACGTCACGCCCCCGCCGGACGAACCTCCGCCGAGGCCGCCCCGGCGTCCGGACTGACCATCGCGCCCACGCCGGCCGGAAACCCCATCCCCCCCGGGTTCCTCGGGCTCTCAGTGGAGCCCAAGGGGCTGGCGCATTACGCCGGCACGAACCCGCGCGCCGTCGATCCACCATTCCTCCAGCTGATACGAGACATCGCTCCGAACCAGAGCCCGGTGCTCAGGATCGGCGGGGATGGCACCGACTGGACCTGGTGGCCCGTGCCTCACATGCGGCGCCCGCCCGGCGTCAAGTACACCCTGACTCCGCAATGGATGAGCGTCACCCGGGCGGTGGCGAGCGCGCTCCATGCCCACCTGATCCTCGGGATCAACCTCGAGGCCGACAGCCGCAGGATCGCCGCTGCCGAGGCCCAGGCCATAGTCAGCAGGATCGGGCGCCAAGCGATCGACGCGCTGGAGATCGGCAACGAGCCCGAGCTCTACGGAATTCTCGGCTGGTATCGCTCCGCGAGCGGCCAGCACGTCCTCGGCCGGTCACCCGGTTACGACTTCGCGGATTACGCGCGCGAATTCGCGGGCGTCGCCCACGTGATGCCCAGCGGCGTCGCGCTCGCCGCGCCGAGCACCGGCGCGCCTACCTGGCTGGATCAGCTGGGGACGTTCCTGCCGGCCGAGCCACGCGTCCGCCTGGTCACACTGCACGCCTATCCGCTGGAGAACTGTGTCCCGGGTGAGGTTGCGACCGTAGGTGAGCTCCTCTCCAATCAGTCCTCGCACGGGCTGGCCGACGAGCTGCAGCCGTACGTCGCCACCGCTCGGGCCCACGGCGTCCGGGTGCGGGTGGATGAGATGAACGGGATCACCTGCGGCGGCACCCGCGGCGTCAGTGACACGTTCACCTCGGCGCTGTGGGCACTCGACACGCTGTTCGAGATGGCGCGGGTGGGTGTCGACGGCGTCAACTTCCACACCGTCACGGGGAAGATCAACGAGATCCTCGTGCCCAGCTTCACGCATGGCCAGTGGCAGATGCGAGTGCACCCGGAGTACTACGGACTGATCATGTTCGCCCAGGCCGCGCCTCCGGGCTCACGGCTGCTACCGCTCTCGGGAACGCCGGCGATCGGGGTCAAGGTGTGGGCGACGCGAGCGCCGGACGGAACCGTTCGTGTGGTGCTGATCAACAAGCATCTGGTCCATGCCGAATACGTCCGCCTGCGGATCCCCTCGACGCGCGCGCCGGCCACCGTCAAGCAGCTGCGTGCGCCCAGCATGACCGCCAAGAGCGGGGTGACGCTCGGCGGTCAGACCATGGATCCCAAGACGTCGACCGGTGTTCTCGCCGGGCGGGCGAAGGTCGTCACCCTGGCGCCGAGCGCAGGCACCTACCGCGTCCGAGTGCCCGCGGCCAGCGCGACCATGCTGACCCTTCGGCGCTAGAGCCCAGTCAAAGCCCGTGAACCGCAGCACGCCGCTAAGCGCCGGGCCGACGTTGATCCGGTTCATGAAGCTGTGGCCGGCAGCCGGATACTCCTTGACGTCGTGCGTCACACCAAGCTGAGTGAGGGCGCTCTCCAGACGCGGCGCCCGTCCGCGCAGGGTGCGGTCTCTGCCGCCGTAGCTGGCCACCACTGGGCAGGCCCCGGCCAGTCTGCGGGCCGCATCCTCGGGGACCTCGCCGTAATTCACCGCCGAGGCCGCGAACTCGAACTGGGGCGCGCTGAGAAGGGCGAACGCGCCGCCCATGCAGAAGCCGATGATCCCGATCCGCCCGGTGCAGTCGTCACGCTCAGCGAGTCGCCGGCGGGCGCCCTCGATCTCGGCGTACGCCTGTCCCTCTCCCGCTCGCGACGCCTGCAGAGTCGCGATCACGCATCGGACTCCTCGCCCCGAGTACAGGTCGGGCGCGAGCGCGAGGTACCCGGCGGCCGCCAGCCGATCGGCCTGCTCACGGATGTCGTCAGTGAGCCCGAGCGAATCCTGGATCACCACGACGCCGGGCCACGGCCCGGCACCCCTGGGTAGAGCCAGGTAGGCGCGCAGCTCGTCCGATCCGGCGGCATAGGCGATATCCGGCACGCGGCGCAGACTAGTCCACGGGGCTCAGCGCCGGCGCCGTGGCAATGGAAAAACCGCACCTCCCGTCCCTCGGAACGGTAGGGTCTACGCGACCGCACGCCGGACCCCCGTAGGAGGATCAAGCAAGATGGACGATTCGATCGTAGTTGGCACCGACGGCTCGGAAACGGCCAAGCAGGCCGTGACGGAAGCCGTCCGGCTGGCCAAAGCGCTGGGCGCGGAACTGCACGTTGTCTCGGCTTTTGAGCCCTTGCGTGGTGCCCACGTGACCGGCGCACCCGAAGGCGCGGCGAAGGTCTGGGCCCCGCTTCCCGATGACAAGGTCGAGGCGACCCTGAGCGAAGCCGCCGCCGGCGTGCGGCTCGCCGACGTCAAGGTGACCACGCACGCGATCCGGGAGGACCCGGCCGACGCGCTGCTCAGCGTGGCGGACAAGGTAGGTGCGACGATGATCGTGGTCGGCAGCAAGGGCATGCACGGCGCCCGCCGCCTCGCGCTCGGCAACGTCCCCAACAAGGTCTCCCACCGGGCGAGCTGCAACGTCCTGATCGTCGCCACCCGCGCCCCCACGAGCTGAGGGCCCGCAGCCCGCGGCGGTCGGGGCGGGGCGGCCCTGGGCCTGTGCCGGCGGTCGGCGCGGGGCGGCCCTGGGCCTGTGCCGGCGGCCGCGAGCATGCGTTTTGTGACAAATCCGATCTGCTTCTGCAGATTTGGCGCGTTGTTGGGGTGGAGCCTGCAGATGGCGACAAATCCAAACGGCCGGTCCGGATTTGTCACATCCTGCAGGTGGAGCAGACCGCGAACGCGGCTCGCGGTGCTGGAAGCGCAACGGCCGGCGGATCACGCTCGGGCTGACCGGGAAACGAGCGGCTGCTAAGCTAATGCTTGCCAGCAAGCAACTAATCTTCCAGGATTTATTTGATCAGCTCCCCTTCGCTCATAGATGCCGACACCGCCGTCCGACTGCGGATCGCGATCGCGCGCCTGTCGCGGCGGTTGCGCCCGACCGCGGCCGGCACGGCTGCCGGCCTGACCCCGACGCGGATCTCCGTCCTGCTGACCATCGTCCGCGAGGGCCGGATCCGGATCTCCGAGCTGGCCAGTGCCGAGAGCCTCAACCCGACGATGCTCTCGCGGGTGATCTCCGATCTCGTCGACGCGGGCCTGGCGGCGCGAGTCAACGACGATGGCGACCGGCGTGCTGCCTGGGTGCAGAGCACCGCGGCGGCCAAGAAGCTCGCCGAGCGGATCCGCCGCGAACGGACCGGGGCGCTCAACCAGGCCCTTGAAGGACTCTCAGAGGACGACCGCCGCATCCTCGAGCAGGCGCTGCCCGCCCTCGAGGGGCTCGCCGAGCAGCTCAGGGAGGGGCGTCCGTGACCCGCGTGCTCCGCGCCGGCCGCCTCACCTTCGCCGCCCTCGCCGTTCCCAACTATCGCCGCTATTACAGCGGGCAGTCAATCTCGCTGATCGGCACCTGGATGCAGATGACCGCGCAGGCGTGGCTGGTGCTCACCCTCACCCACTCGAGCACCTGGCTCGGAGTGGTGATCGCCCTGCAGACCCTGCCGGTACTCGTGCTCGGCCCCTACGGGGGAGTGATCGCCGACCGCGTCGACAAGCGCAAGCTGATGATGGCGCTGCAGAGCGCGATGGGCCTCCAGGCGCTGGCGCTCGGTCTGCTGACCGTGACCGGGATGGTGACGGTATGGGAGATCGGAGTGCTGGCGGCGCTGCTCGGCCTCAACAACGCCTTCGAGAACCCGGCGCGGCAGTCGTTCATGCTCGAGCTCGTCGGGCCCGAGCACCTGCGCAACGCGGTCAGCCTCAACTCCGTGCTGGTCAACGTCGCGCGGACGATCGGGCCCGCGGTGGCGGGCATCCTGATCGCCACCGTGGGTGATGGCGTCTGCTTCCTCGTCAACGCCGCCAGCTTCGTCGCCGTCGTCGCCTCGCTGATGACGATGGATCGTGCGGCGCTGTCGCCAACCGCCCCCACCCCCCGGGCTCGCGGCCAGCTTCGCGAGGGCCTGCGCTACGTCCGCTCGATGCCGCAGCTTGCAGTGCCCCTGGTGATGATGGGCGTGGCCGGCTGCCTGACCTACGAGTTTCAGGTCACGCTGCCGGTGATGGCCGACCGCGGACTGAACGTCGGCGCGACCGGGTTCGGCTTCATGACCGCCTCGATGGGTGTGGGTGCGGTCGTCGGCGGGCTACTGGTGGCCGCGCGCGGGAAGACCGGGTTGCGCCCGCTGGTCCTCGCCGCCTCGGGGTTTGCGGTGGCGATGACGCTGGCCACGCTGGCACCGAACCTGATCTTCGAGATGGCCGCACTGGCCCTGGCGGGAGCCGCGAGCATCTCCTTCATGTCGACCGGCAACACGACCCTGCAGCTCAACGCCGCGCCGGAGATGCGCGGCCGCGTGATGTCGCTCTGGTTCGTGGCCTTCCAGGGCTCGACCCCGATCGGCGGCCCAATCGTGGGCTGGCTCATGGCGGTGATCGGACCACGCGCCGGGCTCGGTCTTGGCGCCGTGACGGTGCTGGCGGTCGCGCTCGGCGGCCTGCTGGCCATGCGCCGCGTGCCGCGGCCGCGCCCCGCACACGCAGGATCGGTGCTCGGCAGCGGCGTCGCGACGCGCGGCTAGCCTGTCCGGCTGCTCGGCGGGTCGCGGAACCTCTTGTCGAATTCGGAACGCCCCGTTCGACGCACCAGCGTAAACACTCACTGACCAGCATCGAAAGGGGCCTGGAATGCGAAGGATCGTTGTCACCGAGTTTGTCTCGCTGGATGGCGTGATGGAGGATCCGGGCGGCGCGGAGGGCACCGAGCACGGGGGCTGGACGTTTAAGTTCAGCGACCCAGAGGGCATGAAGTACAAGCTCGACGAGGTCACGGAGCACGCCGCGATGCTGCTCGGGCGCATCACCTACGAGGGGTTCGCGGCGGCGTGGCCCGGGATGACCGATGACGTCGGATTCGCAGACAAGATGAACGCAATGCCCAAGTACGTCGTCTCGCGCACGCTCGAGCGGGCCGACTGGAACAACTCGACCGTGCTCTCCGGGAACCCGGCCGAAGAGGTCGCGGCACTCAAGCAGCAGGACGGAGGCGACATCCTCGTCGCCGGGAGTGCAAGCCTGGTGTCCGACCTGGTCTCTCACGACCTGGTCGACGAATATCGGCTGATGGTCTTCCCGATCATCCTGGGCAGCGGCAAGCGGCTGTTCGCCGACGCCGCCGGCGCGCCCGGGTTGAAGCTGATCGACGTCAAACGGCTGGGCTCCGGCACGGTGATCCTCACCTACCACCGGGGCTAGAAGGAACCGACGGCGAGCGCGCCGGGTGGCTAGCCTCGGGGGCGTGGAGGCGCCCAAGTTCGACCTGCAGAGTCATTCGGTTCATTCCGACGGCGCGCTCGCCGCGCGGGAGGTGGTGCAGGCCGCGGCCGCGGCCGGGGTGGAGCTTCTCGCGCTCAGTGACCACGACACGGCGGAGGGCGTGGCCGAGGCCGCCGCGGCCGCTGCGCAGGCCGGCATCGGACTGGTTCCGGCGACCGAGATCACGTCGATCTTCGACGGCCGGCAGGACCTCCACATCCTCGGATACCTGATCGATCCCCAGCAGCCGACACTGCGGGCAGCGCTGAAGCGCTCCCGCTCGGACCGCGAGCTGCGCGCGCGCGCGATGGCCGACGCCCTGCGTGAGCTCGGATTCGAGCTCGATGAGGCGGCGCTGGCACGGCGCGCGGCCCAGGGCAAGTCAATCGGGCGCCCCCACCTCGCGCAGGCGGTGGTCAGTCTGCCGGCCAACCATGATCGGCTCGCGGTGGAGGATCTCCTGGATCCGACCGCGTTTCTGGTCGCCTACCTGATCGAGGGACGCCCGGCGTTCAGGCATCGCGCCGCGCCCTCAGTGGAGGAGGCCATCGACTTGATCCACGCCGCCGGCGGCCTCGCGGTCTGGGCGCATCCGTTCTGGGACGTGAAGGATCCGGAGGGGGTGCTCGCCGCGATCGACCGCTTCCGCGACGCCGGCCTCGACGGGGTGGAGTCCTTCTACATCACCCATACCCGTGAGCAGACTCAGCTGCTGGTGCAGCGCTGTGCCGAGCTCGAACTGCTGAGCACGGGCTCCTCGGACTACCACGGCCCCGGGCACCACACGTTCTCGAAGTTCCGGGCGTTTTCCACCTACGGGCTTGCGCCCGCGCTCGGCCCGCTCGCCGGTTGAGGGCCGCCGCAGTCGTGGCCGGAGGACCCCGACGGCCGTCAACCGGCGAGCTCCGGCGCCGGAGCAGGCGCTCCGGCGCCGAGGGCAGTGCTATCGGGCGGTGTGAGCGATCACGAACGTGCGCTTCGGCGCGCGGATGACCAGCACCCGCTGGCCGTCCTTGAGGTCGGACATGGTCGCCTGGTGGCGGTTGTCGCGGACCCGCGCGTTCGCCGGGACGGTCAGGATGACCGTCCTGGGGGACGCCTGCCGGATCCCCTCAGTGATGGTCAGCTGCTGGCCGTTGACCGAGCTGATCGTGCCGCGGTCGAATCTAACGGTGGCGAAGCCGGTCCGGGTGGCGATCACCAGATCACCATGGACGGCGCGCCGGGACCACCGGCGCACGCCTCCGGCGCGCAGGGATCGGGTGCCTGTGCGCTGGGCGGTCTTGCCCGCGCTGCCCGACGACGCGCCCGCGGTGGCGATCGCGCTCGCCCCGGCCCCCAGGGCCACGCAGGACACCGCCACCAGTAGAAGCCGGGAGTGCTTTGCGATCAATGACATGGTTGATACCTCGCTTGTGTTGCCTGGTCGCCCGCTTCGCCGGCGGGTGTGCAACGTCGTTACTCCGGCCTGAAAGGACCCTGTCAAGTGAAGGTCAGCTCCGTGTAAAACCCACGCCCGGCGTCCGACCCGGGCTCCTACGATGTTCCCATGCCAACGACGATCATGGTGGTGGAGGACGAGCCGAATATCGGTGCCCTGGTCCGGACCTACCTCGAGCGCTCCGGCTACAGGGCGCTCTGGGTCCGGACAGGAGAGGAAGCACTGACGGAGCTGCGCCGCCACCCGATCAAGCTCGTCGTGCTCGACATCGGCCTTCCCGGGATCGACGGCTTCGAGGTCTGCCGGCGGATCGGGGGCCAGGTTCCGGTGATCATGCTCACTGCCCGCGACGAGGAGCCCGAGCGGGTCGCCGGCCTGGAGGCCGGCGCCGACGATTACGTCTCCAAGCCGTTCTCGCCCCGCGAGCTGACCGCGCGGGGCAGCGAGCGCGCGGTGGGCTCGGGGCTGGGTCTGGCGATCGTCAAGGAGCTGACGACGGCGATGGGCGGCGGCGCGCAGGCCACGAGCCGCCCCGGAGGCGGGGCCGAGATCACGCCCACGGTGCCCGTACCCGACAGCGCCCCGTCAGGGTGACTCAGGCGGTGACGTTGCGCTCGAACAGGTGCTGGCCCACCTTGCGCTTGACCCGCTGCAGAGCGTTGTCGACGGTCTTGCAGTCGCAGTCCAGCCGGCGACCCACCTCCTCATAGGAGTGGCCGTCGAGATACAGCGCCAGCACGCGCGACTCGAGCTCCGAGAGCGCGGTGGAGATGCAGGCCACCAGCGCCCGCAGCTCCTCGGAGGAGATCACCTGGTTGACAGGATCGTGGACGGTCGAGCCGGGAAGCATCTCGTCGAGGGTCGGGTCGTTGTCGCCCGAGGACCCCGCCGGAGTGCTCGAGAACGAGACGTACTGGTTCAGCGGCGTGTGCTTGTTCCGGGTCGCCGTCTTGACCGCGGTGATGATCTGGCGGGTGATGCAGAGCTCGGCGAAGTTGCGAAAGCTCGACTCGCGATCAGTCCGGTAGTCCCGGACCGCCTTGTAGAGACCCACCAGGCCCTCCTGGATCAGGTCGTCGGCGTCTCCCCCGGCGAGGAAGTACGAAGACGCCTTGAGGCGCACGAACCCGTAATAACGACGGACGATGCGGTCATACGCATCGGCATGTCCCTGCTTGGCCAGGGCGATGAGGAACCCATCATCGACCTTAAGCTGAGACTGAGAGTAGGCAGAGAGTCGAGCCACGAGAACAACCTTTCCAGCTCCCGTCAATCACGACGGAAGATCGGAGTGTCGTGGCGCGCTACCTCCCCTGGCGCCGCACCGTTCATAGACTTCCCAGAAAGTAGGGCCGTGGGCCGCACTCTCCCCCAACCGCGAGCCCTAAAGCTCGAGTTGATCCTTATTTATGGCGCGAACTTTACATAGCAACGCTCGCGTGTCAAGCGTCCTGCAGTTTTCGTTGCCGATTCCCGGCTGCCGCGAAGATCAGGATCGCCGCGGCGGCACTGACGCTGAGCGAGTCGATCTTGCCCCGCAGCGGGATTGAGACGAGCACGTCGCAGGCCCCGGCAACCCGCGGGCGCAGGCCCTTGCCTTCGGAGCCGAGCACGAGCACCAGCGGACCGCCGAAGTCGACGCTCTCGTAGTCGGCTTCCGCGGCCTGGTCGGCGCCGTAGCACCACAGCCCGGCCCGTTTGGTGTCGGCCAGGAAGTCCGCGAGGTTCCTGATCTTGGCGATTGGCAGGTGCTCGACCGCGCCGGCGGAGGCCTTGCATACCGCGGGGGTGACCTCGGCCGAGCGCCGCTCGGGCAGCACCAGGCCCGATGCCCCGGCACATTCCGCGCTGCGCGCGATCGCGCCCAGGTTCTGCGGGTCCTGCACCTGATCCAGGGCGACGATCAGCGGCTCGGGCAGCGCCAGCAGCGCATCGGCCGATGCGTAGCGAAACGGCGCCACCTCTGCGCATACACCCTGGTGGGAGTCAGACCCGCACAGGCGCTCGAGCTCGTCAGGGTCGGCGGTGGCGGTGATCGCGCGCAGCGGCGCCAGCCAGGGCTCGCGCAGCGCATTCTTGCCCGCCCAGATCCGCTTGACCGCCCGCGGGCCGCGGATCGCCTCGCGCACGGGGTTGCGGCCGTAGACGATCACCGCGGCGCGCTCATGGTGAGGGGATCAACTCCGGCCCGTGAGGACCGTCACGGACCTCCCAGCCGAGCGATCCAAGCTCGTCGCGGAGGCTGTCGGCCCGCTCGAAGTCCCGCTCGGCACGGGCGCGCTCGCGGGCCTCGAGCAACTGCACGACCTCCTCGGGCGCCTGCGTCCGGTCGCGCTCGAGCAGGTTCGCCAGTCCGAGCACGTCCAGCATTGCGCGCAGGTCAGCGTCTCCCACGGTCCCGGCGGCGCTCCGGTTGGCCTCCCGGACCCAGTCGAACACCGCGGCCAGGGCCCGGGGAGTGTTGAAATCAGCGGCCAGCGCAGCAAAGAACCGCTCCCGCAGGGGTGCGGAGAAGGCGGGGCTGAGGCCGTCTGTCAGCTGGCGCGCCGCCTCGCGGATCCGCGCGCATTGCGCCCGCGCCTCGGTCAGCCGGCCGTCGTCGAACTCGATCGGCTGGCGATAGTGGGCGGAGCAGAAGTACATCAGCAGAGCGTCGCGGCCGTAGCGCTCCAGCGCCTCGTGCAGCACGAACACGTTGCCGACTGACTTGGACATCTTGCCGCTGTCGAGCCGGATCATGCCGTTGTGCATCCAGATCCTGGCCAGGGGCTCCCCGTGCGCCGCGAACGTCTGGGCGTTCTCGTTCTCGTGGTGGGGGAACAGGAGATCGCTCCCTCCCCCGTGGATCTCGAAGCCGACTCCCAGAAGCTCCTCGGCCATCGCCGAGCACTCGATGTGCCAGCCTGGCCTCCCCGGGCCCCAGGGAGAGTCCCAGAAGGCATCCTCGCCCTCCTTGTGGCCCTTCCAGAGGGCGAAATCGAGCGGGTCGCGCTTGCGTCCGGCACCCTCCACCCCCTCCCCCTGGTCCATCTGGTCGACGTCCTGGTGGGATAACTCTCCGTAATTCGGGTAGGAGCGCACGGAGAAGTACACGTCCCCCTCTGCCGCGTAAGCATGCCCGCCCTCCATCAGCTGCCCGATCAAGGCCACGATCGGCCCGATCGTCTCGCTCGCCAGAGGCTCGTGGTCCGGGCGTCCCAGTCCGAGCGCGTCTGTATCGGCGATGTACGCAGCGGTCATCTCCCGGGCCAGGTCAGGGCTGCTGACACCCGCCCGCGCGGCGGCGGCGTAGATCTTGTCGTTGACGTCTGTAATATTTGCCACGAAGTCGACCTCGTAGCCCTCGTTCGCAAGAAAGCGTCTGAGCAACGAGAAGACGACGAAAGGCCGGGCATTACCCACATGGATGCGTCCGTAGACGGTCGGGCCGCAGGCATAGATCCTCACCCGCGGAGCGTGCTCCGGTTCGAGCCTGAGCAGCTCACCGGTTCGGGTGTCGTGAAGAGAAACCGTGGGCAACGTCCGGCAAACGTAGCGTTTTTGGTCCCGGTCGCCAGCTAGCTTGCCCGCGATGTCGCCCCGTTCCGTCAACGCCGAACGTCTGGAGGCCGTCAAGGCCGCCTTTCGCTCTCTCCCGGACCGTTACCTGGGCGCCGACGCCGGATT
>Ga0182024_10023853_pt1 | contig 10921 bp, 9 predicted proteins | sample P32metaG_FD_120480 | JGI IMG/M metagenome (GOLD analysis project Ga0182024, IMG submission 120480) | Permafrost microbial communities from Stordalen Mire, Sweden - P3-2 metaG (Illumina Assembly) | ecosystem: Environmental > Terrestrial > Soil > Wetlands > Permafrost | place: Sweden: Stordalen... | reverse complement strand
TCGACTGATGGCTCGAGCCGGGGAGGCCGACCTCTCCACGCCGCGAACAGGCGCGCGTAGTGGCCATCGGCTTCGATCAGTTCATCGTGGCTGCCCAGCTCTGCCAGGGCACCATCGCGCACCACGGCGACCCGGTCGGCCCGTTCTGCAGCCCCTAGCCGGTGGGCGATGACGATCACGGTGCGGCCCTCGGCCAGTGCGGCGAGAGCCGCCTCGGCTTGGCGTTCGGTCCCGGGGTCGATGCTGGACGTGGCCTCGTCCAGGATGAGGACAGCCGGGTCGGTTAAGGCGGCCCGGGCCAGGCTCACCAGCTGGCGCTCCCCGGCCGACAGGTGCGAACCACGTTCGCCCACGTCGGTCTCCTCGCCCTGGGGCAGGCTCGCTACCCACTCGCTCAAACCGAGCTTGCGCACAGCATCCCGAGCCTCGTCAAGGGTCGCACCGGGCCTGCCGAGGGCGACGTTTTCCAGCACGGTCCCCCGGAACAGGAAGCCTTCTTGAGGAAGGACCACAATCCGTTCCCGGATGTGGGACAGGAGAGCCTGGCGAAGGTCGACCCCGCCGAAATGGACCGACCCCGACAGCGGGTCGTACAGGCGACCGGCCAGTTTGGCGAGGGTCGACTTGCCGCCCCCGGTGGGCCCGACCAGGGCCAGCCTCTCGCCAGCCTCGATCCTGAGGTCGACGCCTTCGAGCACGAGGCGCTCGTCGCCGTCGTCGCCGTCGTCGCCCCCGTAGGAGAAGTCGACCGAACGCAGTTCGAGGGCGCCGCTGATGGGCAGTAGCGCCGGGCGTTCAGGGTCCACCATGGACGGGCCCACGGCGAGCAGTTTGTAGACCGTTGCCAGGGCCGCCCCGGACGACTGCAGCAGGTCGAACAGCGCGGAGAGGCTTGTTATCGCATTGAACAGGTTGGCCAGGTACAGCACGAACGCCGCCACCGTCCCCACCGTCGTCAAATGGGCCTGGACGAGCAGCGCTCCCGCCACCAGCACGACGACCGAAGAAAGGACCCCGGAGAGCTCGATCTTGGGGAAAAAGCGCGAGGACATTGCCACCGTGTCCAGTTCGCCGGCGAGCTGGGCCTGGTTCACCGCTGCGAAGCGGGCGATGGTGGCGTCCTCCTGGCAAAAAGCCTGGACCACCCGCACCCCGGCGAGGCTCTCGTCGAGCGAGGCCAGGGCGTCGCCGATGAGCTCACGGACATGGCCGTACACCTTGCTCGAGGTCTTGCGGTAGCGCGCAGCAGAAACCACAGCCGGGACAAGGGAAATCACCACAACGATGAACAGCAGCGGGGACATCACAACCAATACGGCCATAATTGCCACGAACAGGCCGATGCTCGTGACAAAGCTGGAAAGCCCGCTCTGTACAAGGGTTTCCAGGACGTCGATATCGGCCGTCATGCGCGAGAGCAGCTGACCGGAGCTCTCCGACTCAAAAAAACCCAGAGGCTGGGCCAGTAAGTGGCTGAAAACACGTTTTCTGAGGTCGTTGAGGTATGTCTCCCCGATGCCCGAGACCATGAGAGTCTGCACACGGGTCAAAACGAAATATGCAACGCTCACCGCGACATAAGCGGCACCGGCGATGGTAATAACGCGCATAGAACGGTGGTGCACAAGGCCGTCGTTGATCATCCAACCGACCAGGGCGGGGCCGGCCAATGTCGTGGCCAAACCGGCCAGCAGCACGACGAGGGCGACGAGAATGCGCTTCCGGTAGGGCCGAAGCGACGACACGACAGAGCCGAGGAAGCTTGCGGGTTGGATGTCCTGCGTCGTCTGCGTGGCCTGGGCGGCAGACCGACCGGGTTGCCGGCGTCGGGAGAGGCTCAATTTCATGCTCGTACGCTTTGTTCTTTGTCTGGCACGCTCGGTTCGTCGCCCGGCACGCTCGGTTCGTCGCCCGCCACTTTCTCGATGCCCAGGACGTGGCGGTAGCGGGGGGTGGTTGCGCGCAGCTGTTCGTGGGTGCCCTGGGCCACGACTTGGCCGTCGTCGATGAGCACGACGCGGTCGGCGACAGCGATGGTTGCGGGACGGTGGGAAATTATGAGGGTCGTCTTGCCCCGACGGGCTTCTGCGAGGGCCTTGACGACCTGGAGCTCCCGGGGGGAGTCGACTGCCGAGGTGGCGTCGTCGAGCACTAGGACGCGGGGGTCGGCCAACAGGGCCCGGGCCAGGGCCAAGCGCTGGCGCTGGCCGCCAGACAGAGCCAGGCCCCGTTCGCCCACCGGTGTCCGGTAGCCGTGCGGCAGTTCGTCGATGAACTCGTCAGCCTGTGCAAGGTGGGCCGCCTCGGCCAGCTCCTGGTCGGTTGCATCGGGGCGGCCGACCCGCAGGTTGGCCTCGATCGTGTCGTTGAAAAGGAAACTGTCCTCGAACACCACGGCCACGGCCCGGCGCACGGTGGCTAGGCCGAGGCTGGCGACGTCCACGCCATCCAGGTAGACGACGCCTTCGGTGGGGTCGTACAAGCGGGCCAGCAAGGACAGCACCGTTGTCTTTCCCGAACCAGTGGCCCCCACCATCGCGACAACCTCGCCGCTGTCAATTGACAGTTCGAACCCGTCGAGAACAGGGCCGCCGTCCACGACGCCGGGGTAGGAGAACTTGACCCCGTCAAGGCGGACGGCCCCTGGGCCGGGAGGCAGCGGTTGGGCGATAGCGGGCTCGGGCACCGAGGTGCGCCGGTCCATGATCGACGAGAGCCGGTAACAGGACACCACCGCGCGCTGCAGCATGACGATGTAGGCACCGATCGACTGCAGCGGCCCGGTCAGTATGGCCAGGTAGGCATTGAAGGCGACGAGCATGCCGACGCTCAGCTCGTGATGGAGGACCAGATAACCACCGAGCCAGTTCACGGCCGCCAGTTCGAGCATGGGGACGGTGTTGAGCGTGGGAAGGTAGTGGGCCCGGGTGCGCACAACGCGCATGGCCTCTCCCAGCACGGCATCAGCGGAGGCGCCCAGGCGCGCCTCCATCACCGGTTCGGTGCCGAACCCCTTTACGGCCCGGATGCCCGAGATGGTCTCTTCTACGACACCTGCAAGGGCACCCCGTTCTCTCTGCAGGTCGGATATGGCTTCCCGCACCCGCTTGGAGAACCGGTTGGAGGCGAACGCAACCAAAGGCAGGGCGGCCACCGCGACCGCGCCCAACAGGGGGCTCGTGAGCAGCAGGATCACCGCCACGGCGGCAGCGAGCGTTGCGTTGCCCACCCAAAACGGAGCCGACGCAACCACCGCTTGGACTTGGAACAGGTCGCTTGACACCCGAGACAGAAGCTGGCCTCGGTTGACGTTGGAGTGGTAGGTGACGTCCAGGTAGAGAAGGTGGTCATGGAAATCCCGGCGTAGTTGAGACTCGACCCGCCGCGAAGCAACTCCGTTGTAGTAGCGCCGGCCCCGAGAAGCAGCCGCCTGTGCCAGTCCCAGAGCCGCGATGACGACCACGTACACGGTGAAACTTCTCCACCGGTGAGCAAGCAGTCCCTCGTTCACCGCGTTGCCAAGGAGCAGGGGGGTGCTCGCGATGGCGGCCGAGGACACTAACGCTGCTCCGACGGCCAAACCGAGCACGGCCCAGTGGGGGCTCATCGCCTTCCGCATGAACGCCCAACCCTGCCGGGCACGCCGGCGGCTTTCGGCGGGGCTGGCCGTAGCCGTCGCCGATTTGATCGAAGCTCGCTTCATCGTTCGTCTCGCGGGTAGTTGCTCTCTTGGCTACAGGTTTTGGCGTCCCGTGGCCACTTTCAGGCAACCGCTTGGCACCGCTCCTCGCTTAGGCCCACCCTTCGCCTGGGGCGGTACCACGTGAGATGCAGGCCCGGCTGCCAAACCAGGTTACCGGTCGCGGGCCCGCGGCCCTGGGTATTAAAAGGCTAGCCAGCGGCGCCGCCCAAGGCGCCGAGGAGAGCCGCCACTAACCCGTCCAGCGTGTGCTCGGAAGCTTCTGCGCTGACGTGCAGGCCCCGTCGCCGTGCGGTCGCCGCGGTGACCGGGCCTATGCACGCGACTACAGGCGGGACCGGGGTGCGCGCTGTGGCCGCCTGGTCGAGGTAGCTGTCGACCGCCGAAGAAGAGGCGAAACAGATGGCATCGGCCCGGCCCGCGGCCTCCAGCAGCTCCCGTTCGATGCGGTGGGGGATGGTCCGGTATACCTCGACGGCGTCGACCTCCCACCCCGCCTCGACAAGCCCGCGTCTCAGTTCATCTCGGGCACCCGCGGCCTGGGGGAGGAAGATCTGGCGAGTTGCGCCGGCGGGTGGGGGCGGTGGTGGGAAGGATCCGAGCAGGCCTTCGGCCACGTAGCGTGAAGGGACCAGGTCAGCCACGACGCGATACGCGCGCAGAGCCTCGGCGGTCGCCGGCCCTATCGCCGCCACCTTGACCGCACCGAGGGAGCGGGTGTCGGGCACCAGTTCGAAGACGCGTTGTACGGCGTTCGGGGAGGTGAACACGGCCCAGGCATAGGCGCCTGCGCGCAGCCTGGCTACCCCGGCAGCCAGGGCATCGCCTCCGTCTGAAGGGGGCGCGAGGGCGATCGTCGGTACCTCGAGGGCCCGTGCCCCGACGTCGCGTAGGAGCGCGGCCAGTTGGGGGGCCGCCTGCGCGGAGCGCGTGACGACGATGGTCTTGCCGGACAACGGGCGCCTTTCGTACCACCCGAGGTCAAGACCGGCAACCTCGCCTATGACGATCGTGACCGGAGGGCCGATCGCGACGGTTGCGAGACGGGCGAGGGTTGTCCGGACTGTTGCCTGCTCGGGCTCGGTCCCCCACTGCACGGCCACGACGGGGGTCTCGGCAGGCAGACCACCGGCCATCAGGCGGTCCGCGATCTGGCGGCGGTGGGCGGCGCCCATCAGGACGACGATCGTGCCGCCGGCTTGAGCCAACGCCTCCCAATTGGTGCCCCCGCCACCAGCGGCGGGGTCGACCGAACGGGAATGGCCTGCCACCACGGTGAAGGCGGTGACGAGACCGCGATGGGTCACGGGTACCCCTGCGTAGGCCGGCACGGCGACCGCCGAAGTGACGCCCGGGACCACCTCGAACGTCACCCCGTTAGACCGCAAGAAGAGCGCTTCTTCACCGCCGCGACCGAAGACGAAAGGGTCGCCGCCCTTCAGCCTCACCACTCGCTTGCCCTCTCGTGCCCGGTCGACGAGCAGCTGGTTGATAGCTTCCTGGTCGCCCCTGTCGTCGGGTTGCTTGCCAACGTCCACCCTCTCGGCTCCCGGCGGGGCGAGCGCCAGGAGGCTCGCGTCGGTGAGACGGTCGTGGACGACGACGTCCGCCCGAGCGAGGACCTCGGCTCCGCGCAGTGTCAGGAGCCCCGGGTCACCGGGCCCGGCGCCAACGAGGTAGACGGTCCCGGTCACCAGCGGTAGACGGTCCCGGTCACCAGCGGTCCGGCGCGTGGCGGCCCGACGCGGGTCGGCCCGGTGCTCGGCGGCCCGGTGCTCGGCGGTGCCTCACGGGCGGCCAGGCCGTGCTGCTAGAAGCTCCTGGCCGCCGCTAGCCAGGACCATCTCAGCCACCCCGCGGCCGAGCTCGACGGCGTCCTCCGCCCGCCCGGTGGAGCCGCACCGGACCAGGGCGCTCCCGTCGGGCGCAGCGAGCAGGCCTTCGAGGTGGAGCCCCCCGTCGCCAGTTGCGGTGGCATGGCCGGCCACCGGCAGGTCACAGGCGCCTCCCACCGTTGCGAGGAAGGCCCTCTCGGCGTCGACGGCCTGGCGTGCGGCCCTGTCGTTGAGGGGGCCCAAAAGCTCGAGGTGGGTGACGTCGTCCGCGCGGCACTCGATGGCAAGGGCGCCCTGGGCTACCTGGGGGAGCATCACGTCCGTGCCCAGCACCTCCATCGGCTCCGGGGTGAGGCCCAACCGTGAGAGCGCGGCCGCGGCGACGACGATCGCGCCACCTTCGGGTACCCGGGAAAGGCGAGTCCCGATATTGCCCCGCAGGCTCTGGAACATCAGGTCCGGTCGCAACCACGCCAGTTGCGCACGACGGCGCTGGCTCCCGGTTGCGACCATCGCGCCTAGGCGGAGCGCCGAAAGCGTGCTCCCGACGAGCGCGTCCCTCGGGTCGCCACGCGGCGGTATTGCCGCGAGCCGAATACCAGGTGCGGGGACGGGCTGGAGATCCTTTGCGGAGTGGACAGCCGCATCAGCCTGATCGCTCAGCAAGGCGGATTGGACCTCGCGCACGAAGACGCCCCGGCCGCCCATTTCCCACACGGGGACGTCCGAGCGGCGGTCGCCCGTGGTGGTGACAGGGACGAGCTCGATTTCGAGCCCGGGATGGAGTGTGCGCAGCAGTGAGGCCACGTGTTCCGCCTGCCAGAGCGCCAGCGGGCTACCTCGCGTCGCCAGCCTCAGGGGCACTTTAGGGTTCTAAGCCGAAAAGCTCCCGGAAAGCGTCGGCAAGCGCTTCGCCCCTGGCCGTGCCGGCAGCGGACTTCAAGTTGACGGTGGGTTCGTGGAGCAACTTGGCGACGATGCGTCTGGTCATGGTCTCCAGCAGTTCGCGATCTGCCGGGCCGAGATCGCGGATGCGCAGCTCGAGCCGGGCCATTTCGGCGGCCCTTATTTCCTCCGCTCGGTCATAGACAGTGCTTACAAGGGGGGCGACCGCCCGAGCAGCGAGCGCTGTGCTGTAGCGGTCGACCTCCTCGGCGATTATCCGCTCGACGGCCGGCACCTCCGCACGCCTCCCGTCCACCTTGGACGCCACGAAAGCGCTTATGTCGTCCATGTTGAGAAGGGTGACACCGGGCACGTTGGCGACATCGGGGTCGATGTCGCGCGGCACCGCAAGGTCGACGAGCAGCATCGGGCGCCCGGCCCTCGAGGCGACCGCAGCCCGGGCACTGGCTTCGCCGAGGACTGCGCCCTCGCCCGAAGTGCAGCTGGCCACTACGTCTGCGGCTCCGAGGACCGTTGGCAGCTCGGCCCAGGTCGCCACCTGCCCGCCGATGGCTTCGGCGACCTGCTCTGCCCGGGCCCTCGTCCGGTTGGCGACGATGACCGGGAGAGCCCCGGGTACCGAGGCAAAGGCCCGTGCGGCGCTCTCGCCCACTTCGCCCAACCCGATGACCAGAGCCTGCTTACCCTGCAGCCCGCCCAGCCTGGAAGAGGCCAGCTCTTGCGCCGCATGCGACAGCGAGGTGGTGCCCCGGGAAATTGCGGTCTCCGCGCGGGCACGCTTTCCCACCAGCAAGGCATGACGGAAGGCTCCACCGAGGACAGGGCCGCAAGTGTTCTCTTCCCGTGCGACTTCCCAGGCCTGGCGGACCTGGCCCAGGACCTCCGGTTCGCCCAGAGATGCGGAGTCCAGGCCTGCGGAGACCCTGAAGAGGTAGTTGACCGCCGCTTCGTCGAAGTATGAGTAAAGGCTGCCCGAGAAGTCCTCCGGAGGCTGGCCGCTCCAGGTCGAGAAGAACTCGCGGATGTCCGCCATGGCGCCGTGGAAGCGGTTGACAAGGGCGTAGACCTCGGTCCGCATGCAGGTCGAAAGGACCACCACCTCGTCCAGGTGGGAGCGCGACGAAAGATCGGCGAGGGCCTTGTGCAGGTCGCCCGGCGCCACGATCATGGGCTCCAAGGCTGGGAGCGGCACTGTCCGGTGATTTATCCCAACTACGGCAATAGACACGCCTCGAGGCGCTCCTTTGCTTCGGCTCGGCGTCCCGAGCGGATGAGGTCGAGCATGGCCCAATCCAAGCCCGGCCGCCAGTCGACCTCTTCGGTGCTCCTTCCCTGAGCCTTCAACTGCAAGCGCGCTTCAGCGAGCAGCTCGGCCAGTTCCGCCAGCTCAGGGCCCATCTGTTCGACAACGTGTTGCTTCAGCCACGAGGCCAACGCCGGGCTGTAACCGTTTGTGGATATCGCGACGGTGACCGGCCCTTGGCGCGCCACCGCCGGCAGGATGAACGAACAGTTGGCGGGGTCGTCCGCCGAATTGACCCAGACCCCGGCCGCCTCCCCGTCTTGGTAGACGGCCCTGTTCACGTCCGGGTCGCCGGTGGCGGCTATCACGAGCCAGTAGCCGGCCACCTCGCCCTGCTTGTAAGGGCGCTCCTCCATGCTCGCCAGGCCCGGGGAGCCAGCGAGGGCACGCATTGGCGGCAGCAGTTCCTTGGCCACTACGTGGACCTGGGCCCCCCCCGCGAGGAGCCCTCTGGCCTTGCGTTCCGCGATGTGGCCACCTCCGACGACAAGACAGCGGCGGTCCTTCAGCACAAGGGCGACAGGGTATACCGGAGCGTCGACGGGCAAGGGTGGCTTACTTTCTCGAGATGGCGGCAGTTTTGGCAGGGCTATCGACATTGTCGTTACGGAAGTGCTCGTAGTAGCCCAGGATCTGGAGCTCCACGCCGAGGTCGACCTTGCGGATCGAAACGTGGGGCGCCACGTTCAGCACCACCGGGGCAAAATTGAGCACCGAGGTGATCCCTGCCGCGACGAGCCTGTCGGCTACCTCCTGGGCAACCGATGCCGGCGTCGCGATGAGCGCCATGGTGACCTGTTTTTTCTTCACCACTCGGGCCAGCTCGGACAATGGGTAGATGAGGGCGCCGCCGAGGAGCATGCCGCATTTGGCGGGATCGGTGTCGAACGCAGCTACCACGTGAAAGCCACGCTCGGAGAAGCCCCTGTAATTGCCGAGCGCGTGGCCCAGGTTGCCCGCCCCGACAAGCGCGACGTTGTACTCCTGGTTGAGCCCGAGCTGGCGGTTGATCTGCTGGCGGAGGAGGTCGGTGTCATAGCCGACGCCCCGCGTCCCGTAGGACCCGAGATAGGACAAGTCTTTTCGGACCTGCGCAGCGTTGACGCCCGCACTAACCGCGAGTTCCTCAGACGACATGGTCATATGCCGTGCCTCGCTCGCTTCTGCCAGCGCGCGGAGGTACAGCGGGAGACGCTTCACAGTCGCTTCGGGGAGTAGTCGAGCCACCGGCATCAAGACAATCGTACGCCCAGGCAGGTTGTAGCCCGAATGGGCATCCGAAACGCTGCCGTATGTAAGCGCTTATATGCCATAATGGGAAGTGTGAAAACGCAAACGCCTCCCGCTTCGCCCCAAAATATGCCCGCTCGCAGGCGGGTTGCCTTGGTCGCGCACGACAATCGGAAGGCCGACCTTTTGGAGTGGGCGCGTTACAATCGCGCATCTTTGAAGGCGCATGACCTCGTTGCGACCGGTACTACCGGCAAGTTGATCAGCAAGGAACTGGGCCTCCCTGTGACCACGGTGGAGAGCGGCCCCCTTGGTGGCGACCTTCAGATCGGCGCAATGATCACCGAGGGCGAGATCGACATGCTCGTGTTCTTCTGGGACCCGTTGGAGCCTCAGCCTCACGACCCCGACGTCAGGGCGTTGCTGCGCGTGGGCGTCGTGTGGAACATCCTGATCGCCTGCAACCGTGCTACGGCCGACTTCCTCATTTCCTCGCCGCTCATGACCCAGCCCTACGAGCGTGCGACCCGCCACTACGGTGCGGCGATGAAACCCGAGCCCCGCGCCGCGATCGTGCGGTCGCTCAATTCGTCTGCTCTTGTGAGCTAACCGACGGGTGGCAGCGGGCGCTTAGCCGGCAGCGGTGTACTGGCCGCCAAGGAAGCTGTCCACGTCCTCTTCGCGTATCCGGTACGACCGGCCGACGCGCAGCGCTGGGAGCTGCCCCGACTGCACCAACCGGTACACCGTCATGTTCGAAACCCGGAGCAGGCCCGCCACTTCAGCAACCGTGACGTAACGGGACCGGGACCGAGCGTCGCTCAGTTTGGCCATGCTGCACCCTTCTCCAACTACGAGGGTAGCCCCGGTCGAAGCCGTCCGCCAGGGCCTCCCGTCCTCCCCTGAATACAAGACGGTTGGTTCCGGATTGCGAACCGGATCGGTTCGATATCTGGAACCGATCTGGTTCCGTTTTCGGAACCACCTTTGGTACCCCTCCTGCCCGCCTCGCCTCCCGCTTGGAGCGGCTTGCTCAGGCGCTGGGCGAGCCCGCGCCTCGGGAGCCCAGTTGGCGGCTCCGGTGCGTGGCTGCGGTCACTGCCTCGATGAACGCCGAACGTACCCCGCCAGCCTCCAGCTCGCGCAGCCCCGAGGCCGTGGTGCCCGCGGGCGAAGTCACCGCAGCCCGGAGAGCTGCTGGGGTCTGCCCGGGTTCTGCCAGCATGCGGGCGGTGCCGAGCAACGTCTGGACGACGAGGTCGTTTGCGACCGAGCGCGGCAGCCCCAAAAGGACGCCCGCATCGATCATTGCTTCAGCGACTAGCGCGATGTAGGCAGGCCCGGACCCGGACAGACCGGTGACCGCATCGAGGAGCGTCTCCGGGACCTCCACCACGAGGCCGACCGAGCTCATGATCCCAGCCGCCCAATCGACGTCGTCCCGGGTGGAGCGCGAACCGCCGGCGATCGCTGTGGCCCCCGTCGATACGACCGCGGGCATATTGGGCATGGCTCTGACCACAGCGCAACCGTCTGGGCACCACAACTGTAGGTTGCCCAACGTCACACCGGCCGCGATCGAAAGCACTCTTTTGGCCCCTGTGCCAGCGAGGTTGCGGCACACGCTTTCGATGTCTGCCGGCTTGACCGCCAGGACCACACCCTCTGCTGGAGGCAATTCGCCACCGACGATCTCGAGCCCGTCGAAGCGGCTCGCCAAACCGCCCGGTGCACCGAGCTCAGCTCGGCGAGCCGGCGAGACCTCAGCCACGGCAACCTGCGAGGGTTTGGCCCAGCCCGCTTCGAGGAGGCCGGCCACGAGCGCCTCACCCATTTTCCCTCCACCAACCACCAACAGATCGAGATCCATGCGCAAACGATAGAGCAGATCAGGATGCCAGGCTCAGCCGAGAGTTGCCGCAGCCTCAGGCGAGAGTTGCCGCAGCC
>Ga0182024_10023852_pt1 | contig 10922 bp, 11 predicted proteins | sample P32metaG_FD_120480 | JGI IMG/M metagenome (GOLD analysis project Ga0182024, IMG submission 120480) | Permafrost microbial communities from Stordalen Mire, Sweden - P3-2 metaG (Illumina Assembly) | ecosystem: Environmental > Terrestrial > Soil > Wetlands > Permafrost | place: Sweden: Stordalen... | reverse complement strand
TTGCTCAAAATGCGGACGCCTTTTCCAGTTTGAAAATACGAGAGAAGGCAGGCGCGTAGAGAAAGCCTTTGACACTCACGAGTGCAAGCCCGAGGATGCCAGCCAAGCCGCTGCTCGGATCGTGAAAGAAGCTACGCAGGACAAGTAATCACCGGATCGCCACTGTCTCATCCGGAAACGGAAGAGCCCCCCTGCATGAACGGGTCAATATTAGTTCTGGGTTCATAGTTTCGACGGTAGATTTCTCTCATCATTGGTGATCCTTCATATGTTCTTCCTCTTGTCTCCCCCTCTCCCGCAAGCAATCCATGATCCACTAGAAGTCTCAGATCCCGACTTGCAACCTGTTCTGAGACTCCTGTTGCATTTATGTAGTGCGATCTGCGGATTTTGTATCCGAAAGCGGCATCCGCAACTGTAGGCAGTGCTCTGTCGTTGATACCGCGCTGCTGCAAAATGTGTTCCAACTCAGCCCAAACACGTTGGGTCATTCGACTGCGCTGAAGCAACCATGATGCCTGCCGAAAGTGAGCAATGAGGTTGAATCGAACCCAAGCTCGACAATTGTTTTCTGGATGGAATGCACCCCTGCCGACCTCTCCCAACACGTCGTAGTACTCCTGAGTGAATCTGCCCAGGTACTCTTCGATGCTGCAAAAGGTCGGCTCGATGATTTGTTCCCTTGCCAATACAAGCGTTTGAAGGCATCGTGCCATTCTTCCGTTGCCATCTGAAAATGGGTGAATCATGACCAAATTGAGATGACCGATTGCCGCTCGAACTAGCATGGGAACATCGGTTTTGGCATTCAAAGACTCTACAAATTCATTCATTAAGCCTGGGACAATCGCAGCGTCTGGACCTTCGTAAACGTTTTGTTGCTTTTTCTCGTCCCTGACGAAAATCGATCCCGGTCGGTATCGACCAGGATTCTTGGGAAGCTCATGTTGGATCATCATGAAGTGCAGACTACGAATCAATCCTTCGCTGTAGCAAAAATGCGGATCGTTTGCGAGTTGAAGAACGTAGGTCATCGCGTTTCTATATCCAATGGTTGCCTGCCACGTCGAACGCTCAGCGGTCAGCGGCTCATCATTCTCTACGGCTGCTAGCGCGTCATCCTTGGTAACATTGATCCCTTCAATGCTATTGGAGTGCCGGATGTTTCGCGCAAAAGTAGCCCTCCGTAATACTCCAAACCACCGCCCTGGGGTGCTAATCGCATACTTCAGTGTTTGCCGCATAGCATTTATCTTTTGCAGCACTTCCAACTCATCCGGCAAGATCGGTGGCGCTTTGAATAGCATGTTTGTCCTTTGTTATGAGAGTGATAATAATACATAATAATTATGTTGTCAAGATGTAATTATTGTATTATAGTATCCCTGTCATGAACGTTTTGCACAGCACAAAGCGAGTTCAAGTGATCGCCGCCCTAGTCGAAGGAACCTCGATTAACGCCACTTCCCGCATGACAGGGGTTGCAAAGCACACGATTCTGAAACTGCTCAAAGACATGGGCTGCGCCGCTGCTGCCTACCACAATGCCCACGTTCGAAATCTCCGCGTGCGCCGGGTTCAAGCCGATGAGATTTGGGCCTTCGTTTACGGCAAGGATAAGAACCTCTCTCTGGAGCAAGTACGAGCTGGCGCGGGAAGCGGTTGGACCTGGACAGCAATTGACGCAGACACAAAGCTAATCATCTCCTACACGCTTGGGGATCGCGGCGCGGCGACGGCTCAGGCTTTCATGCAGGACGTTGCTTCGCGAATCAGCAACCGGATGCAATTGACCACTGACGGCCATCGCGTCTACGCGGAAGCAGTCGAACAGGCTTTTGGCTCTGAAATTGATTACGCCATGCTCGTGAAGATTTACGGCGCATCGAATGACAACCCCGAATCCCGCTACAGTCCTGCCACTTGCATCGGATGCCGCACTGGAGTTCTCGCCGGGAATCCTGATCCCGAGTACATCTCAACTTCATTCGTGGAACGGCAGAATCTTTCGATGCGGATGGGAATGCGCCGCTTTACCCGGCTCACAAATGCGTTTAGCAAGAAACTGGAGAATCACGGTCATGCGGTTGCGCTCTACTTTATGCACTACAACTTTTGCCGAGTTCACAAAACGCTCCGCGTGACGCCAGCAATGGAAGCCCGGATTTGTAGGAATCTGACCCTCGCCGTTCTTTAACCATCCACGCAAGTCTTCACTCGCAAGACGGAGATTAAAAACAATGACACAAGCTGCTGCATTCTACTCAATCAACGAAGACCAGAAGGCCGCAAACCTTCGGGCGCTAAGGCAATCACAGTGCCATCTGAGTTTCCTCTAAGATTCAAACTGCACCACTACCCGATAACATCAGCATTTTCCTTGGTTTATAGAGCGCTTCAGTAACCAGTCAGCCGATTACCGCTGTGACATTTACCCACTTCGCGGCGACCCGTATTTTGTAACTCATGCGCCACTCTGCTGCTGTGTTGTGTCAGGACAAACGATCTCTGCAAACGCTGGGCTCCACGCTCCAGGAGCTTGGAATCGAGCAAGTGAACTGCCCGTCCGGGCAAGAGGCGCTGGAGTCGGTCATGACCGACGGCTGTTCCACGCTTATTGTGGATTTTGATCTGCCCGGTGCCGAAGAAGTCATCCGCATGGCAGCCTTGTTGCCGCCCAGCCAAAGGCCCGCACTGCTGGCGGTCGCCAGCCGGGCTTGGCCAGGGACGGGCCAGGCATTCCAGTCCGGCGCCAGCCGCATTCTCTACCGCCCTCTGGATGCAGAACAGTTGAAAGAAGCCTTGGCCGCCGAGAGAAAAAACAGGAAAACCAATCGCCGCAAGTCCACGCGTTACGAGGTGAAGACCCTGGTCTACCTCGGCCTCAAAAGCGGAACGCTCTCCGCGGTCAGCATCGATATCGGGGAGCATGGTCTCGCCGTACAAGCCACCGAACCCGTGCCCGTGATCTCGAACCTGGCTTTTCGCTGCGTGCTGCCCGGTACTCGTTTAACTCTGCAGGGACATGCCGACGTGATCTGGGCCAGTGATCACGGCCGCGCCGGACTTTTCTTTTCCAAGCTCACTCCCGCGGCGCGCAAGCACTTGAAGCGCTGGGTCAGCAAGCGCAACGCTCACAACAAAGAAAAAGAAACGAACAGCGTTCACGACCTGATGCCCCCCGAAGACGCCCACGTATCTTTTTCCGTATCCGAATAGGCGTTCCAGCGAACACGCAGCCCGCTGTCCAAATAAGTGCTCTTATCAGCTTATGCTTCAGATGCCAGCAAACCAGGAGTAGCCGCCTTCCGGGGATGCCGAGCCCAGCCCCTTGCCGATATTTTTCAGAGTGTCTGTGACGGTGATGCGGGACAGATATTTCACGCTTTTGTAGCCCAGCTGACGCGCAACGCGCAGACGAATCGGAGCGCCGTGACGCGTGGGCAAGTCCTTGCCATTCAGGCCGTAAGTGAGAAACGTCTGAGGGTGAAATGCATCGGGCAGATCCAAACTGTCCCAGGATTCATCGAAGGGAAAGAACACGACGAATTTAGCCTGCGGGCTGATTCCCACCAGATTCAAAACATAAGAAAGTGGCACGCCGGTCCATTCGGCGATAAACGACCAGCCCTCTTCGCAAGCCTGATGGGTGATCTGGGAGCGGGAAGGAAAGCGCTTGATCTCCTCGAGCGAGAAACTGGATGGGTGAGCGACCATACCGTCCACGGTAAGACGCCAATCCGCAAAGCTCCCCGCCAGGAGCCGCTCGAAGGGTTCTGTCTTCGGCGGTTCGCCACTAACCGGCACCACTTTCGAAATTTCGCTCCGGCTGAACTCGCGAGCGAGCGAATGATGGGACATCAGAAGCCGCTGCGTGGCGTAAGTGAGAGTTTCGCCAATTCCCCAAATGCCGCCACTATCGGGCGGTATGAGTCCGTAACGCGAGGCGAGGCGCGAGGCGACGGCCAGCCCCGACACTCCCGCAGCAGCGGCCAGGCCGCGGGTAATCAGCGTGCGGCGGGAAACGCTCATGATTGTTCCTTTCGGCGAACCGCAGTGCGGCCGGTGACCATCGCCCGCATGCGATCCTTGAAGCCGGCGAGGGTGACCATAGCGACATGGACGAGAAGAAACAAAACGAGAAAGTTTGCCAGAAAAAAGTGAAGGGTGCGCGCGGTCTGCTGTCCGCCAAAAACGGTGACGAGTTGCGGGACCACCGAAGTGATTGCCGGAGACATGGCGAGTCCCGTGATGATGATCAGCGGAAAGAACAGAGAGATGACCGCAAGGTAGGAGAGGCGCTGAAGAACGTCGTAGGAGTCCTCTTCAACCGGGCGCCTGAAGCGCAGATGCTCGAGGATGCTCGTGCGCATCGAACGCCAGGAAAGATCAGCGCGGGCAGGAAGAAGTTGATTGCGAAAGTGTTGCGTGAGGATGCCGGAGATGGCATAGAGCAAGCCTGTCACGACAGCGAACCAGGCGGATTGAAAATGGAGCGAGCGGCCCCAACCAGAGGGTCCGTTAAGCATGGTGGGAAGGGGAAGATCGAACAGAGAAGGAGTACCGATGCTGCCGGTTTCGCCCCAATAAAAATGTGGATGCGCCAGGATAATGGCGAAACCGCTGACGACCAGTCCGAAGAAACTCAGCGTGAAAATCCAGTGAGTGATGCGAACCAGCGCCGAATGCCGGGGTGAATCCAGAACCACCGAAGTTCGGACTGCGAGGTTAGCGATGCAAGCAGATTCCGCCATTTGTGCGGAGAGGTTAGCATAGGAAGAGAACGGATGCAAAATATCCATACGCTACCGGATAAGTCCCCGCGCCGCATATCCCGATAGAGCGAACGCCTCTGTAAACTAAAGAAAATAGGTTATTTGGAAAACAATTGGAGACAGCTAAAATTAACCAAGTTGCTTTGAATTTCTTGAGCATAGGAGGCACACCCTGCCCACACCTTCCCAGACCGACCTGGCTTTCAACGGACATTCCATGGTCGCGACCCTCCAGCGCGTGCTGGTGTGTTCGCCTCGGACCGCGGGCTGGAATCAGCCACAACGCCTCTCCACCTGGCGCGAACTCGGTTTCCATCGCGCTCCCAACTTTGAGAAGGCGCAGTCGCAACATGCCGCACTGGTCAGCGAACTGCAAAGCGCCGGCGCCGAAGTGGCCGAACTGCCTCCTGGTGACGAACTCTCCCTCGACGGCGTCTACGCCCACGATGCCTCGCTGCCCACCGACTTCGGCCTGATCCTGATGCGGCCGGGCAAAGCGAACCGCGTGGCCGAAGCTGCTCATCAAGGCTTTTCGTGGGCTGCGCAAGGCATTACGACCTTCGGAACGATTACGACGCCCGGAACCACGGAAGCTGGAGACATGCTCTGGCTCGACTCGAAGACGCTGCTCATCGGTCACGGCTACCGCACCAACGCGGCCGGAATCGCGCAGATGCGCGCCCTGCTCGCGCCGAAGGAAATTGAAGTTCGATCCGCCCCGCTGCCCTACGGTCCCGGTCCGTCGGCTTGCCTGCACCTCATGTCGCTGATTAGCCTGCTCGACGAGCAAACCGCGCTGGTCGATCTCCCGTGGTTAGCGGTCGAGACGGTGGAACTGCTCGAATCACGCGGCTTCAAATTCATTCAGATCGACAGCTCCGAGCGCGACACATTGGCTTGCAACGTACTCGCGCTAGGCGAAAAGCGCCTGCTCGCGATCGAAGAAAATCACAAGACGAACGACCGCCTTCGCCACGCCGGATTCGACGTCCGTACCTTCCCCGGCAGCGAACTCTGCATCAACGGCAGCGGCGGCCCCACCTGCCTGACGCGCCCGCTGCTGCGAAGCTGAGCTCACGTAGGGACAGCCGCCGCGGCTGTCCAGCCAAGCAAAGCGAGGCGACCCAGGTGCAGCCCTCGATCAAACCTCCGAACCTCCCCTGCGAAACGGGATGAGCGCGCGCAATCGCACATCTCGCAAGTACAGCCCGCCCCACGCCATCATGCCAAGAACGACGGGCATCGGGAACGATGGATCTCCAATGCGCAGCGTCGTGACGGTCGCGCCACCCAGCAAGCCCGTCAGCAGGATCGCTCCCAGCACGGAAGTGCGCGGAATCACATAAACGGCAACACAGATCAACTCAAGAATCCCGATCGGCACAACGAATCTTTCGGAAAATCCAGCCCGAGCTAAGCCCTCCATTGCCGGTGCCGCCTTGACCAGTTTCATGACGGCGCCGAGCAGCGTCAGCAGAACTGGCACCGCGCTCATGATTCGTCCTGTCCACAGCATTTTCTTCGAAACCGGAGCAGCTTGAGGCTCTGATGGCATGAATGTTCCCCTCTTCTTTGAAATCGAAAGAACCTGTAATCGCTGGAAGGAGCGGGGAATTGCTCGCTCCTCCCAGCGCGAACCCTACGCTTTGACCAGGTATTCGTCGAGCTGATCAAACGTGCCGCCGAAGCCCTTCTGCATGAATTCGCGGAAGCCCTCGAAGGTCTTGCGTTCCTCTTCGGTTGCGTTGATGGGCCCACCCCGCAGCGTGAGCGTCGTCTTGCCTTCATGCTCGGTGAGCGTCAACGTGTTCAGAACCTCCAGCGGCCATTTGGGATGATAGGGAGACCGAGCCGTGTCGCCCTTTTCGTCCGCAAACGAATTGACGAAAACGATCCGCTCTGGCACCGCGATCTCGCGATACACAAACTTCCCCCACATCTCCTGCTCCTCCCGTCGCATCGAATAGTGAAAGACCCCGCCCGGCCGCAGATCCAACCTATAGACTTTGATCGCACACCCCTTCGGCCCCCACCACTGCGCCAGTCCTTCAGCCTCCGTCCACACCTTGAACACAAGCGCACGCGGCGCATCGAATCCCCGCATGAGGACAAACTCTTTCTGGCTCGATCGCTCCTCATTCGATCGTTGGCTGATGGAGTCCAGGTGAGCGCCGAGACGATCCAGGCTTTGCGTCCATCCCGCCTGCATCCCTTGGAGATATTGCGGTGCCTGCGCGGCAGCTTTGATCACGCGCGCTTTCAGGGTCAGCGCCGTTTTCCCGTGCTGCTCGGCAAAGATCACGGTGTTGAGCACATCGAACATGGAGTTGCCTTTTTCATCCAGCGCGCTGCCGATGAAAACCAGCCGCTCGGGCTCGTCGATCTCCTCAAACACGCCTTTCATCGGATACACGACGCCGTCGGGCGCGCGCATGTGGATGCGAATTGCGCCACCGGCTCGCACGTCCAGTTCACAAACCGGGTTCGTGAACCCACTCGGCCCCCACCATTGCGCCATGTGCTTGGTCTCGGTCCACGCCTTGAACACGAGTTCTCTGGGCGCGTCGAAAACACGCGTGATGACCAAATCCCATTCCGAAGATTCGGTCGCGGCGCTAATTCTTGCGTTGGGTGCGGGCATGTATCTTCTCCTTCTTCTTATTTTTCAAATCTTGTTTTTTTAGTTCGCGCAGATAGTCATCCAGTCGATCTAAACTCTCCTCCCAGAAGCGCCGGTAATGTTCCACCCACCCGGCCACATCCTGCAGAGGAGCGGCCTGGAGCCGGCAGGGCCGCCATTGCGCTTCGCGCCCGCGCGCGATCAGTCCCGCGCGCTCCAATACTTTCAAATGTTTGGAAATCGCCGGCATGCTCATGGCAAAAGGTTCGGCCAGCGCCGTCACCGAGGCCTCGCCCGACGCCAGCCGCGCCAGAATCGCGCGCCGCGTGGGATCTGCCAGTGCTCCGAAGGTTTCACTCAATCGATCGTTCATGGCCGTACAAAACCAATCAGTTAAATAACTACTAGGTTAAATATACCCACTGCGATCTCCTGTCAACTGTTTTTCGCTTTGACCGTGGGCTTCTGGGAGCTTCGCCCTTACCGAATAGTTAGTATGATGTTGCTGCAAAGAAGAAAATCGTTTCTGGAAAGAGTCCCGTAATGCCAGTTTCCTGCCCGCGGTTCCTTGTTTTACTTTTCGGTATAACAACTGCCGCCTCGGCCTTCGCGCCCGCACAAACCGCCGCTGTTTCACAGCCTGCCACTATTACGCTCGAAGCCGTAACCAGTTCCCACCCGCTGCGGGACGGCGTTGAACTTCAGTCGGGCGCGGCGACTTTGCGCATCACCGCGCTTCGCGATGACATCATCCGAGTGCGCATTTCTCCGGATAGCACTCTGCCCGAAGACGCTTCCTGGGCAGTCCTTCCCGGGCCGCGCAGCAAATCCATCGATGTGCAGCCGATTCAAGAGGCTGCCTCCGTAGGCTTTCGTACCGCAGAACTGGAGGTCCGCGTCGAGCGCAATCCCCTCCGCGTGGTCATTCGCGATCTCGCCGGCAACGTCATCTCCGCCGACGCCGCGGGCCGCCCCATCCAGTTCGAACTCGGAGGGTTCTCGATCTCCAAGCAAATGCCGGCCGACGAGCATTACTTTGGCCTCGGCGACAAGACCGGCTCCTTCGACCGCCGGAATCAGGCCTACACCCTCTGGAACACCGACATCGGTCCCCAGGAATCCGTCGATCCTCTCTACAAAAGCATCCCGTTCTTCCTCGGCATCAACGGCACCCGCAGTTATGGCATCTTCCTCGACAATACCTGGCGCACCTGGTTTGATTTCGGCAAACAGGCGCGGGACGCGATCTCCTTCGGCTCCGAAGGCGGCCCGCTCGACTATTACGTTCTCTATGCCCCCACTCCGAAGCAGGTCGTGGAAAGCTATGCCTATCTAACCGGAACGCCTCCGCTTCCTCCGCTGTGGGCGCTGGGTTTCCAGCAGTCGCGCTATAGCTATACTCCGGAATCCCAGGCCCGCGAGATCGCCAACCGTCTTCGCGCCGACATGATTCCCTCCGACGTGCTTTACCTCGACATCGACTACCAGTACAAGAATCGTCCTTTCACCGTGGATCCCAAAACTTTCCCTAACTTCCCGGGACTCGCATCCGATCTGCGCAAACAGCATTTTCATTTAGTCAATATCACTGATCTGCACATCGCGCACGCCCCCAATCAAGGCTACGGCCCGTACGATACCGGCGAAGCAGGCAACCACTTCGTGAAAAATCCCGATGGCTCCGAATTTGTCGGCGTCGTCTGGCCGGGCCCGGCGGTCTTTCCCGATTTCACGCGCGCCCAAACCCGCGAGTGGTGGGGCGGCCTCTACCGTCAATTTGTTGCGGACGGCGTGGCCGGCTTCTGGAACGACATGAATGAACCCTCGGTCTTTGACGGACCCGACAAGACGATGCCGCTGAATACCGTGCATCGCATCGAAGAGCCCGGATTCATCACGCGCACCGCCACCCACGGCGAGATCCACAACATCGTCGGACTGGAAAATGCCCGCGCCACTTTCGAGGGCCTTCTGCAACTGCGTCCCGACGAGCGTCCATTTGTTCTCACCCGCGCTACCTACGCGGGCGGCCAGCGCTATGGCTTTACGTGGACCGGAGACAATTCCGCGACCTGGAATCATCTGCGTCTGGCCACGCAGATGGTGCTCAATCTCGGCGTCAGCGGCATTTCATTCTCCGGCGCCGACGTCGGCGGGTTTAATGGCTCACCTTCTCCCGCGTTGCTCACGCGTTGGGTTGAGCTCGCCGCGTTCTCTCCGTTCTTCCGCGATCATGCCACCAAAGGCTCGCTACCGCATGAGATCTGGAACAACGGACCGGAGCAGGAAGCCATTCGCCGCCGCTACATTGAAACCCGCTACCGCCTGCTGCCCTACATCTATTCGCTGGCCGACGAATCTTCGCGCACCGGGCTTCCGCTCATGCGTCCCGTCTTCCTTGAATTTCCGGATGTGCTCGCTGCGGGGTTCGATCATCTCGACACGGAATTCCTGCTCGGCCCCAGCCTGCTGATCGCGCCGCCTCCGTTCGCCGAAATGGTCAATGATTATGCCGTCTCTTTCCCCAAAGGCCAGGACTGGTATGACTTTTGGACGGGCATGAAAGTTGCCGCATCTCCGCAGCCGCCCTCGATCGTCGATGTCGTCAACTCAGGCGGAGGCGCAGGCATTGCCATGCCTCGCGAAATTCATCCGCCGCTCGAGACTATGCCGGTCTATGTTCGCGGCGGAAGTATCCTGCCCCTCCAGCCTCTGATTCAGAACACGGACGAAACGCCCAAGGGCCCGTTGGAGCTGCATGTCTATCCCGGCCCGCAGTGCAGCGGATCGCTTTATGTCGATGACGGCCACACCTTCCGCTATCAGCACGGCGAGTATCTGCGGCAGACATTCACCTGCCAGTCCGACGGCAACTCCATGCGCCTGAATTTCCATGCGCGTCAAGGTTCGTACACACCGTGGTGGAAGTTCGTCGAGGTGGTGATTTATGACTGGCCGTCCGCGCATGCCGAAGCGAAGTTCTCCAGCAGCACGTATCCGTTGAAAACATCGTATGACGCGAAGCAGCATGCTCTGCACGTCACGCTGGCGGATGTGTCGGCAGAGGCCGAGCTCAGCATTCGCGGCAGATCCAATCATTGATGTCATTGCCCGAGGTGCCGCCGGCCAGGTTCGGCGGAGCTTGGACGGACCGCCCGGGAGGCTGAGTGCCATCCAGGTGTGGGTGCTCGCCAGCAGATATGCACTGCGCAGGGCTGGGCCGCCCGCCCGATCTTCTTGGGCGAGTGAATGCGTCCATCGAGCTTCTCGGCGTTGACCGGGAGGATTTCTTCAAGGAACTCTTGGATGATCTCACCAAGGAATTGAAGCCGGTGCAAACGCAACTGCGAAGGAAATATGAGGCTAAGAAAACGTCCCTCCAGTTGCAATCGGGTGCTCTATTGATCCCGTGTGGTGGATAGCGTCGCCATCGTGACAGTGCTCTACCAGCAGCAGAACTAGTCTGGGCGCGGAAGCAGCAGGTCCCTCCACTACGCCGTCGCTGGGCGCTCCGGCTTCGGTCGGGA
>Ga0182024_10023851_pt1 | contig 10922 bp, 8 predicted proteins | sample P32metaG_FD_120480 | JGI IMG/M metagenome (GOLD analysis project Ga0182024, IMG submission 120480) | Permafrost microbial communities from Stordalen Mire, Sweden - P3-2 metaG (Illumina Assembly) | ecosystem: Environmental > Terrestrial > Soil > Wetlands > Permafrost | place: Sweden: Stordalen... | reverse complement strand
CCTGAAGTATCGCGAGGGGTTCATCAAGAACCGCTACATCGGCCGCACCTTCATCATGCCCGGCCAGCAGCAGCGCGAATCCTCCGTGCGCCGCAAGCTGAATGCGATTGACTTGGAATTCCGCGGCAAGAACGTGCTGCTGGTCGACGATTCGATAGTGCGCGGCACGACCTCGGCCCAGATCATTGATCTTGCGCGCGAGGCGGGCGCGAAGAAGGTGTACTTCGCCTCCGCGGCGCCGCCGGTGCGCTTCCCCAACGTTTACGGCATCGACATGCCGGCGGCGAGCGAACTCGTGGCGAGCGAGCGCACGGTGGAGGAAGTCGCAAGCCTCATCGGCGCGGACTGGCTCATCTACCAGGACCTTGAAGATCTTGTGGCGGCGTGTCGGCACGACGATGCGCGCATCGAGGAATTCGACACCTCGTGCTTTTCCGGAGAGTACGTCACAGGGGACGTGACGCCTGAATATCTCCAGAGGCTCGAGCTCGAGCGCTCGGACGAGGCGAAGTCGCAACGGCGTGACGAGCGCGGGCCGTTCAAGATCGTAAGTCGCTGACGTTTGCTGAATAGGCGCGCGTGCCGCCGTGACCTCGACCGATCCTCGCCGGCAACTGCTGCTTGAGCTCTTTCAGGCGGCCCTTGCGCGCGTCGAAGGCCGCCGTTGCACGGCTGCCGCGTTGCGCGCTGCCCCCGCATGGCATCCGCTGCGGGTTTGGACCGCAGCCGTCGGTAAGGCGGCATCCGCCATGGCTCTCGGAGCCCATGATGCGCTTGGGGTAACCCAGGAGCGCGTGCTGCTCATTACCAAGGACGGCCACGTGCACCCTGAGGCGCGCGCTCTGCCGGGGGTTGAGATTCACGAAAGCGCCCACCCACTGCCCGACGCGCGCTCGATCGCCTCCGGTGAGCGCCTGCTGCGCTGGACGCAGGAATTGCCGCACGATGTCGAGCCTTTGTTTCTGATCTCCGGAGGCGCCTCAAGTCTCGTCGAGGTGCTTGCGCCGGGCGTGACGCTGAAGGAGCTCAAGCGAGCGCACGATGCCGGCATTGCCTCCGGGATCGCGATCGCGGAATTGAATGCCAATCGCACGCGGCTCTCGCGCATCAAGGGCGGCCGGCTGACGGGGAAGCTAGCGGGGCGTCATGCGCGGGCGCTCTTTATTTCCGATGTTCCCGGCGATGATCCCGCCGTCATCGGCTCAGGTTTGCTGGGGCCGGCAGCCGGCGCCGCCGATCAGGTCGAGCGAACCGTGGTCGCATCCATCGACCACGCGGTTGCTGCAGCGGGCGCACTCGCACAAGGCCGTGGCTTCTCCGTGCGCATCGCCGCTGAGCGCTTTGACGGCGATGCGCGCCGGCTCGCCGTGCGCTTCACGCACGAGCTCGATCTCTACCCCGAAGGAGTTCATATTTGGGGTGGTGAGTCGGTGGTGCGCTTGCCCGCCCATCCCGGTCAGGGGGGCCGTAACCAGCATCTGGCGCTCGCGGCGGCGCGCGGTATCGCCGGACGGCGTGATCTGCTCTTGCTCGCAGCCGGGACCGACGGAACCGACGGGGTAAGCCTCGACGCCGGCGCGCTGGTGGACGGCGAATCCTGCGCGCGCATAGCCCTTGCCGAGCTCGACGTTGAACAGTGTCTGAATAACGCCGACTCGGGGACGGCGCTCGCGCGCGCCGGCGATCTCATTCACACAGGTCCCACCGGCACGAACGTCGGGGACCTCGTGATCGGTCTCAAATGCGCCTCCTGATGATCGAGGATGATGCGCGCTTCAGTGCGCTCATCCTGCACCACGCCAGCTGCCGCTGGCCGGATGCGCGCCTCGACGTCCACAGTCCGCGCACGCAGGGCGCCGTCTCGCCCGAGTTTCTCGCGCAGGGCTTTGATGCGGTGCTGGTCGCGGGCAACGGCGCCGATGGGTGCGGGCTTGACTGGCTGCGCGATGTGGCGGGACGGCCGGGCTTTGCGCCGCTCGTTTTCCTGAGCAGCGATGGCGGCAAGGCCGGTGCACGCAAGGCGCGTCAGCTTGGCGCGCAGTGGGTGCTCAATCGCGCCAACATCGAGCATGGCAATCTGATCGCGGTCCTCACCGCGGCCGAGGAAAAACAGGCCATCGCCAGGGCCAACTGGCGTACCGCCGCCGATGCGCAGGAGGCGCAGCGCTTCAGCGGCGCATTCGTGCGCGGCTATCGCCGCATCCGCCAACTCGCCGGCGGCCGCGTCTCCGATTTGTATCTGGCGGAGAGCGAGCAGGCAGGCGCGCTCGTCGTGCTGAAGGTGGCGCGCGATCAGGAAAAGGAAAACGAGCTCGATCAGTCCTTCCGGCGCTTTCTGCAGGAGTATGAGATCGTGCGCCGCATCACTCATCCGAGCATCGTGCGCCTCTACGACCTCGGCGTGAGCGACGAGCACGCCTATCTCGTCATGGAATATTTCCGCGCCGGAGACTTGCGCACCCGCATGAAAACGGGGCTCGCGCCGCGCGAGGCGCTGCGCGTGGCCGCGGCCATCGCCGAGGCGTTGCAGGCCATTCACGCCGCCGGCATCCTGCACCGCGATCTGAAGCCCGGAAACGTCATGCTGCGTGACGACGGCACTCTTGCGCTCATTGATTTCGGGCTTGCCAAGGATGGTGCGGGCGACATCGAAATCACCGATCGGGGATTCATTTTTGGAACTCCCCACTATATGAGTCCCGAGCAGGGCCACGGCGAGCCCATCGATGCGCGCAGCGACCTCTACAGTCTCGGCGTCATCCTCTTTGAGATGCTCGCGCGGGCGAAGCCGTTCGCCGACGAAAATCCAATGGCGATCATCTACAAACACCGCCACTCGCCCATTCCGCGCGTGCCCGCAGCATTTGCGCCGCTGCAGCCGCTCCTCGACAGTCTGCTCGCCAAGCATCCGCAGGATCGCTTGAGCGACGCGGCGGCCGCGGCCGCGGCGCTCACGACGATGGCGGAGCAATTACCGGGGTAATTCCCGAAGCTCGTAGCGCCCGCGCTCATACCACAGATAGCTGCCCTGCTCGTACCACGCGCCGAGCACGATGCGTTGCGCGCTCTCGCCGTCGATCACGGTATTGTGGATGGCCGGCCGATGCGTGTGCCCGTGGATCATTCGCCGCACCTTGAGCGCGCGAAAGCTCTTCTCAACGGCATTCGCGTTGACATCCATGATCTCCTTGACGACGCGCGCGGTGTGCGCTTGGCTCCCAGCGCGGGCCTGGTGCGCCAGGCGCTCGCGGGCGCGAAGCGGCAGGTCGAGGAAGCGGCGCTGCCACTCGCGCGCGCGCACGGTGCTGCGCAGCGCCTGATAGGCACGATCATCGGTGCACAGCGCATCGCCGTGCGTCAGCAGCACGCGTTCCCCATCGAGTTCGACGATTGTGGGATCGACGAGGAACTCGCAGCCGGTGCGCTGGCAGAAATCGCGACCCAGGAGGAAATCGCGGTTGCCATGAACGATGAATGCGGCGACTCCGGAGGCCGTGAGCTCACGCAAGGCCGTGCAAACCCGCGCCTTGGCAGGATCCGCATCATCATCACCCACCCAGGTCTCGAAGAGATCGCCCAGGATGTACAAGCCTTCCGCGCGCCGGGCATGGACTTTGAGGAAATCCAGAAACTGCTCAATCGCCTCGGGGGCACTGCCGTCCAAGTGCACGTCCGAGACGAAGAGTCGCGCCATGGCGCTAGTGCGAAGGGGGACTCGGCACCGCGCGTGCGGGGGTTGCCGAAGTGGGTGCGGGTGCGGGCGCGGCGACCGGCGGAGTCGCTGCGGGCGCCGCCGCGCTGATCTCTATCTCTTCAACCTTCTGGATGATGATCGGCTTGATCGGCGCATCGGACTTGAAGGGACCCACGGCGCCGGTCGCCACCGCACCGATGCGATCGACCACGTCCATGCCCTCGACGACGCGCCCGAACACGGCGTAACCCCAGCGGGTCGCCACCGGATCGAGGTCGGGGTTGTCGGCGATATCGACGTAGAACTGCGCATTGCCCGAGTGCGGGGCGTCACTGCGGGCAAGTCCCACCGCCCCGCGCTTGTTCTGCAGACCGTTGCCGGACTCGTTGAAAATGGGATCGTGGCTGCTCTTCAAGCGCATGTCGCTTGCGGCATGCCCGCCGCCTTGGATGACGAAATTGCCGACCACGCGGTGAAAGAGCGTGTCGGTATATTGGCCCTCGCGGACATAGCGTAGGAAGTTCGCGACCGTGAGCGGCGCACGCTCCGGATTGAGCTCGATGACGAACTGACCCATGCTGGTCGTCACCCGTACGCGCGGCGCATTCGCGGCGAGCGCAGGGGCGAAGTTTAAAACGAGCAACGCCGCCGCAAGCAAGCGCCAGGGGTGGGATTTCATGCTCGAATTCTACAGCAAGCCGCGACAAGCTTTTGGGGGTGGATGGCTTCCCTTACCATGGGCGCCAGCCATGACTCTGACCTTATGAATTCTACACAGATCGTCACACGCTTTGCGCCGAGCCCGACGGGGGACTTGCACCTGGGCAATGCCCGCACGGCGCTCTTTAACGAGCTCCTCGCGCGCCGCGCGGGCGGCCGTTTCCTGCTGCGGATCGAGGACACCGATGCGCAGCGCAGCGCAGAAGCGCACACCCGCGGACTCATCGCAGACCTGCGCTGGCTCGGACTTGACTGGGATGCGGGGCCCGACCGCGAGGACGCGCGCGGTCCGTACCGCCAATCCGAGCGCGGCGCGATCTACGCCGCTGACTTCGAGGCGCTGCAGAAGCGCGCCGTCGTCTATCCGTGCTACTGCTCGGCGCTCGAGCTTGAAGTCTCGCGGCGCACCCAACTCGCTGCCGGCAAGCCGCCACGCTACGCCGGCACCTGCCGCGAACTTGACTCCACGGAGCGCACCGTACGCCGCGAGCGCGGCCTCATTCCGACTCTGCGTTTTCGCGTGCCTTCGGGCGCGCGCATCGAATTCGCGGATTTCGTGCACGGCGCGCAGAGTTTCCTGAGTGACGACATCGGCGACTTTGTGGTGCGACGCGCGGACGGGACAGCCGCCTTCTTTTTCTGCAATGCCGTGGATGATGCGCGCATGGGTGTCACGCATGTGCTGCGCGGCGAGGATCACCTCGCCAATACGCCGCGCCAGCTCATGATCCTCGCCGCGCTTGATCTCACCGCGCCCGGCTACGGACACGTATCGCTCCTCGTCGGCGCCGACGGCGCACCGCTCTCCAAACGCCACGGCGCGACGAGTGTTCGCGAATACCGCGAGCGCGGCTTCACCGCCGCCGCCATCATCAATCATCTCTTCAGGCTCGGGCATGCGAGCTCCGAGCACGGCTTTTTAACCCTTGCACAGATGGCGCAGGCCTTTGATGCCACGCATCTGGGGCGCGCGCCGGCGCGGTTCGATGAGCAGCAGCTCCTCGTGTGGCAGAAGGATGCAGTGCATCGAATGGACGCTGAGGAACTGCGCCGCTGGCTCGGGCCCGTGCTGCCGGCGGCTCTCGATGACGCCTCGGTCGGCGCCTTCATCGAAGCGGTGCGGCCCAATATCGTGCTACCCGAGGACGCAAAAGTGTGGATGGACATTATCTTCGGAGGTCCACTCGAGCTTGCTGCTGCGGATTCCGAAGTCATCCGCAGCGCCGGCAGCAGCTACTTCGCCGCCGCCGCACAGGCGGCCGACGGGCGCGCGGAGCTGCCGGCGATTCTCGCCGCGGTGCGCGCCGCGACCGGAAAAACAGGGGCGGCGCTTTATAAGCCCCTGCGCCTGGCGCTGACCGGGCGGCCGCAGGGTCCGGAGCTCGCGCCCCTTTTGAAGGCCATGCCCGCGGGTAAGGCGCGCGAGCGCCTCGCGCGCTTTGCCGGCTCCGGCTCATGATCCGCATCCACAATTCCATGGGCGGCGCCAAAGAGGAGCTGCGTCCGCTTGATCCCGGCCGCGTCGGCATCTACGTGTGCGGCGATACGGTCTATGATCTCGCCCACATGGGCCACGCGCGCTCGAAGATCGTCTTCGATGTGGTGCGCCGCTATCTCATGCACTGCGGTTACGAGGTCAACTTCGTGCGCAACATTACTGATATTGACGACAAAATCATTCGGCGCGCGGCGCAACTGAATCAGCCCATCGAGGACTTCACGGGGCACTACATCGCCGAGATGCACCGCGACTACGACGCACTTGGGATCCTGCGGCCCGATCACGAGCCGCGCGCCACCGACTATGTGCAAGGAATGATTGATCTCACGGCGGACCTCATCGCCAAGGGCTACGCCTATGTCGCCGCCAATGGGGACGTGATGTATGGCGTCGCAGGCTTTGCCTCCTATGGGCAGTTGTCCGGCCGGCGCCTCGCCGACCTGCGCGCCGGTGCGCGCGTCGAAATTGACGAGGCGAAACACGATCCGCTCGATTTCGTGCTGTGGAAGCATTCGAAGCCGGGCGAGCCCGCCTGGCCGTCGCCCTGGGGGCTCGGGCGCCCCGGCTGGCATATCGAATGCTCCGTCATGGCCGAGGAGTTTCTCGGCACGCGCTTCGACATTCACGGCGGCGGGCTCGATCTCAAATTTCCGCATCACGAGAACGAAATTGCCCAAAGCTGCGCGGCGAGCGGCGACACGTTTGCGCAGCTTTGGATGCACAACGGCTTTCTCACGATCGACGATGAAAAGATGTCGAAGTCGCTGGGCAACTTCTTCACTGTCCGCGACGCCTTGCAGGTGGTGCGGGATCCTGAGGTGATTCGCTATTTCGTTCTCTCGAGCCACTACCGCGGGCCGATCAACTATTCACTCGAGCAGCTCGGCCAGGCCGACGCTGCGCTCACCGGGATCTACACCGCTTTGCGCGGGCGGCATGCGGGTGATCAGGCGCGCGCGAGCGAGCACACACGCGCCTTCACGGCGGCGATGGATGACGACTTCAACACGCCGCTGGCGCTCGCCGAGCTTAAGAGTCTCGCGCGCGCACTCAACTTCGCGCACGCCAATGGCCGCGAGGACGAGGTGGAGTTGCTGGCGGCTGAACTGCGCGCTCTCGGAGCCATCCTCGGCCTCCTGCGGCTCGATGCGGAGGAATGGCTGCAGAAGGCGAAGCCTGCCCACGCTCTCGCGGCCGGCGCGACGGCGATGGCAGATGCGGCAATCGACGAGTTGATCGCCCGGCGCATCGATGCGCGCAAGCGCAAGGACTTCGGCGAAGCGGATCGCATTCGCGACGAGCTTGCACAGGCGGGAGTCATGCTCGAGGACGCGCCCGGCGGCAAAACGACGTGGCGGCGCAAGTAAAACGGTCGCCTAGGCACTCACTGCCTAGGCGCGACCCGCGAGCTTAAGGCACCGCCGCGCTCTAAAGCAGTCGCGTGACCGATTGCAAGTTCATGTCTGCGCGGCCGTGGCGCCAAAGATACTCGTGGGCGATGTGAGTAACCCGCGCCTTGCCAGACACGAAAGGCGAGTTCGATGCTCAAGGCGCAACTGCAGTTAAGGCCCGGCGTCCGTGCGGAAACGAGCTATCGATCATGCGGGTTCCGCCAAGCCGAGCATCCCGCTCGCGCGTGGGAGACCGACAGCATTGGGTTCTACTACCCAGAATGCGAAGCTGTAGCTAACGCTTCTCGGCCGCTTGCTTCAATCGTAGCTCTCTCAAGCGTGCCCGACCCGACTCACGGATTTTTATCACATGGACAGCGGGGCCGCCGAGCATCGCCTTCTCTGACACTTCGAGCATGCGCGGTAGAGGTTCCCTTGCCAGACGTCTAGCGGTAGCGGCTAACTCAGGTTCTTTATTGAAGCTGTAGTATTTTCCCAGTAACGGTGGCGCCTCAGCGTCTGAAAGCACCTGTAGTTCCCGTTGCTCCTCGTGCGTCATGCCTCCCACCTGACGTTCGACGGCGTGGTCCGGTAAATACTGCGCCTGATGCGTGAATTATCTCATGGTCGTGCGGGTTTGAGCCCTTTGCCAAGTTTCCGCTGCGCGGAATATGTAACGACCCAGGGTGTGACCGCCGCCACCGCTAACGGCCCGCAGGTCCGGTATATCTGGCGTTACCGTCGAGCCACGGATTAGAGAATGTCGTCCAAGACCCAAAAGCACAGTTGCGCAGCAGTTGTCGCGATGCGCAGCGACGGTGCCGCGCTTGAGGCAAACGCACGGACATTCGCATGGTCTGAAAAGTGCCTTGCACTTCCTCGCTCTGGAAACACCCAAGCGGGGATTCGGGAAACCAGAGGACGGAGGTAGAGGCGCTATATGGCAGCTCGCAAAAAAAAGCGCAGCCCCGCCACTGGATTCGATATGCAGCGAGCAGTCGTCGCGCACACAGAAGCCAGCCAAAAAGCGCACGCGTGGACAGAAAGATCCAAGGCCCTACGCAATGCGGGACTGCCTACAGCGGCTGATCGTGCCGAGGTCAAAGCGAAGCATTGGCTAAGCAAGATGGAGGCGCTTGAACCTCTAGCTGCGAGCGGGAAGCCGGAGGGCCGCTAAGTTATCGCGTCGTCGCGGTCGCGTGGCGTACCGTCAAGTCAAGCTCCGCCCGCAAGTGGCCGCGCGCGCCACGGTTGTTGAGGTTCTCGTGTCCCTACTTGCGCGGCGGCGGTGCTTCACGCGCGAGCGTGACCTCTTCGGAGTCGCCTGAGGAGGTGCTCGGTCGAGGGCCTTCCTATTGCAGCAGGAGCCAGCTGCCCTCGAGCAACTCACTTACGATCGCAATTCCCACGTTGCTGGGTCAAGCCCAAGCGGAGCAGTGCTAAGCGAGGAAAGCTTCAAGCGAGTGAAGGTTGCCAATGGCCGAGCCGGCTCGGGGACGGAAAACTGAGCATTTGCAGATCTACTCGTCGAGTCGCGCCGCCGTGACCCGGTCGCGACCCCGATTTTTGCTCTTGTACAGCGCCTTGTCAGCAATCGATAGCAGCCGGTCACATGTAGAGGGCGTGCTGCTCTTCGCACAATCTACAACACACAAGCCAAAGCTCGCGGTCACTTCTATTTTACCGGTCGGCGCGTCAAAGGGCTGGGAGCGAATACTGCGACGAATACCCTCGATGATATTGATGGCCTGCGGAGCCGATATCTCGGATAGGACGATTGCGAACTCCTCTCCGCCCAGGCGCGCGACCCAATCTTTGCCACGCCGCAGGTTTTGCTGAAGGCGAATGCCAAACTCACGCAGGACGTGATCGCCGGTCGCATGGCCATAGGTATCGTTGATGCGCTTGAAATGATCGATATCGCACATGGCAATGGAGAGCGCACGTTTTTTCCGCACCGCCCTCTCCAATTCCCGCGGCAAATGTTTGGCGAAGAAGTGGCGATTAGCAAGCCCGGTGAGCTCGTCGGTAGTTGAGAGCTGCTGGTTTTGAACGAGAGCGCCATGCAGCGCGACTTCGAGATCGCAAATGCGCCGGACCCCGCGCAGGCGCGCCCCGAGGGAAGCGTTCGAGCTCTGCAACAACATGCAGTCGTCTGCGCCTGCCTTGAAAGCGGCCCCCTCAGAGGTTGCGCTACCCACGAAGAGAATGTGCAGATAATCCGTAAAGGTGAGCGCGCGCAATTGCGCGATGAGCTTCACACTGTCGGTGATCGCAAGTTTGCGAAAATGCACTTGCATCGCCGCGTAGGCATCCTCTTCGCCTGCAAAGATGTCCGCTTCGAACAGTGCGTCCTGGAAAAGCTCGGCAAAGCGAATTTCATGTTCGGGGTCGGCGACACACACAAGCGCGCGGGGTGGTGGCTGCAGACGCACCATGACGGCGACAGTGCCGGTCATGTCCGTTTCCGCGGCGACGGCGTCCCGGGTCAGATTCGACGCATCGATCAGCTTACGGACGAGAAGCGTCGGGGAGTCGGATTGCGGCGCGCTTTCGGCTAGCGCCCGCACCGAAGTATCGGGAGTCGATCTCGCTTTCACTGAAATGTGTGCCTGGCGCATGCGACATCACGCGCCGAATGACAAACGTTGAGGACAAAGCTTCGGTAGATCTTTAGTCGATCCGGCGGAAAGGTGAGATATGCCGGCGGGGAGTATCCGGTCGCGAAATCATCGAGCGCGATCCCGGATCCGAGCTCCGGCAGCCTCTCGACACGACTGCGCCAAGCTAAGACGAGGATGCTAAAGGCTCGCTGTACTGTGCGGCGACTCCGGGGGTGCATCTTTCGATCCTCGGGACGAATATAGGGCTCCGGACATACGGCTAAACTAGTATCAGGTCAGGAGGCGCGAGGTTAAGCGCTATTACGTCGCAATCTGGCTATTAACCCAGAACGCAAGAGTTCGCGAGCGGCCGGGGGAACAGGGGGAGGTTCGCAGGCCGAACAGAATTTATTCTCACGGCACGCGCCTTAAAAGGCTCACGGGTGCAGATCGCGACCGTCTGATTTTGTACGGAGATGGCTTAGCGCGCGCCGCATCGAAGCTGTGACGCAGGTCACACAATAGGAGTGTCTGATCCACCGGTTCTCATGTCGCCGTCCTCGCTGATTCTATCCCTGCCTCGCGAACGCGATAGGCGTTGCTCGGAGGAATCAGCGAGTACGACAACTCATTCCCGCGGACGGAGGTCCGACACCTGGACCCGATCAGGGTATTCCGAGCCGCATTCACGTCTCGGTCATGCAACTCACCACAGTCGCGGCATACCCAGAATCTCACAATCAACCCATTAACCCCTCGCGGACCACTCAGGGCTCCGCAATCAGAACAGGTGACGCTGGTGTATCTCTCGTTCGTGACTTCAAAGCTTCTGGCCGCGTGCTCGCACTTGTATGCCAAAAAACCCTTGAGCATGCCCCAGCCAGAGTCCAGCACGGATTTCGCCATCCGCGTTTTGACAAGCTTCAGATTGCTCACGTCACCGACAACGATTTTCTGATACTTGGCTACCATTTTCTTAGAAAATACATGCAAGGCATCCGCCCGGCAGCGTG
>Ga0182024_10023850_pt1 | contig 10922 bp, 15 predicted proteins | sample P32metaG_FD_120480 | JGI IMG/M metagenome (GOLD analysis project Ga0182024, IMG submission 120480) | Permafrost microbial communities from Stordalen Mire, Sweden - P3-2 metaG (Illumina Assembly) | ecosystem: Environmental > Terrestrial > Soil > Wetlands > Permafrost | place: Sweden: Stordalen... | reverse complement strand
TTTCATCACCGTAGTCATATGTCGCGACAATGATGCCTGACCGCCTGGGCTCATTCCATAAGCCGAGGGCCTTTAACGCGGCGACAACAGCGGTTTGTTCACAGCCTGCGTGGCAGTGGACCAATACTTTGCCGTCTACATCACGCAGACTCAGCGATGGATTTCTGTCGTCATGGGCCTGGCATCGCGCCATCCAGCCAGTACGCGATTTACATCCGTGAAGGTGTCGGGCGATTTCAGCAGCATTCATAGGAGGATACTCTGTGGATGCGCAAGTGTGTATGCGCAAAAGCGAAACGCACCGCCGGTGGAGCGGTGCGTCAAAAACTCTCTAATATGTGATCGTCTACTTGCTCAACAGGGAAGGCAACTCAGCTCGTTCTTTCTTCGCGAAGCCAGTCGTGTCGCTCACGCGTCGCTGCTTTTGGCTGAGGCAGTGGTTTTATAGGTTGTGTCTGTTCGTGTCTTCCGTAAGTTGCAGAGTCTAAAATGGGGTGTCGGGTTCGAGCCCCGCCCGGCTCACCAAAATAAAGCGTTTAGAATCAGTGACGATGTGATGTGATTCGAGATGCTCTCAAGATAACAGGGGTCGCAAGGACCATGCTCATTCCAAGCCCAATCGTCGCCAAAGCCGCGTGGCCTGGAATGCTACCTCCTGCCGCAAACGGTCTGCCCGGCCGGTTCCTCATTCCGCCGGGGAGATGCGCGTCTCGCCTCTCGAATTCGCAGTCGACGGAAATTTCTTCTGACCGAACCGGCGAGCAATCCCTTCGACCACAAAAGCTTTGGCGGCATTCGCTGTCGGCCTTCCAACCTCCAGACATCTACTCAGTCAGGCTCGAAGCTCCCGACTGGTAGCGGGAACGCCACTGCAGTGGATGTGTGTGGACGATGAAAACGACCCACCCAAGAGTGTACTTTTGGTACTTAAAATGAAGTTTTTTTTACAAAACTATTTGCTTAGCACTCAAGGAGATAGCGAAGGCCGCAAGCTTCGGGACCAGGCGCTCAATCGTTCGCGTTGGCTTCCCGAATTAAAGATGATATTGTGTACACAGTGTACGCAATATGGAAACCGAAAAGATCGGCGTGCGTCAGTTCCGCGAGAACCTAACCGGCTATCTGGAAGGCGGGCGTGCGCTGGCTATCACTCGTCATGGCGAAACGCTGGGCTTTTTTATTCCTGCGCAGAAACGCAGCCGCAAGGCTGAAGTGGAAGCGATGCGAGCCGCCGCGAAGGAGCTCGACGCGATGATCGCGCAGTGGGGCGCATCCGAGGACGAACTGATGCAGGAGTACAAGGAGATCCGTCGAACTAGCCGCGAGGAAAAGCGGAAGCCCAAGTAGTTGGCATGGAAGGTCGTGCCCTGGTTCTCGATGCCAACATTTTGATTCAAGCGGTCCTCGGTCAGCGGGTCCGGCGAATCATCGAGGCTCATGGCAGACAACATCTCTCTCTTCATTCCCGAGACCGCATACGCGGAAGCGGAAGAGCACTTGGCTAGGTTGGTGGCGAAACACGGCGGCGATCCCGCAAAAGCATTGTCGTTTTCTCAGATCCATAGCTGCGCTCGGGACTCTGGTCGGCCTGGATGTCTATGGCGATTTCGAAACCAAAGCGCGGAAAAGGCTCGGGGCACGCGATCCGGAGGACTGGCCAATTCTCGCAACGGCCCTTGCTCTCGGCTGTCCGATCTGGACTGAGGACACAGACTTCTTCGGCTGTGGCGTCGCGACTTGGACGTCTAGCAGCATCGAAAGCTTCCTCGTGTAAAAGCGCCCGCCGGTCCGTTCGGATTCACGGCGGCGTTTGGCGCGAGTCGACAGGCGTCGTTGATCTCGCGGCTATGAGATTCCATCAGCGCGGGCTGACGGTCCGCCTGAATCACGTCGGTTCCATCATCATTGCTCCCCCTTGCCTCCGACCTTGACCGAGCACCGCTGCGCTTGACGGCGTAATCGCCTGGCCGCGCCCTGCGTTCGTCTCCGTTCTGCTTTGCCGGTTCCCCCAACTGGATTCCGCCCTGCGGGTTCGTTCGCTCCACTCACCGGAATCCGTCCGGTCTCCCCCAACAAGCACTTCGCCTCGCCGCTTCGCTCTTGGGAGCGGCCCCGCTTGCTTTTGGGTGCCTCGGTCCAGAGACGGGGCAGAACGAGACAACGAAATGTTCAACAACGTGACTTTAATCGGCTACCTCGGCTCCGATGCCGAATCCCGCCCCACCCGCAATAACTCAACTCTGACGGTCCTCTCGCTCGCGACCAAGCGCACTTGGAAGAACCGCGAGACCGGAGCCGCGAAGCGCAAACTACCTGGCATAAGTGCGTCGCTTTTGGACGTACCGCCGAATACGCCGCTCGCATCACCAAAGGTGCACACGTTCAGGTCGTCGGTGAGATCCAGACCCGCGAGTACGCCGCCAAGGACGGCACGAAGAAGTCCGTCACTGAGATCCGCATGTATCGCATGACCCGTCTCGACCGCGCGTCCAAGGCGGAATCCACCGAGGGGGCCGCTTAAGGCGGCCTCCGTTCCGACCAGGAGGATCTCCTCAATGATGACTGCATCCTATCGCGAGGAGTTGATCCTCTCGAATATGCCGCAAGTGCAGCTTCCTGCGTGGCGCTTGCATCACCGTTGCCCACAGGTCACGTGCTCCTGCTCCCAGAGAGACTTGATCTGTTTCGGCGACAGCGCCTGCACCGGTGTCAGGCATGCGTCGTCAAACCATCGCATCGCCTGTTTGTCGATGGCACGCACCCTTGTGCAGGGTTTCCATCATCGACGCCATCGCGTCGTTTCGATATTTTCGGCTCATGTCTCCTTACCCCCACGCCTTCTTTTTATGCTACCCGGTACTATGTTCCGAGGGCTTTGGAAGGCCCTTTTTCTTTGCCCATTTCTTTGCCCACACTCTCTAAAAATCGGCAGCAATCCGTCTTAATGGCGCACATTCCAGCGGAGCAAGGAACATGGACCTAGACCGTTTTAATAAGCCCCAGAAATTGAGCAACATATCGTCTCCGATCACAACCGGTAGCAAGCCTGCGCTGGATGCTAGAAAAGCAGATTTCTGGGGCTGTTAACCGAAGGTTTGTAGAGCCTCGGAGACCTCGATCATCTTGGTCATCGAGGGTGCGTCGGTGAAGTCGGAGTATCGTGATGGTTAATACGAGGCACGATCCGGACGCTCGTCGGCTAGGTTCTCGGAATCGACTACACAGGAAGATGAAAGTATGGGTAATTGACCTCCTGCTCTTTACGCAGGAGATCATCCAGCTGGCAAGCATGAGTCAGTAGCCCGAGGGAAAACATTGGCACAAACCTATTGGGCGACTCCGGAAGTTTTCGACCCCGATACCCTTCTACCTTCTAGTGCCCATCGATTCTGGAGCAGGGCCGGCCGGAGGGACACTGCCAGGACGAGCAGCATTTCCGGACCGCAGGGCTGCCTCGGAAACCGTGATCATCTGCAGTGCAATGAAACATAAAATCCAGCCATGCAGGCCCCGCGTCAAGAGCAAATATAGTAGGGTCCTTGAGGTTGGAGCCGTACTTACTTTGATAAAGACACGTCGTATCGACGACGAAGATAAAGGAGAAGCGCCTCGCCTGACTCCGGCGGACGGGAGATTGATAGGATGACAACCATGAGGCAGCCAGAGGGCTATATTTGTCCGGCTTGCAGTTCGTCGGATTTTTCTAGCGTCGACAGCACGGCGATCGATAGCGAACTGTAATGTCAGCGCCGTAAACGAGCCTATGAGCTGAAATACGCACCGGACGGGACCGTAAAGCTCGTCGCCGTCTAGATTGCACGGGCACTGTTGAGTCCGAAGATGGGCATCATAAACGCTGTCCGAAGTGCGGGTCGAACGAAGATCTGGAAGCGTTGATCAAGACGCTTGGCCACCTCCCCTCTGGACGTGATAAACCTGTACCGCCTCCCGCTTGGATGTTCCCATGGCAGCGGCACGCTGGAGCTTGAACTGGAGGATGGCGCTGCGCACAGATAGGTCCGTAATAGAGAGGGATGAGTTGCTTGCCGCGTCGATCAACGCCAACGCCTAGCGCCCGATGAAGGGTCAGCCTGACGCGTCTTGTCAAACAATACCTGGAGATCACCCAACGATTCCGGGGCGCCTTTCGCCAGCTCGGCGGTAATCTTGTCTTGAGAGGCCAACAGGTCTTCGAAAACTTTGCGTCCGTTTTCATCCGGTAGCCGATTCGCAATATCGCGAGCACGCGTAAAAAACTGGTTGCTGGTTGCTGCCGCGAGCCCATAATTCTTCTGGCTGGTCTGAACGAAAGCGAGCCCGGCCAAATCGCGTAGTTCCGCCAGGTCACTCTCCTGCCTCACTGCGGATAATTCGTTCTCCAGGCGATTCACCTTTATATACTGTGGGACGAAGCCGGCCAGGAAGGCAACGATCAGGAGGATGATTACGATGATGATCCGGTTCTTCATGGCACAAACCTTTCAGACGCTCAGCACCGGGATGTGCGACTCCCGAATGATCCCATAACCGTTGCCGTTGTCCCCCAGGTGGCTGCGCCCAGGAATGTGTCCGATGACCAGCACGTCGGCCTTCGTTCGCTCCGCCGCTCGGTTCAACAGCTCCGGGACATTGCCGCTATCGATGATAACCTCGGCCTTCGTGCCTACGTCCTGCTGAAGCTTGGCGATCTCTTCGGTGGCGAAGCTGACGATCTTCTCCTTCCACACAGGATCGACGTGGGATCCGCCGGGGCCGTAGATCTCCACGCTGCCCGTGATGTGGACAAGCGTCAGGGTGGCGTCAACGGCCGCGGCCATCTCGGCGGCAAGCGACGCGGTGTGGCGGCTGTGCGGGTTCAAATCCACCGAACACAGGACGCGGCGAATCGAGAACTCGCGCACCGGCGCCTCCTCCAGGTGAGCGCCGGTCCAGACCGGGCAATGGCTTTCGTGCAGTACTTTCGCTGTCACTGAGCCCAGCAGAAAGCGGTACAGAGCGCCTTCGCCACGGGTCGGCATCACGATCAGGTCGACGTTCTGGTCGCGAGCCGTTTTCACGATTTCGTGGGCCGGGTCGCCTCTGAGTAGCAAGCGTGTCACTACTATCCCATCGAGCTCCGGCCTTAGCGCCTGATCCAGATCCTTCTGAGCCTGTTGAACGATGTGCGCATGCAAATCCCGCGCGGTGATCTCGTGCCCGCTCTCCAGGATGCCTGCGGGATAGCTAAGAGGTGTCACCACGTGCAGCAAGATCACCTCGGAATGAAAGCGGCGCGCCAACCACGCGGCTTGGTGCACAACGTGCCGGGAGGCATCCGCGAGCGCGATGGGAAGAAGAATCCTACGGATGCTCAGCATATCGAACCGTCATTTTCGTGTCCGTGTCTACTGTACTATAAGGTAACCAAGTCAAAGCGGCGTCAAGAACAGCCGTCCAGAATCCCCTAAACTTGAGCCGCTGGTTTCGATCCGGCGAGTGAAAGCGAGGGTGCCGACCGAACATTCGGTCTCCCGCCGGGACAGGATCAACTCATTCGTGAAATGGCTGCCGCGAACAAGAATACGATCATGGTCCTGACCTCCGGCGGCGCCGTCGATACGAAGAGCTGGCTCGATAGCGTCCCGGCGTTGATCGAAGCGTGGTACCCAGGACAAAGTGGGGGCATTGCTGCGGCCGACGTTCTGCTTGGAAACGTCAGTCCGTCCGGCCACCTCCCGATTTCCTATGATCGGAACTGGGAAGACAATCCCGCGCACGCAAGCTATTATCCCGAGAACGGCAGTCCGGATGTCGTCTACCGGGACGGCATTTTTGTTGGCTACCGAGGATATGACAGGGATGGGAAAAAGCCGCTATTTCCGTTTGGGTTTGGCTTGTCTTACACGAAATTCGAATACAGCCAGCTCAAGATCGAAGCCGTCGGTCGCGACGATCGCGATCTCCATTACGAAGTTTCCTTCGATGTAAAGAATACCGGCGGCCGGCTCGGCGCGGAGGTGGCGCAACTATCCGTGAGCGAGAAGCATGCGCAGGTGTCTCGACCCCCCAAAGAGCTAAAGGCTTTTGCGAGACTCGATCTGCAGCCGGGCGAGGCCCGCCGCGCCGTTCTGTCACTGGACGCCCGCTCGTTTGCCTATTACGATGCCGCCGCGAACGCGTGGCGCTGCGATCCTGGCGATTTCGAGATTCTGATCGGCGCTTCGGCCGAAGACCTTCGATTGCGTGGAAAGATTTCGCTTTCCAAGCCAATCGTCATTGCGTCTGCCCCCGTGCGAATCCAAGAGCGCTAAAAGTGATAGACCTCTCAACGGCGACACGGAGGGACAAGATGCCGGCTTCGAGATCCGGGGCGTCACGCAAGAGCTACGCCAGCACGGCGGTCAACATGACGACGCAATCGCTGCCTTTGTAGAGCCACATGCACGCAAATAGGAAGGGAGGGCGCTTGTTTGGGCGTGACGCGCTGTCGCTGCGGAGGTGCTTCAAATTGTCTAGTGGTTCCGTCAGGGCGTGACCAGTTCTAACGTAACCGCATCCAGGCGCCGGTAACGCTCTTTCAGACGCCCACCGGATATCCGTTCCAGCGGGAATTTGAGACCTGAATCAGCTTAAGGACGATCTGCGGCTCCGCGACAGCTGGTCTTCCACACTAGAAATTACTAGTACTTTTGTTCTTATTAATGCGCCATTCTGGCTGATAATCCATGATACGCTCGCAAGGATAGACTTCAGGAGGGTTCATGGCCGCAAGGCGGATTCAACGGATGGCGCGGGCAATCGCGCCCTTGGCGTTCGTTCTGGCTTTTTCCGGCCTTGTCCATGCAAGCACGACCAGCATGGATGTCGGCACCCTGTCGATCGGCAGTACGAATAATGAGTTTCTGTTGGAGTTTGGCCTAAGCGGCACTGGGCTGGAGACGCCTAATACGGTATTTTTGAACGACGGAAGCAGTTATTCTTATGGCTCCCAGACGGTGTCCTATTCGCAAGCATCGAATCCCACCTTCACTTTTGATTTCTCCTTTTCCGTCGCGTCGCCAGCCATTCTTTCCCAAGACCTGACTTACGTAACCTTCGTCGGATCTACAACCAGCAGCGTATCCCTACTGCAGGGTGCCGACGTTGTGGACACAGGCGTTCAGACAGACCCAGATTTCGGCTATTACTTTCTTCCCTCGGTTACGTTACAAGCGGACACACCTTACGACCTTGTGATCACAACCTTGGGTGTTCCGTCATCCTTGAACCCAGGATATTCGGGAACAGAAGGATGGGGAGAAATAGTACTCGATGTTTCGTCTGCTCCTGAGCCAAACACGCTACCCCTGCTCGCGATTGGATTTTTCGGAATTGCCGCGTGTGGTTCGATCCGCCGGCGGAGTGCGAAACCTACGGCGGCTTCTTCCTGATGTAAGCTCTCCCCGTCGTTCCCGATCGAGGCTATTTGCCGACGCCGCCGTCGCGGATCAGCTTATTAAACTTGAATTCTTCAGACGGCACGCAATAAATCTGCTCGTCCCAGGCTTTGCCGCCTTCGCGATCCAGTTTCCATATTTTGGTGTCGCTGCGAAAGGGCTGCGAATAGTATTGTGGATCGATGATGGTCATGACCAGCTCTAATGTGTCCGCATCCCGGCGCCGGTAGCGCTCTTCCAAACGCATCTGGTCGGTGTGCGGATAGCCATTATGATCCAGCCACGTTCTATCGTCGAACCCGAGCGAGTTCACGATGAAGGTATCGCCTTCCCACTTACCCACCGAATATCCGTTCCAGCGGGGTTCAACTTCCTCAAGCTTCGGGAGCTGCCGCCCATCGGTCCAAACCATTCGGAAATCGTGATGCCACTGGGAAAAGGTGAACATTCTGTCAGGAAGTTGGACGATTTCAATGGTCGCATGCGGGCCAGCCACCTGGCCGTTCAACATGCGCGGCACGCCCCATGGGTCGCACATCGCCTGCGGGTCGTTCCCCAGCATGGGCGCGGTGATGCGCCGCCCGTAGGAAGGGATATTCTTATCGAACTTGGCTTTCCCCTCCGGCGTAAAAGGCGCTTCGGCTGTTGTAACGTTCAGTTTTTGTGGAGCGGACGCCTGCCCAAGTAGATACGCCTGCAGTTCATTCGCACCACCGGGAACATTGCTATAAGTTTGAAATGGGCTCACCCGGTTCCACTTGCCGGAGAGATCGTGGCGATCGAAGGCCGCGGTTTTGTCTGTTTTCTTAGCCGGTTTCTCATGCGAAGCCGTTTGCGCGATCAGAATCGGCAAGAAGAAGACGCCGGTTGAAATGAAGGATACTGCAAACTGCTTTCGCATCGTTGTCGCGTGGCCGTGAGCTATTCTTTTCCTTGCGCTGGCGGCCTGCCGGGGCCCACCAGGAGCTTCTTACCGTTGACGATGAGTTCCTTGGCAAGGCAGGCGGTCGAACCCGGAACTCTATGTGGATTGCAGGTGATCGTGATTGTGTCTCCAGTTTTTATCGTATCTCTGGCCCAACCGATATTCATCTGCTTCATCATCAAAGGAGTGGGCGCGAATTCAGAACCCCAGTGCTGGATGTTTCCGTCGGCGTCCTTGACGTCGAAGTAAAGTTGGGGATGCGGGTAGGAGAATGAGAACTCGGTGACGGTACCTGTCAACGTGATCGTTTTGTCGGTCTGATAAGTGACCGAAGTTCCGTGGTGGGCAAAGGCGGGCGCGCTGCCGATAACGCTCACAATCAAACAATCAATCAGGTGTTTTCTCATGCCCGAATCCTCCGGAAGCCGAATCCCCATCGACTCTATCGCTGTGCCGGTTGAGGTGTAAAGCGCGGTTAACATATTTTTACAAGTTACCGGCTAGCATTTCGGGCCTATTTGAGGCGGGCTCTGATCTTGTTGAGTCCAGCGATGGCGCAGACTTCGTCCTGATGCCCGCCCGCCGCGCCGCTAGCGCCGATTGCGCCTATGAGTTCGGTTCCCGTCATTATTGGAACCGCACCCTCCATGACGAACATGTTCGGAGTTACTCGCGCGAGCAAAGCTTTATCGGTTTGCACAGCCATGGCCGCTTGGGAGCTGGGCATTTTAAAAGTGAGCGCGACCAGGGCCTTCCGCACCGCGACGTAGACATGGCCGCCGTCGGATCCCTCGGCCTCCACCGCAGCCCGAGGCTGACCGGAAATATCGACGACCGTCGCACCGATATAGAAACCACCGGCGGAGCACGCGTCAACAGCCGCACGAGCCGCCTCGATCGCAAGATCGAGAGCCGGTCCGCGAATCGATACAGGTGGACGATGGGCAGCGCGAGTTCCTGCGGGCGCCATCTTCGGCGGTGGAGTGAATTTTCCGGCGCTATCCAGCATGCCGAAAGGCGGCAAGGTGTCGCCCGGAAGGCTGGCAGGTGAAGCCGGTTTGTCGGGAGGGCGGTTCGTCGGTGCTTGAGCCAGCAGAGAAGCTAACAACGCGGCGAGTATGCTTCCGCTGTAAATGATCGTGCGAGTCGTGCGTGTCTTCATTTGTTCTCCACGGCAAATGCGAGCAGTACGTTTCCAGGCATGACGGGCAGGCGGGCGTAACCAGAATTGCAAAAAAGCATTCCTCCGACGACGATTGGCCCGCTTCCATTGATGGACCCGCCATGCGCGTTAATCCCGTTCACGGCCGGGAATTGCTGGAGTGTATCGAAGTCCCAGATGATGCCGCCCGTGGCGCTGTCATAAGCTCGCAGGTGTCCATCCAGCGAGCCCGCAAAAACAACCCCGGGAATTGCACTCACCGGGCTGGGCTGCGCCGCGCTACATCCGGGCGTTCCCAGGCAAGCAGGCCGTGGAGCGGGCGTCGACCACGCCGTCTTGCCGGTGGCGATTTCAACGGCCGATACGCCGCCTCCGGCTTCCGGTTTTCCCGGATCCCAATCCGACAGTGCAACGTATGTGAATTTGTCGTCCGCGGCTGCGCCCCACATGATTCCGCCCTGTGGGCCGCCCGCGCCTATCCGGCTGGACCACACGATTTTCCCTCGATGCTCGGGGTCGAGCGCGTACAACATTCCCGATTTTGCTCCTACGATCAACAGACTATGCCCACCTGCGAGCGGCCGCAGCATCGGAGGCGTACCGATATCGAAGTCCTTACCGCGTGTCTGCGGACAATTCGCCTGATCGGTGTTGCAGCCGAAGTTGAACACATCGTCAGGCAGCATCTGTCGCGACCACAGCATGTGGCCGGAGGCCATATCAAAAGCTAGGACAGCATCGCTCGCCGAGGTGGCCGGATCGGAATAGTTTACGCCGGTGCTAACATAAATCGCTTTGCGACGAAGGTCCAGGGTGGGAGAAGACCATAACGCGACGCCGGACGGTCCCCATTTCGACGTACCGGACGCGGTTTTCCCCGCCGGCTTCGCGGGCTGCGGAATTGTATAAGTCTTCCAGATCTGTTTTCCGCTTGCCGCGTCCAGCGCCACCAGGCTGCCTCGGAACGTACAGCATTCATACAAGGGGTTTCCTGCAGCAACCTGTTCAGCGCCACCGGAAACGGGAACATAAAGCCGACCGTTCTCGAGTGCCGGCGTTCCGGTGATTTCGGCGTAGAGGTGGTCATCCACTCGCGTCTTCCAAAGCAGCGCTCCCGTTGTGGCATTGACGGCGTACATGTTGCCTTCGAGGTCGCCAAAATACGCGGCCTGGCCATTGTTCGCGATGATGATCGCGGTTCGGACACCCTCGGCCGCTTTGAAGGTCCAATAAATGCATCCGGTTTGAGCGTTGAGTGAATAGACCGTACCATCCGCGCTGCCGACAAAAACTCTCCCTCCGAAAACGCTCGGAGAGGCGAAAGCAGTAGCAACGCCGGGAAATCCAAAGGCCCATTTCAGCTTTAATTTCGGAACATCCTCGCGAGTAAGGCCGGCGGCTTTCGCGGTTTGAAAACGCG
>Ga0182024_10023849_pt1 | contig 10922 bp, 7 predicted proteins | sample P32metaG_FD_120480 | JGI IMG/M metagenome (GOLD analysis project Ga0182024, IMG submission 120480) | Permafrost microbial communities from Stordalen Mire, Sweden - P3-2 metaG (Illumina Assembly) | ecosystem: Environmental > Terrestrial > Soil > Wetlands > Permafrost | place: Sweden: Stordalen... | reverse complement strand
TGCGCGCGCTTGGCAATGCCGGACACCTCCTCCACGACCTTCTCGATCAGCGGTGCCTTGCACTCCAAACAACCGATTCCCGCGGAGCGGCAGCCTTTCTGTACCCAATCTTGAGTCTCGGCAGTCGAATAGATTTTGTGCAGATCCCACACAGGACATTTCTCCGGATCGCCGGGATCGGTGCGCCGCACGCGGGCCGGATCGGTTTGCATGGCCTTGAGTTTCTTAACGATCGAGTCCGTGTCCTCGCGCAGCCCGATCGTGTTGCCGTAGGACTTGGACATCTTGCGGCCGTCGAGTCCCGGTACTTTGGGCGTCGCGGTCAGCAGTGCTTCGGGTTCGGGCAGTATCGCAATACCTGCGCCTTCGAGAAATCCCAACAGACGATCGCGATCTGCGACCGTGAGACGGGCATTCGCCTCGACCAGGGCGCGCGCCTTCGCCAGCGCATCCGCATGGCCCTTCTCCTGAAACTCTTTGCGCAGCGCGCGATACATCGCGGAGTTTCGCGTGCCCAAGCTCTTGATGGCTTTTTCCACCTTTTGCTCGAATTCCGGCTCCCGTCCATAGATGTGATTGAAGCGACGCGCGACTTCGCGTGTGATCTCCACATGCGCGACCTGGTCTTCGCCGACCGGCACGAACTGTGAGCGGTACAGCAGGATATCCGCGCTCTGCAGCAGGGGATAACCGAGAAAACCGTAGGTGCTCAAGTCATGATCGGCAAGCTGCGCCTGCTGATCTTTGTACGAGGGAACGCGTTCCAACCAGCCCAGCGGCGTGATCATGGACAGCAACAAATGCAGTTCCGCGTGCTCGGGCACCTTCGACTGGATAAACAGCGTGGCAACCCCGGGGTTGAGGCCGGCAGCCAACCAATCGATGACGATGCTCCACGTATACTCCTCGAGCTTGGAAGTATCTTCATAGCCGGTGGTCAGTGCATGCCAATCCGCCACGAAGAAATAGCATTCGTATTGATACTGAAGCTCGATCCAATTCTTCAGGGCACCGTGATAGTTCCCCAAATGCAGCTGTCCCGTGGGCCGCATGCCGGACAACACGCGTCGATTTTGTATAGGACCGCTCATGCCGCAGGTCCAACCATCAACGCATTGATCAAGTGCCCCATGGCCCTATAGGCGGGAACGAACAGCCAACCGAACAGACCCAACATGGATAGTCCCAGTACGATGATCATGCCGACGGGTGCCAATCTCTCGTAGCGCGCGCCCAGCCGCGGCGGCAGAACACCCGCGAGCACGCGGCCACCGTCGAGCGGCGGAATCGGCAGCAAATTGAAAATCGCCAGCACTACATTAGCGACGATACCTGCCTGCGCCATGAGCACCACCCAGTGATCCAAAGTCGCGTTGGCTTGCATGCGTACGGCCCCGGCCAATATCGCGCACCACAGGAGCGCCATGAACAGATTCGCCGCAGGTCCGGCCAGGGCCACCATGATGAGCGCCAGACGCGGCCTGCGCAGCCCGCTGGTGGCCACCGGCACCGGTTTGGCCCAACCGAACAGCGGCATTCCGAGCGCCAGGAGTACTCCAGGAATAACAATGGTTCCAACGGGATCGACATGTCGCAGCGGGTTCAAGCTGAGGCGCCCCAGCAACTCGGCGGTGCGATCGCCGAAGTATCTTGCCATCCAGCCATGCGCCACTTCGTGCAGGGTGACGGCGAACAGAACCGGAATCGCCCAGATCGAGATAGTCTTAAGAAATTCACTTAGAAGTCTACTTAAATCCAATGCTTGCACTCGTTATTTTAAGTAATTACGAGCCCGTCTGCCCGCATTGCCGCGGCATTATACGGTGACCGTTGCCGCAAAGGGGCTGACATCACCGCGACCTTGGCGAAGCACGATGGCGTGGTCGCCGGACAAATCAATCACGGAGGTGGGCGTCAGACCGCAGTTGCCGCCATCTAGCACCAGATCGACGCTGTGCTCGAGCTTATCGTATATGTCCTTCGCATCGGTGCGCGGCAAGTCTTCGCCGGGCAGAAGCAGCGTTGAACTCATCACCGGTTCGTTAAGCTCGCTCAGCAGCATCGCGGTGACCGGGTGATCGGGTACGCGCAATCCGATGGTGCCCCGCCGTTCGTGCTTCAAGCGGCGCGGGGTCTCACGCGAGGCCTTGAGCAGAAAGGTGTACGGCCCAGGCGTGTGTGCGCGCAGCAGCCGGTACTGCCAATTATCCACCATCGCGTACTTGCCGACATCCGCGAGATCACGGCACACCAGCGTAAAATGATGATTCCGGTCCGTTTGACGAATGTCGCGGATACGTTCGAGCGCGGCCTTATCGCCGATATGACAGCCGAGCGCGTAACAGGAATCGGTGGGATACACGATAACCCCGCCGCGACGCAACGCTTCAACCGCCTGGCGCACATAGCGGCGCTGCGGGGAGACCGGATGCAGTTGCAGGTAGATGCTCATCCCGTCGGCTATGATACCCGGATGAGTCAACTCCTCGAGTGGTCGCCCCTGATCGTATTTTTCGTCGCGTTCAAGGTCCTGGATATCTACTGGGCCACCGCGGCACTGATGATCGCTTGCGTGCTGTTATTGGTGGTGAATCGGGTGCGCACGGGCAAATTCAAAACCATGCACATCATCACCGCCGCGGTCGTGCTGGTTCTGGGCACCGCAACTCTGTTGCTGCACGATAAGCGTTTTATTCAGTGGAAACCGACCGTGCTGCTGGCGCTGACCTCGATCGCGTTCTTGGGCAGCATGGTGGTCGGCAGGCAGCCTCTGGTGCGCCGCATGCTCGAGGCCGTTTTCGATGAACCCTTGAAAATCTCCACGCGCACCTGGCTGCTCGTCAACTCCCTATGGGTCGCATGGTTTGCCTTGCTGGCGGTTGCCAATATTTATGTTGCCCGCCATTTCGCTGAGAGTGTCTGGGTGAATTTCAAAGTTTTTGGCATCAGTGCCGCCACGATGATTTTTCTTATACCGCAAGTGCTCTGGCTGAGCGGCAAGACCACCCAGATCGCGCCGGTGCCTCTCCTCGCGAGTCGCGCGCAACGCCTGCGCGAACGATTGGAAAGCCGTTTTGCGCCCGCCCAGCTTGACGTGGAGGATGAAAGTCACCTGCACGAAGGCCATGCCGGGGCGGCGGGCGGACAAAGCCACTTCCGCATACGGATCGTGTCGGAGTCGTTTCGCGGCATGCCTTCCGTGGCTCGGCATCGACTGGTCTACGCGGCGGTCGATGATCTCTTGAAAACCGATATTCACGCGCTCGCGATCGAAGCGCTGCCTCCCGACTGACGCTCATATCTGCGCCGTATTGCTGCGGCGCGGCAAACCCCTTCCGCGCTCTCGAAATACATGAAAAATTGGTGAGATCGCATTGTTGAGGCTAAACTGCCGCCCCCGGGCGCGTCGGCCGAATGGCCATAGTCGCTTTTTTTTTGCGTAGAGGACCAAATGAGCCAATTCTTGAGTACACCGTGGATCCGCATCGCCACCGTGGCCGCGTTCGCATTGAGTTTGACGGCATGCGGAAAAAACCAGCCGACGGCGACGCCCGCGGCGACCGACAAGGCGGCGGCCCCCGCGCCCGCGCCGGTTGCCACCATCGATGGCACGCCGATTTCGCGCTTGGAATACGAAATCTATTTGAAGAGCCTACTGCAAGGCCGGCCGACTACTGAACTGACCGCCGAACAGCGCGGCCAGGTACTGGATGAGTTGATCAACATGCAGTTGCTGGCATCGCAGGGCTTGAAAGACGGTGTTGATAAGGATCCGGATGTGGCCGGCCGCCTCGACGTGGTGCGCATCCGCGTGCTGGCAGATGCGGAATCGCAGAAATATTTGAAAGACAAAGAACCGACCGATGCGGAATTGCACGCTGAATATGACACGGCCATTCAATCCATGGACAAGACCGAGTACCACGCGAGGCATATCCTGGTCGCGACCAAGGAGCTGGCCGATCAGGCCATCAAGAAAATCAAAGGCGGCGCCAAGTTCGAGGACGTGGCCAAGGCCCAGTCGACGGATGGTTCCAAGGCCAATGGCGGCGACCTCGGTTGGTTCACCCTCACGCGCATGGCCAAACCTTTCGGCGACGCTGTGAAGACTCTGAAAAAGGGCGAAATGACGCAAGAGCCGGTGCAGACGCAATTCGGCTGGCACGTCATCAAGCTTGAAGACACGCGCGAAACAGCACCGCCGCCGTTCGAGCAAGTCAAGCAGCAGGTCAACAACGGCGTGATCCAAAAGAAGCTTCAAGCGTATGTGGATAGCTTGAAGAAGACCTCCAAGATCGAAAAGACGCTGTAAGTTAGCTTCAAGTGACGACGTAGCGGATTTGAGTGAATCCGCTACGTTTTCAACAGTTTCAAAAACGCAGCTTCATCGAGCACCGGGACGCCGAGCTGCTCAGCCTTCTTGAGTTTGGATCCCGCCTCCGCGCCCGCCACCACATAGTTGGTTTTTTTCGACACGTTGCCGCTGACTTTTCCGCCCCGTTGCACAATGGCCTGCGTCGCCTCATCTCGCGTCAGCGACTGAAGCGTACCCGTCAGCACGAAGGTCTTGTCGCGCTGCGCCGCGCTCGCGCTGAGCGGCGCCGGCGCCGGCCACGTTATTCCTGCGCTAAGCAGTCGATCGAGCACGGCGGCGTTGTCCGGATCGCGAAAGTAAGCCGCCACCTGCTTCGCAACCACCGGACCCACATCCGGGACGCGCTGGATTTCCTCCTCAGAGGCGCGGCGCAATGCCGCCAACTCGCGAAAATATAGCGCAAGCGCCAGTGCCGTAGCCTCGCCGACATCGCGTATGCCGAGCGCGTAGAGAAAACGCGGCAACGTGGTCTGTTTGGCATTCTCGATGGCTGCGTGCAACTTCTGCGCCGACTTCTCGCCCATCCGCTCCAATGCCGCAAGCTGATCTGTGTGCAGCGAGAAAAGATCCGCCGGCGTTCGGGTCCAATTGCCGTCGACGAGCTGTTCCACCAGCTTGTCGCCGAGCCCTTGAATGTCCATGGCGCGACGCGATGCGAAATGCTGGATTTCCCCCTTGCGCTGCGCCGCGCAGATCCGCCCGCCGCTGCAGCGCGCGACCGCCTGATCGGCTTCCCGCACGACCGGCGAGCCGCATATGGGGCATTTGCTCGGCAGCTCGATTAGGGGCGGCTCCGGTTTGCCTCTGCGCTCCGGCAGCACCCGCGCGACTTCCGGTATGACATCGCCGGCGCGGCGGATGACGACGGTATCGCCCACGCGCACGTCCTTGCGGGTCAATTCGTCCATGTTGTGCAGCGTCGCATTACTCACCGTGACGCCGCCCACAAACGTCGGCTCGAGGCGCGCGACGGGCGTCAAGGCGCCCGTGCGGCCCACTTGAAACTCAATGCCGCGTACCACGGTCAAGGCTTCCTCAGCGGGAAACTTATGCGCGATCGCCCAGCGCGGCGCGCGCGAGATGAATCCCAGCTTGCGCTGCAGTTCCACATCGTCCACTTTGTAGACCACACCGTCGATTTGGTACGGCAGACTTGAACGTGCCGCACCCATTTCCCGGTAGTATTCAAGGCAGCCTTCGATCGATTCGACGACCGTGGACTGCGGACAAATCTTAAAGCCCAAGCGGCGCAATTCCCTCAGCGTCTCGCTATGTCGTGGCGGGAGCTCGCCGCCCTCGATGATCCCAATTCCGTAGATGAACAGGTCCAATGGACGCGCCGCAGTCATTCGCGGATCGAGCTGCCGCAAGCTGCCCGCCGCGGCGTTGCGCGGATTGATGAGGCTTTTTTCACCGCGAGCCGCCGCCTCTTCATTGAATCGCTTGAAGCCCTCGAATGGCATGAATACCTCGCCGCGTACTTCAAGCACGCGCGGTACCGTGGCGCCGCGCAACTTGAGCGGCAGCGCCTTGATGGTCCTCAAGTTCTGGGTGATATCCTCGCCTGTTTCACCGTCGCCGCGTGTCGCACCCTGCACAAAGGCGCCATTTTCGTAGCGCGCGCTGATCGCCAAGCCATCCAATTTCGGCTCGGCCGAGTAGCGTATGGCGCCGGTCAGTGAGAGACGCTCGTGAATGCGGCGGTCGAAATCGCGCACCTCATCGTCGCGGAACGCGTTGTCCAAGGACAGCATCGCCACTCGATGCTTTACGGTGCCGAATGCGGCAATCGGCGCGGCGCCCACCCGCATGGTCGGTGAGTCGGGAACCAGCAGCTGCGGAAACTGAAGTTCGAGCGCTCGCAGCTCCAGCATGAGCCGATCGTACTCGGCGTCCGGAACTTCAGGATCATCGAGCGCGTGATAGCGGTAGTTATACCGCTCCAGCAGCTCCCTCAATTCCGAGGCGCGCGCTACCGCCTTTTGCGGCGGGCCGGCTGATTTCTCCGGGCACACTTGGCAGGTTCCTTAAACTACGCTCGGGGCAACGATGCCTGGAAGCGCGCCACATCGTCGCGCAGCGCCGCGGCGCGCTGCGGTGATAGCGGCAGGCCCTTTGAGTCTTGAACCATCCCGGCCAGTTCCTGCGCCAAGCCGCGTGCCGCGCCAAGCAACTCATCAATGGTGAGCAGCGGTTCGACGGGCCCTGGCAGGACCGCGAACAGCGTGACTCCCCGAAACTCCTGCGAGGACATTCGCGTGACATCGAACGTGCCGGGTTCAATCAAACTGGCAACGCAAAACAAACTGCGGCCGTCGACATGCCTGCGATGGAATACCTGGTAGCGTCCGTAGGCCAGGCCATGCAATTCCAGCGCCGATAGCAATGTAGCGCCGGACCAGGGTGCCTCTGCCGCAGCGCATACCCGCACCGTGATGATCTTCTGCTGTTCGCTCGCGTTGGGCGTGTGCGCAGGCGCCACCGAACTTCGATCACTGGACTCCGGCAGAAGCGTCGGCACGCGGCCAGTTGCGCGCGTGATCGCGGGCGAAGATTCAGGCGCAGACGAGCGTGCAGGCGCCAGATCGACATGAACCATCATGGGCCCGTCCAATACCGGGACGCGGTCGTAGTCTTGCGTGCGGATACTCAAGGGCTCAAAAGGCGGCACGCCCCAGTCGCGCCCCTGCGACGCAGGTATTGCATCAGCCTCAGCCTTAGGAAGTGCATCGTCGGGCGTTTCGTTACGCAACGGTGCGGCCGTCGGGGTTGTCTCGCGCAGCGCGGGGTTTCCCGGAGCCTGCAGAGATCGCCGCCTGCCCCACCACCAGATGCCGGCGAGCAACACCAGACTCAAGACCAACAGTATCGAACGCAGCTCGGCAGCCATATGACTTTCGCGCTACATCGCCGCCATGCGCACGGCCTCATCGACATCGACCGACACCAGGCGCGAGACGCCGGGCTCATTCATGGTGACGCCGACGAGCTGCGACGCCATCTCCATGGTGCTCTTGTTATGGGTGATGAATATGAACTGCACGCTGCGCGACATGTCGCGGACGATATCGCAGAATCGCCCCACGTTGTTCTCATCGAGCGGAGCGTCCACTTCGTCCAGCAGACAAAACGGCGCGGGATTTAAGTCGAATATGGCGAATACCAGGGCGACCGCAGTGAGCGCCTTCTCGCCGCCCGAGAGCTGGCTGATGGTGCTGTTTCGCTTGCCCGGCGGACGCGCCATGACTGATACGCCGGCCGCCGTCGCATCCTCACCAGTCAATTCAAGATAGGCATGACCGCCGCCGAAAAGACGTGGAAATTTTTCCTTCAAGCCGGCATTCACACGATCGAAGGTGTCCTGGAAACGGGTGCGGGTCTCGCGATCTATTTTGCGCATCGCCGACTCGAGCGTTTCCAATGCGTCGGTCAAATCCTTGCACTGCCGATCCAAGTACTCCTTGCGCTCCGACTGCTCCTTGAATTCCCCGATGGCAGCCAAATTGACCTGGCCCAATCGCTCGATCTTGCCCTTGGTTTCCTCGAGCTGCGACTCCCATACATCCACGGTGGCATCCTGCGCAATCTGCGCGGCGAGCGCCTCGAATTCGTAATTCGTCGCGCTGAGCTGCTCGGCAACGCCTTCCCGGCGCACGCGCACCTGTTGTGCAGCCAAGCGCGCTTCGTCCAGACTGGTTCGCGCCGCGTCCAAGCGCTGATCCACCGCCATTCGGGCTGAATCGTGCTCGCGCAACAAAGCATCCAATTCGTCGCTGGCAATTCTAGCAGCCCGCAATTCCGCCTCGACCTCCGCGCGCAGCCGCAACTCGCGCTCGAGCTGCAGTTGCGCCTCGGCCAGCGGTGCCTCGCCTTCCGCCAATTGCCCGACCAATTCGAGCCGGCGAGTTTCCAAGTCCTCCAGCTGCTTCTCGAGGCGCGCCAGCGTGGTGATCAACGAGGCGTGCGAGGAGCGCCGCGATTCCACTTGTACCGCCAAGTCGCGCGCATGCTGTTGCGCTGCTGCGGCCGCGGCCCTCGCGTCGCTCAACGCGGTACGCATCCGCTCGCGTTCCTGCTCCAGATCCAGACGCTGCGGCTCGAGCTCGGCGAGCGCGTCGATGGCCGTTTCCATCCGGCCGCGCGATGTGCGCAGCTCGGTTTCGCTGCGTGACAGCTCGGTGCGCACGTCGGCAAGCTCCGTCTCGATTTTGTCCAAACGCCGCGTCGCATCTTCGGTGCGGGCCTGCGCTGCATGCAGTTCCGCGCGCCGATCGACATGTTCGCGGTGCAGCCGGTTCACATCGGTCTGGAATCGCTCGCGGCGGTCTTCGTGCTCGCGGACACGCTCGCGTGTTGCTTCCAGCTTAAGTTCGAGTTCCTTGACTTCGTTTTCCAGGCCGCCAACCTGCGTGCGGATTTCGCGCAAGCTCTCCTCGCGCTCGATCACGCCGGTGTGCGGATCGGCATCGCGCGACACACGCAGCCAATCCTGGCCCAACCAGATTCCATCGCGAGTCACCACGGACCCGCCTTCCTTCAGCTCGTGCCGCAGCTTCAGTGCTTCGGGCAGGGTCTCGGCCGTATACACCGACGACAGTACCGATGCGAGCGCGCTCGTGCCCTGCACTTTCGCCTGCAGCGACTTAGGCGAGCGCACAGCGTTTGGGGCCGCAGCGGTGCTGACCACGGCCAGATAACCGCCGTCGAAGCTCGCCAGCAGATCCGTGACACTGTCCAAGCCGTCGACGCAGACCGCCTCTAAGTACGATCCCAGCACCGTCTCGACGGCGCGCTCCCAACCCCTGTCCACGCGCAACTGCTGTGCGACCCGCGGCTGCCGGTCGAGCGACTGGGACTTGAGCCACTGCGTTACCTTCCCCGACGCTTTGCCGAGCGCCGCCTGCTGCAGCGCCTCGGTCGAAACCTGCTCGCCCTGTGCCTGCTGCAAGCGCGTACGCAGGGCATTGAGCGCCTGACTCTGCTCGCGCTCGCGCTCGCGGGTGGCCGATATTTCCGACAGCAGTTCTTGCAGCTCGGCAGCGGCCTTCTCGCCTGCGCTGCGCGCGACTTCCGCGCGCTGCGTCAATGTCTCCAACGCCACCGGCGGCTGCAATTGCGCAAACGCAGATCGTTCTGTCTCTTGCCGCTCCCGCTGCTGCAACAGCCGCCGCTGCTGGCTCTCCAACTGTTCGATGCGGGCGCGCTCGACCTGCGTCTCGCGTTGTCCTGAGGCCACCGCCTGCGCGTGGTTGTCCCAAGACTGCTGCCACGATGCCAGCGCCTGCTCGCTGCCGTCGAGAGACTGCGAGGCCATTCTTTCCCGATCGTGAGCCTCCTCAAGTGCCGGAAGCATGGTCGAGAGTTCCAGCGACAGCGATTCCAACTGAACACGGTCGAGTTGCACCACCCGGGCGAGCTCGGCAGCCTGCGCATCGATTTGCTCCAAGTCCGAGTGCTGCCGCTGACGCAGCTCTCGCGAGTACTCCATGCTTTGCTCGATCCGCGTCACCTCGGCGCCCGCTTCATAGAAGCGAGCCTGGATCGCACTCAAGGCGTCGGCCTTCGACGATTGATCGGCACGAATGCGTTCGATCTGCGCTTCGGCTTCGCGCAGATCCGCGAGCACGCCGTGCATGGCTGTTTCGCAGCTCGAAGTGGCCGCATCGCGCGTGCCGGCCTCGAGATCCAGACTCTGCAGGCGCAATACCAGCAATTCCGCAAACAGCTTGCGCTCATCTTCCTTGAGCGTCTGGTAGCGCCGCGCGGTCGCGGCTTGGCGCTGCAAGTGGCGAATTTGCTTGTCCACCTCTTCGCGCAAATCGTTCAATCGGTCCAAGTTCTCGCGGGTATGGCCGATGCGGCTTTCGGTTTCGCGCCGCCGTTCCTTGTAGCGCGAAATACCCGCCGCTTCTTCCAGGAATGCTCGCAAATCATCGGGCCGCGCCTCAATGACCCGCGAAATCATGCCTTGCTCGATAATGGCGTAGCTGCGGGTGCCCAGTCCCGTGCCGAGAAACAGCTGCGTGATGTCCTTGCGCCTTACTTTAAGGCCGTTGATGAAATAATCGGAAGTTCCATCGCGGCTCACCGCGCGGCGCAGCGCCACTTCGTTGTAGTTCGCATAGGGCCCGCCGATCTTGCCGTCGGAATTATCGAACACCAGCTCCACCGATGCATTGCCCAAGGGTTTGCGGGATGCGGAGCCGTTGAAAATAACGTCGGCCATCGATTCGCCGCGCAAGTGCTTTGCCGAGATCTCCCCCATCACCCAACGAACCGCGTCGATGATGTTGGATTTGCCGCAGCCGTTCGGACCCACGACACCCGTCAGGCTGCTGGGAAAGGTGACGGTCGTGGGATCGACAAACGATTTGAAGCCGGCAATTCTGAGTTTCGTTAAGCGCATTGTTTCAGTGACCCTTCAATTCCTGCCGGCCTGGACTCGTGTCGTGGGCCACTAATGGCGCGTAGTGTAAAGTAAACGTCACACAGGTAAACCCCTGAAGCGTGCCGCCAATTTTCTCCATGACAGAACCGAATACTCGCC
>Ga0182024_10023848_pt1 | contig 10923 bp, 8 predicted proteins | sample P32metaG_FD_120480 | JGI IMG/M metagenome (GOLD analysis project Ga0182024, IMG submission 120480) | Permafrost microbial communities from Stordalen Mire, Sweden - P3-2 metaG (Illumina Assembly) | ecosystem: Environmental > Terrestrial > Soil > Wetlands > Permafrost | place: Sweden: Stordalen... | reverse complement strand
CGCGATGCTCGGTGCCATCGAGTCTCTCCTCTCGGCCGTCGTTGCCGACGCCATGACCGGCAAGAAACACGATCCCAACGCCGAGCTCGTCGGCCTCGGACTCGGCAACATCGTCGCGCCGTTCTTCGGCGGAATCGCCGCGACCGGCGCGCTCGCACGCACAGCGACCAACATCCGCGCGGGCGCCACGTCGCCCCTCGCGGCCGTCATTCACTCCGTCTTCTTGCTCACGGCCATCCTCCTAGCCGCTCCGCTCGTCGCCTACGTTCCGATGGCTTCGCTTGCCGCGCTTCTCCTCCTCGTTGCGTGGAACATGAGCGACGTCCGGCACTTCACGCACGTCGTCCGGGTTGCGCCCGGAAGCGACGTCGCCGTGCTCCTCACGTGTTTTGGCCTCACCGTCGTCTTCGACATGGTCGTGGCCATCGGTGTGGGAGTGGTGCTCGCCGCCCTACTTTTCATGAAGCGCATGTCCGAGCTAACGAGCTCGCGCGTGCTTGCCCCCTCGTCCTCCGAGGACCAAACGCGATCGGTGCCGGACGGGGTCTGCGTGTACGAGATCGCGGGGCCGCTCTTCTTCGGTGCCGCGCAGCGGGCGATGGGTGCGATCGAGACAGCGGGCGTAGGCGCGCGGGTAGTCGTTCTCGCCCTGGGGAGCGTGTCCGTCATCGACGCGACGGGCTTGGTCGCCCTCGAAAGCGCGATTCAGCAGCTCCGCATGTCGAAGAAGCTGGTCGTCATCGCGGGGCCCCTGCCAGAGCCCCGACGTGTCTTCGACCGCGCCAACCTCGAGGTGGCGAACGAGCACGTGTTCCTGGCCGACACACTCGCCGAGGGGATCCAGCTGGCTCAGGACCTCATCGTGCTCACGCCCCAACCCGCGCCTTGACTCCGCCGGCGCGAGACGAGACGGTGCGGCCCCGTCGTGTTCTCCAAAATTCGCGACAAGAACATCTGGATCATCTACGCCGCGATCCTGATTCTAGGCATCGCCTACGGCATCGCGATCTCGCTTATCGCGCTCCACCTCGACGCGCGGGGCTTCACGAAGCCCCAGATGGGTTCGCTCGCGTCATGGTTCGCGCTCGGCATCGTCTCTCTCTCTCTCCCCATGGGATGGGTGATCCGTCGCGTGTCGGCCAAGTCGACGCTCGTGGTTTGCCTCGCCGGCTATGCGCTGACCGTGTCGCTCTTCCCCGCGCTCGACTCGTTCGCCGCGATCGCGTGGGACCGCTTCTTCGACGGCGCGTTCTCGGTCGGGATCTGGGTGAGCTGCGAGACGATCTTGCTCTCGCGCGCCGAGCGCGGAATCAAGGCGTACGTGACGAGCCTGTACGCCGTCGCGATCGCTATCGGGTACGTCGTCGGGCCTCTCGCCGCGCACGCGATCGCGGGTATCTGGACGATCGACCGCGCGTTCTTCGTGTCGGGCGCGCTCGCGGCGTTCGCGACGCTCTTCGCTTTCTTCCTTCTCGACCCGGACGCCCATGTGCCGCCAGGCGAAGGCGTCACCGACACGGCTTCCGCCGCGAGTACGCCGGCGAGGCCTACCGGCGGCGCGGCGCTCTTCGCACGGGCGAAGACGTCATGCTTCGCGACCTTCTCGTATGGCTACTTCCAGTCGTCCGTCGTCCTCTTCTTGCCGCTCTATCTGCTCGAGTCGAAGGGCGTCGCGCTGGAACGGACCATCATCATCCCGTTCTTTTTCGCGCTCGGCATGCTCCTCTTCTCGAACGTCGCGGGCCGCCTCGGCGACCTTTACGGCCATCTCCTCGTGATGCGTGTGCTCGGGGCCGTGGGGATGTGCATGGTGCTCGGGTTCGTACTGCTCCAGTCATTCGCGTGGATGGCGCTCGCCGTGTTCATCGCGGGCGCGACCCTCGCGTCGATTTCGCCCGTCAGCCTCGCGCTCTTGGGGCTCGTGACGGAACCGCGCGACTACAGCCGCTCGAACGGGATCTACAACGCGTGCTACGCGGCCGGCATGCTCGTCGGGCCGAAGGTCTCGAGCCTTCTTTTCGCGCGCTATGGCGGCGGCGCGATGCTTCTTCATCTGGCGGCCTTGTGGTCGGCGTTCGTGGTCTTCACGATGGTCCATTGGAACGACGACCCCGCGGCGCGCGGCCGGAGGGAGGTTGTCGCGGCGCGCGTGAAGGACGTTCCGACTTGACGGTTCGGCTCTTCGACGCGACAAACTCATGAGATGGAGAGCGGGCGTAAAGGAGAGGCGAGAACGCACTCCTACGAGGACCACCGGCACGAGCCGCCGCACCTCGAGCATTTCCGCTCCATGTTGCAAGCGTACATGGTCAAAAAGGGGCTCCGCTCCACCGACCAGCGGCGCCTCATCGTCGAGACGTTCTTCCAGTCGCCCAATCATGTAAGCATCGAGGAGCTTTTGGCTCAGGTGCGCGCCCAGGACGCCAAGGTTGGGTACGCGACCGTCTACCGCACACTGAAGCTCTTGGCGGAGTCGGGGGTCGCCTTCGAGCGCCGCTTCGGCGACGGCCTGACGCGCTACGAGCTCGCCGACGACGAGGCGCACCACGACCACCTCATCTGCGTCGAATGCGGAAGCATCACCGAGTTCGAAGAGCCGGAGATCGAGGTGTTGCAGGAGAAGGTCGCGCGCCGGTACGGCTTCGAGCTCCGGAGCCACAAGCATGAAATGTATGGGGTCTGCCCGGCCTGCCGCGCGAAGAGCGCGCCGAGTCGCAGGCGGGGAACGAGCTAGAGCGACCGTCCATGGTTCGAAACGACGGGTTGCTCTAGAGCTACTCGAGCGCACCTTCGCGGGATGCTTCGAGAATCCGGCGATCCGTTACCACCCACTGCACCGGCACGTCCCCTTCGACCGCCGGAACCTCAGGGATGAGCTGAAAGTCGTAGGCTACGCCGATGGTCGTGGCGCGGGCGTACGTCGGGAGGACGCGGTCGTAGTTCCCTCCGCCATATCCGATACGCTGCCCGGTCGGGTCGAGGGCGATCGCGGGTACCACGATGACGTCGAGATCGAGGAGCGCGCGAGGGACGGGGAGGGGCTCTTCGAGCTCGTTCGTAGAAGGCTCAAGAAATCCAAGGGGATGCAGCCGCATGGAGCTCACGTCGTCGACCCAATCGAAGACCATCTCTCCGGTAGAAAGCACGGCGGGGTACGCCACTCTCACCCCGCGAGCGCGAAGACTGGCATCGAGAGGGCGGAGGTCGACCTCGTGCCGCTCCTCCATCGGCCAGAAGAGCGCGACCGCCTTTGCCCCGCGTAACGCTGCAAGCGTGTCCAGGTTCTCGACGATACGCGACGAGCGCTCGGCGCAGGCGGTCAACGGGGTCGTCTTGCGAAGTCCGCGCAATCGTTTGCGGATCGCAGTCTTCACGCGCACGCGGAGCTCATCGTCCGAAGGAAGCTCGTGGCGCGTGTGTGCGGAAACGGGGGGGCTCGTCGGCACGGGCGTTGAAGGGTAGCGAAGGTCGAAGCGTCGCGCGAGCCCGAGGATTTAGCGCGCTTTCCACACACGACTCCTCGTGTATGAACGGCTCACCGTGCCCGTCGAGACCTCCCGAGACCTGGAAGCTGCGATCGCTCCTGCGAGGCACATGCGATGGGTGCGACGGCTGCTGCCTCCCGTCGCGATCCTCCTCGTGGTTCTGAGCGCGAAGGCGGCGCTTCATGTACGGGCGCGCGAGTTGGCGCGGAAGAAGGCCTCCGAAGCGTGGACCGAATACTCCCGCTGCGTGGTGGGCGCGCCGCTTCTCCCCAAGGAGCCGGTGAGCCGGCGCCTGCGGCGGATCGAGATGAACCTGCCCGAGCCCAAAGGGGGAGGGGGCCCCGAGGCTTGGCCGGCGCGTTGCGCCCACCACTTGGACGACCTGCATGAGGCGCTCGCCGGGGGGGGGCTCGTCGCGAGAGTCGAGGCTCTCGCGAACCTCGACGATGTCGCCCGCGCCGCGCGGACCGACCTCGACCCGGCTCTGGCCGAACGGCTTTGGAGCGCGGCCGCGGGCGCGATGCTCCCCCCGCCGTCTCTTTCTTCGGATGCGAGTGATCCGCCCGCGCCGACCCCGGCCTCTCCTTTGACCGCCGAGGTGCTCCCGGCTCTGCCGGTCGAGGTCCGGGCGCTCCCCGAAGAAGCGGACCGTCTTCCTGCGGAAGGCTTGCGCATTCTCTTCGCCGGACCGTCCGGAGGAAGCTCGCTGTGCAGCTTTCGACCGGACGAGCACGGGGCGCCGTTCCGGACGGCCCACTGTGCGGACAACGTCGTCCCGACCTCGACCGACGACACGACTCCCGGGTTCGTACGCAGCGTCCAGGGGCGCTTCGACCGGTTCGAGCTCATTCGCCCCCTGACGGGAGCCGACCCGCAGATCCTCTCGCTCCCGGCGGGAATTCAGGCGATCGCGCTCTTCGAAGGCCAGCTCGTTTGGGTGACCTCTAACCGCCACCTCTTCGTGCGAACCGTCCCCGAGGAGGCGGCCGAGCTCGGCGGGCCGGCGGATCTCGGCGAGATCGCGGGCTCGTCGCCGGAGCTCGCGGCGTGCCGCACGAAGGCGGCGCTCGTCGTTCGAGTGAAGTCGTACGACGACAGCGCCGGGTCGAACCGAGTCTGGGCCACCGTGGCCATCCGAACGGGAGAAACCTGGGAGCGCGCGCCGAAGCAGGTCGCGGTCCAGGCCGACTCCGCGTTCACCTGCCGCGACAAAGAAGCGACCTTCACGGCGCTCGATCGGGACACGATCCGACAGGCGAGGTGCACCGTGAAAGGCTGCGTCGTCGAGGCGTCCGAGCCGTTCTCTTTGCCGTGGAACAGCGGGCGCCCGAGCCGCGTCTCCGACTTGGACGGCAAGCCGATTCTCGTCGGGATAGGGATGACTGCGGGTCCCGTGATTGCCGGGTCGGTCACGACCGTCCGGATGCGACTCGCGGACGTAGTGGACATCGCGCATGCGCCCGACGTCGTGCTCCTTGGCGACGCGGCACACGACGGCGTCGACGTAACCGACATCCACCTCTACGTGCGTCGCGGCGCGGCCCTCGTGCTCGTCACGACCAAGGATCGCGAGCCTTTCCGCGCGATCGCGGTGGCTCCCACTGGCAAGTTCGACTCTCTCCGTGTGGAGAAGCTATAGAGGTCCCCAGTTCGTCACGACGAGCTCGCTCACCTCGCCGCGCTTCTTCGCGTTGGAGTTGATGGCCCGGGGCGCGCGGACCGAGTGGACGGCAAAGCCCTGGTAGAGCTCGCGCATCCCGTCGGTGTCGGCGTTCGAGAGCATCGCGCACGCGCCTCGATCGCGGAGCGCGCCGAGCTCGCGCGCGAGGCGCTCCTGGTCCTTCGGCCCAAACCCGCCGGGCGCGTACGCCGTGAACGAGGCCGTCTTCGAACGCGGGACGTACGGGGGGTCGAAGTACACGAAGTCTCTGGCGCCGAGGTCTCGCGTGACCTCGGCGAAGTCTGCGTGCACGATGTCGACGCGCGCGAGCGCTGCGGATGCCAGGAGCAGCCCCTCTTCGTCGACGATCCGCGGGTTCTCGTAACGACCGAAGGGCACGTTGAACTTGCCCGCGGCGTTCACGCGCCAGAGCCCGTTGAAGCACGTGCGGTTCAAGTAGACGAGCCGTGCCCCGCGGTCGACGTCGCTTTGCCCCGCCGTGTCTTCGGCGCGCACCCGATAGAAGGTGTCGCGGTCGTAGGGGTAATCGCGGAGGCGAAGAACGAGGTCTTTCACGTGGCTTTTTACGGCGCGGTAGCACGCGACAAGCTCGTCGTTCTGATCGGCGAGGATCGCGCGCTCGAACGTTCGTGAGCCGTCGCTCTCGAGCGCGAAGAAGAGCGCCGCGCCGCCCGCGAAAGGCTCGGCGTAGGTGCGGATACGAGTGGGGACCTTGGGCAGGAGTTCGGCGAGGAGCCGCCTTTTGCCCCCCGCCCACTTCAGGATCGGCTTCGCCATGCGAGAGTGCCCGTAGCCGAGCTCCGCGTACGCGGCAATGAGAGAGGGGCGCGGCTACAGCGCGTCGAGGAGCGGCGCGATTCGGTCGCGCGCGATCGCGAACGTGGCGTCGACGCCGTCGAGTCGAGCGTAGAACATGCGCTCTTTCAGGATGAGCGCCGAGTCTCCGAGAACGAAATGCAGCTCGCGCGCCCCCGAATCGCGCTTCATTCGAATACGAACGTCGAGCGAGGGACGGCCGAAACCCTCTTTCGCGGCGGGCGGCCCGAGGTGCACGACATCGTCGACGTGCAGCGCGTCGAGCGCGAGGCTGAGCTTCTCACCGAGGTCGGCTCCCCCTCCGTCGGGCAAGTCGAGCTTGCCTGAGCGGCGCGATAAGACGACGCGTGAGCTCCCGCGGGCGAGAGAAAGCATTTCGACCTCGGCGCTGTCGACGTGAAAGCCGCTTCGATCGATAAGCACCCGGAGTGCCTCGTCGTGGAGCGACCTCGGCGCGAGGAACACCGCAGACTGTCCAAGCGGATGCGCAAAGTATTGCCCTGGCTCCGCCTCGCGACCGAACACGATGCCGACGGTGCGCGAGCCTCCGTCTTCGTCGTACCCGAGTGTGAGGCTGCACGCGCTCTTGTCGAAGCCGAACGAGCCGTCATCGCTCTCGCTCACCCACGCATCTGCCTCGGCGCGCGCGACGAGGCTCACGAGTTCGGCGGTGCCGGGGGAGTCGGCCAAGTACCCCGCGGGCTTCACGACGGACCAGCCGTTGGCGTCGCGCGCGAGTCGTTGCGCCCGCCCGTCGCATTGCGTCTCGAGCACGCTCGCGACTTTGCCTTCGAGCGGCGGGAAAAAGACCTGTTTCCCTCGCAGGGCGATGGGGGAAGGCACGAGGCGGTGCGCCAGGGCGTCCGAGACGCGGAGGATCGCGCCGTCGGCCAGGCGCTTCACGAGCGCTCCACCTAGGGGCGAGCGGGGACCGAGTTCGACCGCCTCTTCTCCTTTGTTCTCTCCGCGCTGAATGCGAATGCGCGCGCGGATCGGGACGGGCGCTTTCGGGTCGCCGGGAAAGACGTCGAGCGCCTCGCCTTTCGCGAGGCTCGTCGTCAGAGCGTTGGCTTCGTCGACCTCGTCGGACGCAAGATCGCGGTCTTCGGGGCTGCGCTCGTGCCAACCGCTCCCCTTGCGCGCGATCTCGACCTTCGGTCCGGACGGGATCGGCTCGAGCACGAGCTCCGCGATCTCATCGCCGCGCGCGGCAAAGAGTCGCTTGTCGACGAGCTCGTCGAGAGTGGCGTGGAGGCCGGGCAGCATCCCCTTCGGCACGCACGCCGACAGTGGCGCGGGTTTCCGTCGAATCATGACCACGTCCTCGGGATGCTCGGGGCACACGCCGCCCACGTGAAGCTCGCCCTCCGGCTTGGTCGCGTCTCTGGGCCCGATCTCGATCACGAGTGGGGTCGCTCCGATCGCGCGTTCCGCGTCGGCTTCCTCCAGAAAGGACTCGGCTCGGCCTTCGGCGAGCGCTCCCCAGACGCGGTCGAGCGTCTCGCGCGAGGCGCGTAGATCGCGCTCCTTGAGCCGAAAGCTCACGTCGTCCATGCGTTCGAGCGTGAAGGCCTCTCCGTCGCCTTGGATGCCGAGAGTCTTGATCTCGAGAGAGAGGTACGGCACGACGGTTCGCTCGCGGTACGCGTCCGCCGTCTTTAGCAGCGACGTCGCGAAGTCGCGCGAAACGACGAACGCCCCCTCGCCGTCGAGCCGGAAGTACGCGGCACCCGCGGGCGTCGGCGCGGCCGCTCCGAGCGCGAACCGATAGACGAGCCTCCCCATCGAGAGCGTGCCTAAGGCGCGTGGGGAATCGATGCCCGCGGCCGCGTCGGCGTCGACTTTGCGCACGATGCCCGCGAACTCGATGTCCCCGAGCAGCTTGTCGACCGCGGCAGCATCCGCGCGCTCGTGGCGAGGGGACGTCATCTGCCACGCCGTGTCTCCTGCGTCGCCTGAAGCTCGCTTCTCGAGGGTTAGCGTTACCCCCCCTTGCACGAGCTCGATCCGATCCACCTCCTGGCGCCGGTACGCCGGGAAGACGTCGTTTGCGCGCTCCTTCCTCTCGGAGTCGCTTACGGTCTTTCTATCGACGTAGGCGTAGACGCCCAGTGTGGCGGCGCACACCACGAGTCCGACGGTCGACCCGTGCTTCCTCCAGTTCATCCGTTCCCACCGTCTTCGCCGGGTTTCGTCGGGCGAGAGGCGCCCTTGCCGGACGCACGCGGCCTCTCTCTTCCCTCGGTGGATCGGCGCCGGAGTCCCACCGCGAGCCCGAGGAGCGCGGCCGACATCGGCATATAGAGCAACACGTAGCGCCAGATTTCGGCTCGAGACTCGTCCGTGAGATGGAGCGCGGAAGCCACCTTCGCCTTCTCGGGTACGTCGAGGATCGCAGGGCGCGACGCAATCCACGAGATCGCGTTCTCGACGACGAAGGCTGCGCCGCGGTCCGAGAGGCCCTCGGACCAGTTGATCGGCTGGAGCACGCTCGCCGTTCCGAGAACCACGGCGCGCGCTCCGTGTCCGAGATTCGCTTGCGTCTTCGGGCGTTCGCTCGCCATCGCGACCACGAGCGGACCCGAGACGTCATGGCTCGTCTTCTCGGGTCCTTCGAAAGGCCACTTGGCCGCTCCGGTCACGTTCGTCACGCCGAAGGCCGAAGCGCTCGTCGTGAGAAGATCGGTGGCGCTCGGGCCGGTGCCGGCGTGGTGCATCGATCGCGGGCGCATGAGGAGCACGCGCGGCGGGTCGTGAGTTCCGTCGGCCCCCTTGACGAGGCTCTGCGTGACGGGGTGACTCTTGGCGGTCGCGATGAACGCCCCGAGCTGCTCGGGGATCATTTTCGACGCGTCCCGTTCGATCACGACGTCGTCGTCGATCGCGATCCCGAAGAGCCCCAGCGCCTCGTCGAGTCCCGCCGGAGCGAGTCCGGTCTCGCTCGTCGATCCGATCGGCGAAAGGGTCGCGAGGAGATTGCCTCCCGCGAGCAGGTACGCTTTGAGGCGCGTCGCGGCGTCTTTCGAGAAAGGGGTCCGCGGACCGGCGAGGACGACGACGGCGCAGCCCTTTAAAGGCTCGAGTTCGGTTCCGTCGTTCGGGTCGACCCCTCTGGCCTCGTAATTGTCTTTCTCGAGCAAATCCTTGAGCACACCCAGACCCTGGGGGCCGGGGTCTCCGAGCGGCATCTCGTCGTTGCCTTGCGTGAAGCAGAGTCGTGCCTTCTCGCCGGCGAGAACGTTCCGGATCGCGCCGGTGAAGGCTTGCTCCTCCTTTGGCTTGGCGCGCGCGTCGTCCGCTTCGCTTACTTCCACGAGATCGGCCGGCGCGAGAAACCAGTGCCTCTCGCCGCGAGCCACGACGATGCTCGCGTCGGTCACGACGTGCCCGTCCTCCGCCCGCGTCGCCTCGATCTTGAAGCGACGTCGCACGTCGAGGAGCAGGATCGCGTCCTTGTCCGGGTCGATGTAGTGAACGTCGAGCTTCGGCGTTTCGGCCGCGTAGCTCACGAGGAGCTGCTTGACGCTCTGCATGAGCGGGTCGTTGCTCCCGAGAAGGACCCACACTTCGACCGTGTCCGGGAGTTCGTGGAGCGTGGTCCGCGTCGCGGGCGACAGCGTGTAGAGCTTGTCGCGCGTCCAATCCCAGCGCCAGTAGTGGCGTGCCCCCACCACGTTGACGACCACAGCGATGAACGCCGCGGCCGCCAAGCCGACCAGCGCAGAGAGCTGCGCGGCGTCGAGCCGGCCGGCTACGCGGAGCGGGCGTGGAGCGGGCGCCTTCTTCGCGCTCACGCCCACCTCCACGCGTCGACCGCGCGCGTCGCGGTGAAGAGCGGCAGGACGATGAGCGTCGCCAGAAATACGAGCCGTCGCGTATCGACGATCCCGCTCGAAAAGTCAGTCATTTGCGCCCACACCGAGACGTGTGCGCACACGTCGCGCATGACGGATCCCTCGCGCGCGACGAACTCGCCGATGCCGAGGATGAAGAGACCCAAGATGACGAGCGCCGTCAGGACGAGCGCGAGAAATTGACTCTTGGTCAGCGCGCTCATGAGCAGCCCGATCGACAAGTACCCGGCCCCGACGAGAAAGACGCCCAGGTATGCGGCCGCCGCCGCCTTCACGTCGACGTCTCCAGCGCGCCGCAAGATGACCACGTAGAGCAACGTGGGGAACCACATCGCCCCGTACGTCGTCACGACGGCGGCATACTTCGCCAGAACCACGGCCGCGCTCGAGACCGGGGCCGTCATGAGCGCTTCGATCGTCCCGCTTCGCCGCTCTTCGGCGAAGAGACGCATCGTCATAGGCGGCACGAGCAAGAAGAGGACGAGGTAGAGCAGGATCGTGTTGCCGAAGAAGGCTTGAAGCACCGTCTGGTCGCTCGCCATCTCGGCTCGGGTCGCGAACGTGTCGACGATCCAGAAGAAGTTCATCCCCTGGACGATCAGGAACACGGTGATGAGCACCCACGCGAGCGGCGTCACGAAGAACGCGAAGAGTTCGCGCTTGTAGATGGGCCAGAACGACTTCACGCGTCGCCTTCCTTCGTCAGATCGGCGAACACGTCCTCGAGCGACCCGCCCGCGGGGCGCACTTCACGCACCATGAAGCCGGCGCCTACGAGTCCGGCGACGGCGCGCTCGGCGAACAGGGCGCCGTCCAAAGGGCGCGATCCCCCGTCGGCGCTCCAGGTGCAGCGGAGAGTCACGATTTCGTCGTCGCCAAGACCAGGCCCGACCGAGCCCAGCTTGCGTGCCTTGGCGACTCCCGGGAGTCCGCGCACGAGAGCAAGCGCCTCGTCGGCCTTTCCTCGGATGGTGAAGTCGATCGCGGAGGTGCGCCGCATCTGACCGATGTCTTTCGTGTCCCCCGTCGCGACCAGCTTCCCTTTGGCGATGACGATGACGCGGGAGCAGCTCGCCTCGACCTCGCT
>Ga0182024_10023847_pt1 | contig 10923 bp, 8 predicted proteins | sample P32metaG_FD_120480 | JGI IMG/M metagenome (GOLD analysis project Ga0182024, IMG submission 120480) | Permafrost microbial communities from Stordalen Mire, Sweden - P3-2 metaG (Illumina Assembly) | ecosystem: Environmental > Terrestrial > Soil > Wetlands > Permafrost | place: Sweden: Stordalen... | reverse complement strand
CGCCGGCGGATTGTCCGGCGACAAGCATGCGTTGCGGGTCGACACGATAGTCATTCGCGTGCGTTGAAATCCACGTCATGGCACAGGCGGCATCCTGCGCGGCTTGATTCCAGGTCGGAGGCGGTGCGAGGCGGTAGTCGATGTCAAGGACCGTGTAGCCGCGCGCCGTAAACCAGCGATCCCACGTAAGCGCCATGCTGCGATTGCCGTGAATGTAGCCGCCGCCGTGCATCATCAGAACCGGTGCGGATGGCTGGGTGGAAGGATCTGGCGGCAGGTAAACGTCCGCGTACAGATTTTTCCCATCGACCGTCGCGTAGAGGACCGTTTGGTCCGGGGGAGCAGCTTTGAAGCGCGGGATGGCATGCAGATGATCCGCCCAGGAGATATTCGCTCCGTATCGATGCGCCGCGCGGACTATGGCGACTATTGGGATGATCGCGCCAAGAGTGCTGCGAAGGCCAACACCGCGGTGATGACCGCGAGGCGGCCGGCTCCGTAGTGTCTCGCGGCTAAGGCCAGCAATAGGCCGATGAATCCAGCGAACAGAATATGCACGGAGAAGAACGACTCAAGCAGCGTGGCGAAGGCGCCGAGAACCGGCAGACGCGGTAGCAGCGCACCCGCCACAATCAAAAATACAATCACCGTCCAAATCGCGGCACTGCGCGAGAGAAGATGCACTGCGCCTTTAGAGCTACGCGGATTGGGACCCTGATATTTCACAATGGGGTCATCGACGCGAAGAATAACCTAAAGGAAGGGGGCTTGGGAATTTTGCGGAGATTTGGATTGTGTGGGGCGGCGAATGTTCTACGCCCCACACAATCGCAAAATCAGGCTTTCTGTGCTTGGCGGCGCAGGAATGTCGGCACGTCGAGATCATCAGCGGGCACTTCGTTGATTTTGTCGGTGACGTTGCGGGTGACCTGTTGCACCACTTCGCTGACGTTGCGCGAAACTTGCTGCACGACGTTCGGTGGGCGTTGCGGAGTGGCCTGCTGGTTCACCTGCTGATTGATATGCGGCTCCTGCTGCTGCTCCGGTTCGCGGGCGGCTTTCCATGTTTTCGGCAGGTAGGACGGCTTTTGCTGCGTTTTTCTTCCCGCAACTTCGCGGAAGCCCGCCGCAATCACCGTAATTTTCACCGATTCCTTCATCGCTTCATCCATGACCGCGCCAAAAATAATATTGGCGTTTTCGTGCGCGGCTTTCTGAATGATGGAAGAAGCTTCGTGAACTTCGGTGAGGCTCAAACTCGATGAGCCGGTAATGTTGATCAAAATTCCCTGGGCGCCGTTGATGCAATTATCTTCGAGCAGCGGGCTGTTGATGGCGCGATTCGCGGCGTCCGTGGCGCGATTGGAGCCGGAGGCCACCGCGGTGCCCATCACGGCGTAACCTTGGCCGGACATAATTGTTTTTACGTCCGCAAAGTCACGGTTGATGATTCCGGGAATCGTGATGATGTCCGAAATTCCCTGAACGGCTTGACGCAAAATATCGTCGGCGATGCGGAAGGCTTCGAAGAAGCTGGTGCCGTGCTCGACGCAATCCATCAGGCGTTCGTTGGGGATGACGATGACGGTATCGACGCAGCCTATCAATTCCGCGAGGGCGTGTTCGGCTTGCTCCATGCGGCGTTTGCCTTCAAAGGCAAACGGCTTGGTGACGACGGCGACCGTCAGCGCTCCAAGCTCGCTCGCGAGATTGGCCACGACTGGCGCTGCGCCGCTGCCGGTGCCACCGCCGAGGCCCGCGGTGACGAACACCATATCCGCGCCATCGAGAGCTTCAAGAATTTTTTCGGTGTCTTCGAGCGCGGCTTTGCGGCCAACTTCGGGATTCGCTCCCGCGCCCAGGCCTTTGGTGAGTTTGCCGCCAAGTTGCAATTTTACGGGCGCCTGCGAAAGTTTCAGCGCCTGCAAATCGGTATTGGCGGCGATGAATTCGACGCCCTCCACTTTGGCGCGGATCATGCGGTTGACCGCGTTCGATCCGCCGCCACCCACGCCGATGACTTTTATTTTCGCGCCGTTCTGCGCTTCCTCCGCGAACGAAACACGCATGCTCGATTCTTTGTGCGCCATGCTGCCTCCCTATTCTGCCGCCACCGCTAGATTTTTTGTGCCGACTGCCGCGCTACTATTGTTCGGTTCAGAGTGCATGCATTTCGCCGGCGCCCCGCCGGTTTTCAGGATGCGCTCGCAAACATGCTTTTCAATTTGCCCACCCAGCCATTCGGACGCGCGCCGCCGGTGCGACGAGTGCGCGCACCGTACAACACAAGCCCTACGGCTGTTGCATATTCGGGCTGGGAAACTTCATCGCTCATTCCTGAGATGCCTCGCGGAACCGACACGCGCACAGGAAGATTGAAAATATTTTCGGCAAGCTCGCACAGGCCGGTGAGATGCGCACCGCCGCCGGTGAGCACGAAGCCCGCGGGAATGGAAGATTCCACGCCTCCGCGACGCAGCTCATCGCGAACCAACATCAGAAATTCGTGAGCGCGCGGCTCGATGATATCCGCGAGCATCCGCGAAAACACCGTGCGCGGCGGACGGTCGCCGACGCTGGCGATTTCGATCGCGGTGTCCTCCCGCAATAGCGCCCGGTATGCACAGGCATGCCGGCGTTTTATTTTTTCGGCTTCGTCTATGGGTGTACGCAAGCCGACTGCGAGATCGTTCGTGAAATGGTCGCCGCCCACGGGAATCGCCGCAGTATGCCGCGCGACGCCGCCGGCAAAGGCGATCATTTCCGTGGTTCCACCGCCGATATCGAGCAGGCACGCGCCGAGTTCGCGTTCGTCTTGCGTCAGGCAAGCTTCCGCGGACGCCAGCGGTTCCAGGACTGTGTCATCCACGCGCACGCCTGCGCGGTTCACCGCAGTCACGATATTTTGGGTTGCGGTACCGGAGGCAGTGACGATGTGCACGTTCGCTTCGAGCCGCTGCCCGACCATGCCGATTGCGTCGCGAATATTATCCTGCGCATCCAGGAAAAATTCCTGCGGGAGCACATGCAGAACTTCGCGATCTTCCGGGAGTTGCACGCCGCGCGCCGTCTCGATGGCACGCCGCACGTCTTCACGTTGAATGTCACGGGGCCGCGTGCCGACGGTAATGCCGCCGCGGCTGTTCACGCCGCGCACATGCACACCCGCCACTCCAACCACCGCCGATTCGATGGGCACGCCGACGATCGTTTCGGCTTCTTCCACAGCGCGGCGAATCGAGCTGACTGCGAGGTCGAGATTTACGATCTGGCCTTTGCGCCAGCCTTTCGATTCTGCCGCACCCAGCGCGACGAACTGCACGCCGCCCAAATCGTCAATTTCGCCCACGAGCGCGCACGTCTTGGTGCTGCCGATATCGAGCGCGACAATGTGCCGTTCTTTCTTCGTCAAATTCCGCACTCCTCACTTCCCGTCTTTTTCTTGTAACGCTGTATCTTACAAATAAAAAACTGCCGCTAGCGCACGCGTTTGCCGGATTTCTTAGCGGCTCCGCCAGCATGCGCTGTTTTCGGCGCGGCTGCGATCGTTGCCGGCGAATCACCGCGCTCCTGCGCGACGAGCGTGCGATCCGGATTCACCACCGCTTCACCGCTAAACCGCAAATCCACCGACTCGACGCGACCCGCTTTCGCGCGCCATTCACCAATATCGTTCAGCACCGTATAAAATTTGTTTTCGAAATCCGTATCGCCGAAGTGCACCACGATTGGCGCGTCCGAATCGGGCCATTGATCGCTGGAAGAGCCGTTCAATGCGCTGCCACCCTGCAGGCTGGAAATCGTGGCGCGCACGTCCTTCGCTTCGGTCAGGTCCACTTCGCTGACTTTTTCCATGGAGCCGGCGCGCGCCTGCTCGGCAGCCAGCGTGAAACTCGCAAAAAGTTTCATGCGCTGCTCGCGATCTTCGATGGGCATATTCGCGTCCATTCCGGTAATCACCGGAAAATGAAAATTGCCTTTCAGCGGACGCGGCAGAATTACGCCATGCGCATCGATCAATTCCATCTGATTGCCATCGCGCAAGAACGCGATGGGGGTGCGCTCGGTGATCTCGACCTGAATAGTATTCGGCAGCGCGCGACGCACGATGGCTTGCTCCACCCACGGAAGAGATTCAATCTGGTGTCGGCGTTCGTCGAGCGGGATGCGCAGTACGCTGTGATTGCGGTCGGCGACGAAAATATCGCGCACACTTTTGGAGGCTACGTAGTGAGCGGCCGAAACCTGAATCTGGTCCTGATGAATCAGGGCCATCGCCTGGGACGCCAGCAAAAATTGCCCGACCATGTAGGTAACCCCAGCGGCTGCGATTCCCACGCCCGCCCACACGCTGGCGCGCGCGTAGCCCTTCCACGCTTTCTTCCCGAATTTGCGCCGCTTGATTTCGAGCGGCTTCTGACGGCGAAGATACTTCGGCTCTTCGTCGGCCAGGATTTCCCGGGGATACGCTTCGGCGTCCATCGTTAGTTTTTCCAGATGATAACCTCGGTTTCCAGTTCAATTCCGTGCGCGGCGTGCACGCGTTCGCGTACATCGTCAATCAAAGCCAGCATATCCGCACAGCTGGCGCTTCCAGCGTTTACAAAAAAATTTGCGTGGCGATCGCTGACGGTCGCATCGCCCACGTGATGCCCTTTCAAATTCAACTCGTCGATCATGCGGCCCGCCGAGCGCCCTGGAGGATTCTTGAAAATGCATCCAGCGCTTTTCTGATTCAGAGGCTGGCTGGAACGGCGCTTCTCATTGCACACTTTGATGCCCGCAAGAATTTCCTTGAAGGGCACCGAGGGCAACTCGAGTTTCACGCGCAACATTAAATCATCGGGCGCAAAAGAAGTATGCCGATAATCGAAACGAATGTCATTCCCGCGCAGAGTCTCAATCGAGCCGGTCGCGGCGCGATAGAGTTCGACTTCGCGGACGAACGGCCCGATTTGCGTGCCGTAGGCGCCGGCATTCATGCGCAGCGCTCCACCCACGCTGCCCGGAACGCCGATCAAACCCTCCATACCGCCCAAATTATTTTTGGCGCAGAAGGTGACCATGCCGCCCAAGTCGGCCGCCGCGTCAACCGTGGCCGTGGTTCCGTCAATGCTCATGCCTGGTTTCGAAGTGGGCAAATGCAAGGCGACCCAGGACAATTCGCCATCGCCGACCAGCACGTTGGATCCACCGCCAAGGAAATAGTGCGGAATTCCATCGGCTGAGAGCAGGCGCATAATTTCGGGAATCGTCGCAAATTTGCGCAGCACCAGCAGGTCGGTGGTGCCGCCGATGCCCAGCGAAGTTTTTTCGGTCATCGAAACGCCGGGAGTCAATTCGGCTCCGAGTTCCGCGAGCTTCGCTGCAATCGGTCTGTCGCTAATCCGCATGAAAACCTTTTTTCCTCAAACTTATTTTCCTGAACTGCCCTTTCGCAACTGTTCCATCAGCTAGTTCGCTGAAATCTTAGAATCGAGCAGCATGGCGAGCTGATCGAGTACCCGTCCAATACTTCCAGCGCCGATCGCGAGCACGGCGTCGCCCGGGCGCGCTTCGTGCAGGATGTAATCCATGCCGGCTTGCATGGTGCTCTTGAAGACGACATTTTTATGTCCGGCGCTGCTGATCGCTTCGGCCAGCTTTTCGCCGGTGATGCCTGCGGCAGGCTGCTCGCCCGCGGCATATATTTCCGAAATCACCAGAACGTCCGCCTGATTGAACGAACGGCGAAAATCCTCCCAGAGGTGCTGGGTCCGCGAATAACGATGCGGCTGGAATAGCACGAGGAGCCGTTCGTATCCGCAGCCGCGTGCAGCTTCCAGAGTGGCGCGAATTTCGGCGGGGTGATGGCCGTAATCGTCGATCAGCGTGACGCCGTTGAATACGCCCTTGATTTCGAAGCGCCGGCCGACGCCGGAAAACTTCGCGAGCCCGGCGCGAATCAAATCCGCCGGAACGTTCAACGATAGCGCGACGGCAGCTGCAGCGGCGGCGTTACGCACATTGTGAATTCCCGGGGGCGCCGGGAGATGAAACGTCCCCAGATCCTCGCCGTGATATTTCAGGCGAAATTCGCTGGCGATGCCGTCGAGTTTCACATCCGCGATCACCAGATCGGCCTGGCTTGAAGTGCCGTAGGTAATCACTGGGCGTTTTACGCGCGATAGAATCGCCTGCACATTCGGTTCATCAAGGCATAGAACGACGGCACCGTAAAATGGCACGCGGTTCACAAACTGCAGGAATACATCCTGAATTTCTTCGAGTGAATGGTATTGATCGAGATGCTCGCGATCGATGGTGGTGACCACGGCTACAACCGGAGCGAGCAGCAGAAACGAGCGGTCGCTTTCGTCGGCTTCGACGACCATGTATTCGCTCTTGCCGACGGCGGCGTGCGAACCGAGATGATTTACGCGCCCGCCGACGACGAAGGTGGGATCAAGCCCGGCCGCGTCCAGCACTGAGGCGATCATGGACGTGGTGGTCGTCTTTCCATGAGCGCCGGCAACTGCAATGCCGTATTTCAGGCGCATCAGTTCCGCGAGCATTTCCGCGCGCGGGATCACGGGAATCTTGAGGCGATGCGCCTCGATCAATTCCACGTTGTCTGGTTTTACAGCCGACGAAATTACCACCACATGGGCACCTGAAACGTGGACGGGTTCGTGGCCCTCAAAAATCGCAGCGCCCATTTTTCGCAAGCGCTCGGTGACCGGCGAAAGTTTCTGGTCCGAGCCGGAAACCGCGTAGCCGCTGGTCAGCAACACTTCCGCAATTCCACTCATGCCGCTGCCGCCAATTCCGACGAGGTGAATGCGCTGAAAATTCCGGAACGTCACGCTCATGGCCGCACCATACCTTCGAGCATGTCGACGATGTGTCCAACAGCATTCGGGTGCGCCAGCTTCCGCGCACACTCTTCCATTTCGGCGATTCTCCGGGGCTGGTCCTGGAGGGAAAAAATTTCCTGCGTAAGACGCTGGGGCGTTAGTTCCGGTTGCGGCAGCAGGCGAGCGGCGCCCGCATTCTGCATGGCTTCGGCGTTGCGCGTCTGGTGCGCGTCGGTTGCTGCGCCAAAGGGGATGAAGATGGCGGCACGTCCGGCAGCGGCAATTTCGGCCACCGTTATCGCGCCCGAGCGGCAGACGATCAAATCTGCCTGGGCAAAGCGCTCCGCCATATTCTCGATGAAGGGCACTACCTCCGCTCGGAATTCGCGCCGCGCGTACGCTACGCGAACAGCATTATAGTCGCGTTCACCGGTCTGGTGCACGATGAAAAGCTGGTTTTTTCGCGGCAGTAATAGATCGAGCGAATCGATCACCGCGCGATTGATCGGCAACGCGCCACGGCTGCCACCTGTAATAAGGATACGAAAAGGCTCGCGAGGCTCATGGCGCGGCGTCGCAAAGAATTCGCCTCGGACCGGAATGCCGGTGACGATCGCCTTTGTGCCGAAACGGTTCGCCGTCTCCTGGAATCCGCAGGCGACTCGCGTCGAAATTCGAGCGAGGACCCGGTTCGTGAATCCTGGCTCGACATTTGGCTCGAAAATCATGGACGGGATTCTGTGCATGCACGCCAACAAGATCATGGGGCCGGAGGCGTAGCCTCCAACGCCGAACGCCGCACTAAATTTGTGCCGCTGCATAATTTTTTCCGAATCCCAAAGGCTGGCAGGCAGAAGCGAAAGATTTTTTAGCAATTTCGTTCCGCTCATACCTTTCAATCCGGCCACGCGAATGGTTTCGAGAGGCAGCCCAGTCTGCGGCACCAGCCTCATTTCCATCCCGCGCTGGGTTCCAACGATCACGACGCTTCGAACTCCTTGTGGCTCACGACGCAGCCATTCTTTGGCGACGGCCAGCGCCGGAAACACGTGCCCACCGGTGCCACCTCCCGCGATCAGCAGGCAGCCCTTTCCTGGTCCCAGCACACGACGTGCTGACGATGACGACGTCGAGGTTGCCCCCGATGCTTCCGGTGCGCCCGAAGCTCCCGATAACAGCGCCGTCGCGAAAGAATTAGTGCTCACGCCTCATCCGCATGCTGGCTGATATTCAAGAGCACACCCGTGGCCACCAGCGCCCCGAAAAGGCTCGAACCGCCATAACTGACGAACGGCAGTGGTATTCCTTTCGTGGGCAGCAGCCCGATCACTACGCTGAGATTGATCAGCGCCTGGCCGACGATCATCGTCGTAATCCCCATGGCCAAATATTTTCCGAACTGATCGGGAGCTTTCATGGCGGTCACGAATCCTCGCCAGCCGTAGACCGCGAATAACGTCAGCACGATTACCGCACCGATGAAGCCAAACTCTTCGCTGATAATTGCGTAAATAAAATCGGTGTGGGCTTCGGGCAGAAAAAACAACTTCTGCCGGCTTTCCATCAGGCCTACGCCGGTCATGCCGCCGGAGCCTACGGCAATCAGGGACTGCAGCAACTGGAAGCCTGCGCCCTGCGGATCGCGGTCCGGATGCAAGAACGCCTCGAAGCGGACGAGACGATACGGCACGCGGACGATCAAGAGGTAAATCGTGGGAATGGCGACGAGGAACGCGCCACCGATGTACCGGTAGGATAGGCCCGCCACATACAGCATGACCATGCCGATCACGACGATCATGAAGGCAGTGCCCATATCGGGCTCTTTCACTACCAGCGCAGCCATCACCAGGACGGTGCCCATTGCCGGAGCCAAAGTTCCCCAGAAATCATTCACTCCGAGTTTGCTGGCCGACCGGCGCGATTCCAGAAACCATGCCAGAAAAACGATCAGCGCGAGCTTGGCCATTTCCGACGGCTGAAAACTAAACGGTCCCACGCGGAACCAGCGATGGGTGGCGTGCGAGCGATCCAGAAAATAAACGGCCACGAGGCACACGAACGATAACGCCAGGCCGCTGAAGACCACGCGCGGCTGGCGCAGCTTGCGGTAATCGGCGTTCATCAGCGCGAACATCGCGGCGATGCCCAGCACGATGTACACGAACTGACGCAGCAGGAAAATATATCCGGCGCCGAAACGATCCTGCGCGGTCATGGCCGAGGCGCTGAAGACCATCACCGCGCCGATAAAGCACAGCGCGAGCGTCACGCCAATGAGCTGCTTATCGGGCTGCAGGGTGCGCGGCATTTTTATCCTTTTCCCGCGGGCAATTCGGTTGAGGCGGAGCCCGCACTCGCGCTTGCTCCGGGCGCGTCGCCCGTCACGCCGGTCGAAGCCGTATCCATTTCCGCGACCAGCTCCTTGAATGCGCGGCCACGATGTTCGTAATTTTCAAATTGATCGAAACTGGAGCAAGCCGGGGCAAGCAGCACGGTGTCTCCCGGCTGGGCGTGCGCGGCTGCCACATGCAGGGCCTGCTGCATGGTGCCGACATTCTCGAAGTGAACGGCATCGCCTAATTCGGCTGCGATTTTTTCGGCTGATTCGCCGATGAGCAGCACGAGCCGCGAGCGTTCGCGGAGTAATTCGACAAGAGGCGTGTACGGGCTTCCTTTATCCCGCCCGCCGAGAATGACTAGCAGAGGGCCGGTAAAGGCTTCGATTGCTTTTAGGGCTGCGTCTACATTCGTCGCTTTCGAATCGTTGTAGTAGCGCACGCCGGCGATTTCCGCTACGAATTCGAGGCGATGCTCAACGCCTCGAAACGATTTCACTCCCGCGGCAATCGCCGCAGGAATAGCGCCGGCCAGGTATGCGACGGCACAGGCGGCCAGAACGTTCTCGACGTTGTGCTGGCCGCGCAATTGAACATCCCCGAGGCGCGCGAGTTCCACTTCGGAGCCTTCGTTGCGGAAAATAATCTGATCGTCGCGCAGAAATGCTCCGGTGGCCACGCGCTTCTGGCGGCTGAACCAGAAAATTTTCGGTTTGGCGGGCATGCGCTTGGTTACCTCCGGGTCGTCGGCGTTGAGTAGCGCGATGTCGCGTTCGAGCTGATTTTCGAACATGCGCATCTTCACACGCGCGTACTCATCGAAAGTCACGTGCCGGTCGAGGTGATCGGGAGTGAGATTCAGCAGCACTCCAATCTCGGGACGAAACCCCTCTATTGTTTCAAGCTGGAAGCTGCTGATTTCCGCCACCGTTACCATGGTGTCCACCGACGTTTCGACCAGCGCGAGCAGTGGCGTGCCGATATTTCCGCCAAGCAATGTCGGCACGTTCGAAGTTTTCAAAATGTGCGCGACCAGCGACGCGGTGGTGGTCTTGCCATTCGAACCCGTGATCGCCACCAGCTTCCCGCGCAGAAACCGCCAGGCCAGCTCGACTTCGCTCCACACCGCAATGCCCTGCGCGCGCGCTTTTTCCAGCGGCTCGATTCCTGCCGGAATTCCTGGGCTGACGACAATCAAATCCTGCTCCAGAAAGCTTTCCGGCACGAAGCCGCCCAACTCGAGCTTTACACCCGCAGCTCGCAGCTTTTCCGCAGTGTGGGCAAGCTCGGATTCGGGACGCTCGTCCGTAGCGGTCACTCTCGCTCCGTATCCCGCGCTAAATAAAGATGTCACCAAGCCGGTGCGCGCCAGCCCTACGACCAGCACCCGCTTGCCATCGAGGTCGAAACCTGGCCTCACATCACCCTCACTTCTACAATTTCGCGTCTATAAATTCGGTTCTATCGTTTTGTTTCTATACTTTCGACGCGTCCTAGCGCAGCTTCAGCGTCGTCAACGAAAACAGCGCGAATACCAGCGCCACAATCCAGAATCGCACGATGATTTTCGATTCGCTCCACCCCATCAATTCGAAATGATGATGCAGTGGAGCCATGCGAAAAACGCGTTTGCCCGTCAACTTGAACGAGCCCACCTGAATAATGACGGAGAGCGCCTCCATCACGAATACACCGCCAATCGAAAGCAGCAGGATTTCCTGCTTGATGATCACGGCGACGACGCCGAT
>Ga0182024_10023846_pt1 | contig 10923 bp, 11 predicted proteins | sample P32metaG_FD_120480 | JGI IMG/M metagenome (GOLD analysis project Ga0182024, IMG submission 120480) | Permafrost microbial communities from Stordalen Mire, Sweden - P3-2 metaG (Illumina Assembly) | ecosystem: Environmental > Terrestrial > Soil > Wetlands > Permafrost | place: Sweden: Stordalen... | reverse complement strand
CAGGCGGCCACCCATGCCGGTAGCGGTTTGATCGAGGACCGCGATCAACGTTGCGCCTCCGTTCGAGAAGATCGGTTCGAGGAGTTCCAGATTGCGCACCGTTACCGCATCGAGAACCATGGTCTCGGCGCGATCGAAATATTTCGGGAGATCGAGATGATCGAGCGCGGCGCGCTGCGTGTCGCGGAGGTAGTGGAGGACGGCGCCGGCGGCTGCGATCGCCGCGGCCTTTCCCGCAAGCCCGCAGCCATCGAGCGACAGGAGGTGGAAGTGCTCGCGGAGGATGCGGTCGGAGTAATCGACGCTGAAGACCCAGCTATCGAGTTCGGTGACGATCCAGCGCTTGGGTTCCGGCTGCGGGAATAGCGGGGCTTCGGCGGCGACCAGAAGTTCTCTGGCACCGATGCTTTCGAGCAGGCCGGGCAGCTCGAAGAGGTCGAGTTCGGTGGCGCGAAACTCCCCAGTCGATACGTCAACATAAGCGACTCCAACGCGAACACCGTCGCGAGAAACGGCGGCGAGGTAGTTGTTTTCGTGCGAGCGGAGAAGATGCGCGTCGGTTGCGGTGCCGGGCGTGACGATTCGCGTGACTTCGCGCCGGACGAGTTTTTTGCCGGGACCGGCGTCTTCCATCTGATCGCAGATGGCGACGCGATAGCCGCGTCCGATCAAACGCGCGATGTAGCCCTCGGCCGAATGGAAAGGCACGCCGCACATCGGGATGGCCGTGCCTTTTTCCTTGTTGCGGGCGGTGAGAGTGATTTCGAGTTCGCGCGCGGCAAGGACCGCGTCATCGAAGAAGAGCTCATAGAAATCGCCGAGGCGGAACATGAGGAGAGCTCCAGGAACCTGTTGCTTGATGGCGTGGTACTGCCGCATCAGGGGCGTGGATGCCGTTTCCGCGTTCATGAGGGAAACCTCTATTGTGCACTTTGGGCGAACGGGCGTATCGCGCCCGGACAAATGCGGTTTAACCGGTTTTCCTCGTTTTCCGGAAGAACGCGACTTGAAGTCGCGTCTACCAATAAAAAATGCGGGGCGCCCCACCATCTGATAGCCCTCAGATCAGGGCCTTTTTGGTCTCCCGGAAGGAACCGGGGCCGCACCAATAACGGGAGCGCCTGCCGCCCATTGTTTTGGACATTCACTGCTCAGAGCCTCGAGGAAATGGCAGCTTGGCGACCAGGTACATCATGGGTACGACCTGGTTCTCGATTGGAAAGTAGCATCGAAGGTCCGGGGGTCGAATGCGAAGGTGGGAATCAGGACCTGTAAGTTGATGGAAGATAACGCAATTAAAATTATTTTGAAATTTGTGATTGGCGCCACGCGTTATCACACCCGCGCACCTCTTCCTGATGTTCAAAACTGAATTGTCGCTGACCGTGACTTCGCGGCGCTGTCCCTTCAGGCCTGGGCAGCTACACTCATCAGGAAGCCCCGGCAAAGAAGGACTAACTGCTTTCGCAGCAAACGCACCATCCCTGGCGAGGACCCGGCTTCGAGAACGGCTCGTGTTGCGCCCCCCATCGCTGAAAGAAGCATAAGACTTGTGAACGGCAGGTCGGCGAATTTAGTATTAGGGACGGTTGCCAGCATCGAAGCCATGGCAGTTCGTGCTCGTTTCCCCGCCTTGGTTACAAGTGCTCTTTCCTGCACGCCGACAGCAGTCGCGTAGAGAGCCATGGATATGTCGGAACGTTCCATCTTTGCGTCCACAAACGCTTCAACCACCGATTCAATCATGGTGGACACCGGTTGACCGTGATTACGACGACATGCGAGCTCCACTGCGCCAACGACCCGATCCTGATGTTTTTCCAGCGCCGACAAGAGCAGGGATTGTTTGTTGGGAAAGTACTGATAAAGCGTGCCCACGGATACTCCAGCCCGCTCGGCAACACGAGTCGTCGTCAGGCGGTCGGGCCCCACCGCGAGTAAAACCTGAAAGGTGGCCTCATAAATGGCCTCCACGGTAACCGTGGATCGCGCCTGAATGGGCGTTTTTCTTGGCTCCAGCGGGATCTGAGACTGTGTACCCATATGCGAATTGTAAACCTGAATAATCCTTCATATCATTATCCATAGAAACCGGCAGCTATTCAACTGAGAAGTAAAAACACTCACAAATCAGCTGCGCTGAGGTCGTTGAACCATACAGTAATGCAAAAAAGGAGATTACTATGCAGGACAAACCCGTCGCCCTGGTCACTGGGGCCAACAAAGGAATCGGTCTTCAAATCGCGAAGGATCTCGCGGCGCACGGCTTCACCGTGCTCGTCGGGTCGCGCAACCTCGAGCATGGCGAGACGGCCGCGAAGAGCGTCGGAGCGGGTGCCCGCGCCCTCCAGCTCGACGTCACGAATCAGGCTTCCATCTCCGCCGCGGCAGAGCGCGTCCGGAGCGAACCCGGCCGTCTCGACGTGCTCGTGAACAACGCGGGCATTTCGCATGCGAGCGGGTCGTTCGAGGAGGCCGTAAAGTCGAACCGCCTGAGCGTCGCATCTCTCGACGAGGTGCGCGCGGTGTTCGAGACGAACGTGTTCGGCGTCATTGCCGTCACGCAAGCGATGCTGCCACTCCTTCGTGAAGCGCCGGCGGGACGCATCGTCAATGTATCGAGCTCCAGCGGCTCGCTGACGATGAACTCGGACCCGACCAATCCGCATCGCGCAATGTTCGGCACCTACTCTTCATCGAAGACGGCGCTCAACGCGATCACGCTCGCCTTTGCCCTGGAACTCGAGTCGACACGCATCAAGGTCAACGCTGCGTGCCCGGGATTCACCGCGACGGACCTCAACAACTTCCGGGGCACGCGCACGGTCGAACAGGCTGCGCGCGAGCCCGTGCGGCTCGCGCTTCTCGACGCGAAGGGTCCGACGGGCACGTTCTCGAACGAGGACGGCGCGCGCCCCTGGTGATGTAGTTTCTAAAAGGCCGGCACCCGAAAGCTCCGGAACGCCGGCCTCGTGGCAAGCCCTATCCCGTCTTTCACGTGTTACTCAATGTTGACGGCTGGATAGTCTTCTGTGTAGACCTCGCCCAGACAGCCATAGTAGGCGACGCAGCGGACGGCGAAATCGACCTCGTAGCGGACAACTCCGGCGCGCCAGCAGGCCCAAGGAACTCGGGGAACGTGCTGTGCCCGGCCTGGTCGGTTCGCAGTGCCGCGATGAGCGCGTCCCGGTCGAACGGCGGCACATCCGCCGTGCCGGATAAAAGCGGCGCGCCTTGCGTCACGACGGACCCGTACTCAGTCAGATACAGGCTCCCGCAGGCAGGCAGGAACCAGAGATTACGCGTCACGCCTGCACGCTTCAGAGTTTCGGCGAGATACGGGAAGCCGCCCACTTTGGGCCGGCCTGCCATGGCCCGCTTTTGGGCGGCTTGCAGATTGTCTATTGCCTCGCTCATTGTTGTTCTCCGGGTTGTCTTGTCCACGGCAGGATAACAGAGCAGGCGCGGGGCGACGAATCGCCCTGCCGTCAACTTTCGGTCGCCCCGAAACTTACCCGTATACCGGCCAATCGATAGTTTGAGCGTTTGAGCAGGGCCGCGCTCCGGCAGTCGGAAAGAGATATTCTTCTTTCGTTCGACGCTGAGTGTTACGGAGGGTGAAGGCCCGCATCCGAATCGAACCTTTGGCAGGGCGTTGAAAAGGAGCGGGCCTTCACGCCAGCCTGATTCTTTTTATCGCACTGCCAGAGGCTGAAGACAAGACCCATCCCGGTGTGACCGCGATCCCGCTGCGACTTCTGCCGCGAAGGTGCCCGGTGTGCGGCAACCGGGCCATCATCGGTCACGGCCTGCGACGCAAACAGGCGCATGATCTTCGGCACGACTGGATTCTAATTCGACGCGGGCTCTGCCGGTCGTGCCGGAAAACCTTCACGGTCCTGCCCGCATGGTCGTCGCCTTACGGACACTACAGTCTCCACTGCCGCCAGCAGGCCTGGGAATCGCTGCGCGAAGCACGCAGTTGGGAAGAATCGGTTCCGCACACCAAAGAGCCAGACAGACTGCCCGACTCGTCCACGGTACGCCGGTGGGCGTTGGATCTCCTTCGCTTCGGGTTTTTGCTGGCGAACATTTTCCGCCCGCCCACCATCCTTGCCTGGGATTGGGGCGCGATCCGCTCCATTCTGCCTGTGGAGGTGAACAGCTCGTGAACCGGAAGGCGATCGATGAACTGAAACAGCAGGTTCCACTGCTGGACTATCTGCAGGCGCACGGATGGCAGCCTGCCCGGAGCATCCGTGCAGGCAGACTGATGGGGCTGTGTCCCCTGCATGCCGACCACACCCCCAGCTTTTTGGCGGACCCATGCCGTAACCTGTTTTACTGCTACGGCTGCGCCCGCGGCGGCGATGTGATCCGGTTCGCCGAACTGTATCACCAGGTGAAGTTTCCCCGGGCCGTGGCATTGCTGCGCGAATGGTGCGGCGTGACTTCGCTGCTGGAGGAAGTTACTAACTTCTGCCGAATGCAGTTGCCCCGTCATCGCGACGCTGTTTTCTACTTGCAGCAGCGCGGACTCTACGCGCCCGAAATCGTCGAGCACATGCGCATCGGCTATGCGCCGGGGCGTTGCCTTCGGGCATGGCTGAGTCAGTTGGGCTACCCGCTTCCGGCGCTGCGCCAGACGGGGCTCGTGAATGCCGGCGGTTGCGACACCTATGCTCGCCGCATCGTCTTTCCACTGGAAAGCAATCTCTATGGACGCAGCATCGGGGACGCAGCCCCGCACCGCTTTCTGCCGGGCGGCAAAGGTGGCTTATACGCATGGGAGCAGGTGCGCCGATACGACGAGATCATTCTCGTAGAGGGCCTGTTCGATTACGCGGCCTTGTGGCAGGCCGGCTTTCATAACGTCACCTGCTCATTGGGCACTCATCTGAATGCGCGGCAGTTTCAACAACTGTGCGACGGCCCCCGGATTGTCTATCTGGCCTTCGATTCCGATATCAACGGAAGCGGACAGTCCGCGGCGCAATGGCTGTCGCGCCGTCTTGGCGCTCAGGGCGTGTCTGCACGACGTGTCCTTCTGCCCGATGGCCACGATCCAAACAGCTTCTTTGTTCAGGGCGGCGATACGCAACAGTTTCAGCGGCTGCTGGAGACGGCTCTGCTCCCATGACATTCCAGGTGATTCATCAGCCACGCGGCGGCGCTCGAAGTCCTTTCTATATCGTCGAGACACAGACCAGCCGTGAAGTGGAATGGGTCAATCGTTTTCTGGACCGCGAATGCACTCGTTGTCTTGCCGAAACCACGCTGCGCGCGTATGCCATGGATCTGCTGCACTTCATTCGCTGGTGGTCCTCGGTCCGGCGAACCGATACCGTTCCGGAGGAAGCAGTCGCTTCGGCCCTGCCGGATTACATACGCTTCCAGACCGGTCAGCAGCCGCGGCCCGCGCCCGCCACCATCAACCGCCGCGTGGTGGTTGCCGGCTGCGCCTTACGCCACGAGTTCCCCGATGCCGGCGGCACGCCGGAGCCGGACTTCTCTCGCTTCTTCTGGCTGCGCTCGTCGCTGGGCTGCGGCCGTTTCCGCCCAGCCCGCAGCCGGTTCCGCGTGAAGGAACCGAAACGCATCCCGACAGCGCTGTCGGTGGATCAGGTCGCGAAGTTCTGGTCCGGTTTCCGTACCGCGCGCGATCTGGCCATTGTCGGACTTATGCTGTTGCAGGGCCTGCGCTCCAAAGAAGTCATCGCATTGAACCTTGAGGACATTCAGCTCGGGGAGTACCGGATATGCGTGCATGGCAAGGGAAGTAAGGTACGTCTGCTGCCGCTGGCCGCCGAGACCGTTCACCTGCTGGATCACTACCTGCGGCTGGAACGGCCCGCAACCTGCGGCCCCGCTCTGTTCGTATCGCTGAAAGGGCGCGCCCGCGGTGTCCGTATCACGCCTGCCGGATTGCGTTCGCTGTTTCGTTATCACCGCCGCACGAGCGGAATCTCCGGCGCTCATCCGCACCGGTTCCGCCACACCTTCGCCTCCGATATGGTTCATGCCGGAATCAGCCTGCCGGCACTGATGAACCTCATGGGTCACGCCGCCATCTCGACCACCATGATCTACGTTCAGATCTCACCGCGCGACGTGATCGAGCAGTATGCGCGCGCCGCAGCCAGACGGCTGCAGCCAGTTCCGCCGGTTCAGTCATGAGACAGACGTTTCCTCCTCCCCGTAATCCGATGGCCCCTGTCTTCCGGCGGGCCGCCGAGTCTCTCACCACTTCGCTCGGAACCGAATCGGCTCGTCAGTATCAGTGCACCGGTCGTCACTTTCTGAACTATCTCGATGCCCGCTACCCACGCGTGCGCTCGCTCGCGCAGCTTCGCCGCGACCCGCACATCCTCGACTGGCTCAGCCTGTTGCGCGCTCACCAGCCTCCTCTCTCCAAAGTGACCTATGCCCATTACGTCATCCGGCTGCGCCGCATTCTGGAAGAACTGGCCTGGACCAAGAGGGTCCCGTTCCTGACTCGTCTTCTCCGCTCCGACGATATCCCGCGCCAGGACCGCTGTCTGCCGCGACCGCTGACTGCCGAACAGGACCGCCTCATCCGGCACGAGCTGTCGCGGCGCGACGATCGCGACAGCAATGCTTTACTGCTCCTCAGGCATACCGGCATGCGCATCGGCGAGTGTCTCGATCTGCCGCCGGATTGCCTGCGCCTGGTCGGCCAGGATCAGTGGGGCATTCATGTGCCACTCGGCAAACTCAAAACCGAACGCATGGTTCCGGTGGACTCCTGCGTCTGCGGTATTGTGGATCGCCTTCGTGCCCTGCGTGGCCGGGACGCTCAAGCCGGCCGCTATCTTCTGGCGCGCCCACGTGGCCGTATGGCGCTTGGCGCCACATTACGCCGTTCGCTTCATGAGGCCGCTCGCGCGGCTGGAGTCCACACTCGCATCGTCCCGCACCAGTTCCGGCACACCTATGCGACGGAATTGGTCCGTGCAGGCGTGAGCGTACCCGTCCTCATGAAGCTTCTGGGTCACGAGTCGCCCAAAATGACCATGCGGTACGTCGAGGTCACCCTGCTCGATGTCGAACATGAATTCCGCCTCGCCCGGCAACAACCACGGCATCTCATGCCACAGCCTAAACTCCCATCGGCATCTTCCGCCACTCCCGACCTCGCTGGCTTTCTCGGTTCGCTTACCGCTGCTCAGCACGTCCTCGAAATGTTCCGCCGTACTCTTCCCGAAGGATTGCAGCGCAGTCTTCTGGATCGCGTCGCCAACCGACTCACAAAAATCGCTTCAGAAACCCGAAAACTCGATCATTTGTAGATCGCGGCAATCCCGGCAGAGATTGGCCGGTTAATTGCCCTTTTCGAGAAGCAGTGGACCACGCAGACAATTACGGCCAATCCTGCGCACCGTGGAAGATGCGCGAAATTTCCACCGCGTGTTCGGTGACCCGATAGACGACGATGTACGGGAGGGGAGAGAACGACAGCTCACGCCGTCCGGTCATGCGGCTGCTGGCTCGGCCAAGGTGGGGAAAATCCTTCAGGCCAGCGCATCCGTCATAGATTATCCGGGCGACCCGTCTGACCGCCTCCGGATTGTCGCGTTCTATCCGTTCGCAGATACGCTCCAAATCTTCCGCCGCCGGCAACGACCAGCGAACGTTCAAGTCTTTAAAAACCGCTGGAGGCGCTCGCCGACTTGCCCATGAGTAAGATACTCGCCCCGCTCGAAAGCTTCCTCGCCGCGCTTCACCGCTTCGATGAAACGGGTTTCTTCCTCGAAGTAGCGCGAAACAGCGTCCTGCACCAACTCGTCGGGTTTTCGGCCCTGCTCCGCCGCGGAGTGCGTCAGCTTCGCTTCGAGTTCGGGGGGAAAGTGGATTTCCATAGCTCCGGCTCCTTCTCTGAGAATACCTTTATCCGGCGGTCCCGGGGTTTGACTCCCTTCGGAGTGCCCGCTGTCGCAAAAAGTCGTCTTATTCCCCCGATTGCATCGCAAAATCGGCAAGAGTAAAATCCGGGCTGACAGGCTTCGGCCTGTGAATGTTATGGGCCGTAAGGCAAGGAGGAGCCGACGTGAAAATAGCCACCGGCATCGCTCTCGTAATCTTGTCTCCAGCGCTGGGCAAAGCCGGTGTTGCCGGCGACTGGGCCGGCGTCCTTACTTACCCGACTTACCCGCAGCAATCGCTTCATATCGTCCTGCATGTCACGGGACCGGACACCGCGCTGAAGGCCACGACCGATAGCCCCGACCAAGGCGGGTTTGGAACGCCTGTCCGCTCGATTACCCTTACCGGCTCGACGCTCCAGTTCACGATTCCCTATCTCGACGTCAAGTTTTCCGGAGATGTAAACTCCAACGGCAGCATCGTCGGCACGTTCGCGCAGCGCGGCACAACAGTGCCTCTTGTGCTGGATCGCACCGCGGCTGTTCCGAGAATCGTGGCGCCCCTGACGCAGCCCGCGGGCATTTTGGAAAACGGGCATTATCACCACAACCTCACCGGAGTTGAATTCGATGTGCCTTCCGGATGGTCTGTCGGAATGCCTGGGCCTCGCGACGGCGATCCGAGGGACATGATCGTCCTGCTGGACCCGAACCATAGAGTGGTTTTTGCCTCGGTAGCCATGGATAAAGTGGAAACTCATCCGGAGAATATTCCAGTTGCTTTGTCGAGGGCCGTGCCGTCGTTGATCGCGAGGCGCGCGGGTGAGACAGCCTTCGGTGCGCCCCATCTGGCAACGAACTATAAAATACGCGAAGGCAGCGTGGAACAGACTGTGATCGGCGGACAACAGGCTGTGCGGGCCATCGCGGACTACGACGAGGGCGGCAGGAGGATCGTCGAACTGCTCACGTGGATTTTCACGGAGCACACGAAGACGTATTTCTTCATGAAAATGCCGCTGGAAAACCTTCCGGCTTTGCAGATGCCGTTCGAGCAAATCCTCCAATCGGCCAGAATCCCTTAGCCGTCCGTTTCATCGGTTCGCTGACGTATTCAAATCCCGTGTCGGGCTGCGCTCGACCATACAGGCTGAAGCCCGTATCCACCTGAAACGCGAGCGTGTGGGGGCGGGTTTGGGTACACTGAACACAACATGTGGACGCGATTGCTGCTGGTGTTCAGCCTCGCCGGGTGCATGCGCGCGCAGCAGGACCATGCGGATCTGCTCCGGCTCGTCCAGGCCAGGGTTTCCAACTCGCTCGATCGCCTGCCCCGGTACATGTGCACATTGACCATCGACCGCACTGTGTCCTGGCCCAATTCCGGATTGCCCGGGTCGTCCGCCTGTAACGAAGGCCCGGGCCGGCGATCCACCAATCTCCAAAGCTCGGACCGGCTGCGGCTGGATGTCGCGAAGTCTGACGTCGAGATGTATTCCTGGGTGGGCGAAAGCCGCTTTAACGACCGCGATATCACGAACGTCGTCCAGGACGGAGCCATCTCCGACGGAAGCTTCGCGGCTTTTCTCAACGATATATTCCGTGCCGATATCGCCGACTTTACCTATAACGGAGAGAAAAGCCAGGATGGCCGCACTTCTGCCGAGTTCGCCTTCACGGTCCCTCGCGAAAAAAGCCAATATGTCTACAGCGACGGGCAGCACAGGGTGACCGTCGGTTATGAAGGCACATTCCTGGTGGATCCCAAGAGCGGAGACTTGCTGAAGCTGGCTATCCGTACGAGCCGGATTCCCGCAGAGACCAGCGCCTGCTATGTCTCCACTACGCTCGACTACACGCGCGCAAGAATCGGGAGCGGCGATTTTCTTCTCCCCAAGGCATCCCTTCTGCACATCCTCAACTCCAACGGCGTCGTATCGGAGAACCACACCGCCTTCTCTAACTGTCATGAGTTTCTGGGCGAATCGACGATCTCGTTCGATGCGCCCGCAGATGCCGACGGCGCTCAGCCAAGCCACGCCGCAGGATCGCAGGCTCTGGTTATCCCGCAAGGGCTGCCGTTTCGCGTCGCTTTGACCCAGGCGATCGATACCGCGACAGCGGCTGCGGGGGAGCGCATCAGAGGTAAGCTGACGACGCCGATCCGCAATGGATCGGAAGCGCTGGTTCCGGCAGGTGCGCCGGTAGGCGGACGCATCGTTCGTATCAGGCAGTTCTACGGCGCCGCACCTTACATCAGGCTCGAATTCCGGCTGGAGACGGTGGACGTGGGCGGTGTCTCCTTGCCTTTGGCGGCCAGCCCGGACAATGGCAATAATTTTCCCAAGGCCGACCCGGCTAATCTTCAGCGGCGGGTGGAACTGGGCAATATGCGCGGACCGCAGGACCGGTCGGTTGAATTGGTTTTTCGAGGCATTTCGCAGCCTTATGTCATCGAAAGCGGGCTTGAGTCGGGTTGGTTGACGGCGGCTCCGGCAGCAGGAGATGCAGCTTCCGCGCGGTAGTTATTTGACAATAGCTATTTAATGCTCGCGGCAAGCCACTTATCAATAGCGGCAGCGATTTCCGTGCTGTTCTTCTCCAGCATCATCATGTGACCGTTGCCGCGGATTCCGGCGTCCGCCAGACGCAGCCGCGTGGTCGTCACGCCCGCCTGAGCCAGGTACTTCGCGGTGCAGTGGTCGTAGACAGCGTGGTAGGAAGCCTCGGCGGTCACAATCACCACCGGAATCCCTTTCAGATTCGTCAACTGGCGCGGCGGATCGGCCTGCTTCCAGCACGGCGCGAGGCCTGGCCCATCAGCCTCCGCCTCGCGTACGGCCTTGATATCGCCCGCGGCCTTCGCCGGAGGATCGTACGCGATAGGAATATCCGTAATGCCCCAGGGACGCGCTTTGTCTTCACCTGTTACAGCGTTTTGAAAAGGCGGACCCTGCGGCTCTACGGCTACGATGCCCTTGACCAGCTTCGGCCTGGCGTCGGCCAGCAGCCACCCGAACGGCCCCGCCTGCGAGTGCGT
>Ga0182024_10023845_pt1 | contig 10923 bp, 9 predicted proteins | sample P32metaG_FD_120480 | JGI IMG/M metagenome (GOLD analysis project Ga0182024, IMG submission 120480) | Permafrost microbial communities from Stordalen Mire, Sweden - P3-2 metaG (Illumina Assembly) | ecosystem: Environmental > Terrestrial > Soil > Wetlands > Permafrost | place: Sweden: Stordalen... | reverse complement strand
CGGGCGCGAAGTTCCTCCTCGGACAAGCCGCCGCCAGCGATGGTCAGCGTAAGCAGCCCCCGCATCTCCTGCGGCATGAAATTCTCGACGCGCTTCAGACCCCATAATATGATGCAACCGAGGGCCAGCGCCGCCAGCCCCAGGCCGATTTGGCCTCCGCCGAAGCACAATCCCATCAAGGTGACGAACCACAGCGTCGCAGCGGTGGTCAAGCCGCGCACGAGGTCCCCTTTACGCAGGATCGCGCCGGCGCCGATGAAGCCCATCCCCGACAGGACTCCCAGCGGCAGTCGCATCACGTCAAACTGGACGAATGAATCGTGGGCCCTGCCGACGGTGGCCATTAACAGGTTGACTTGAATCATAGACAGAGACGCCGCCAGGCAGACCAGGAGCGTCGTTCGCATCCCCGCGGGCCGTCCGTGTTCGCCGCGGTTGAACCCGATGACCAGTCCCGCGAAAACAGTGAGCGCCAACCGAAGGGCGATCTGCTTCCAATCAATGGCCACAGGCATGTGAGGTCCTCCGCAATCCTGATCACGCTGCCGCTCACGGCTTGCGCCCGGCCAGCACCCCGCAATGCACTCCGGTCGGCACGACCGGCTCAGGGACCAGCCCCGCTTCGCTCACGAACGCCCGGTATTCGGCGGCGCTATAGGCCCGGCCTTCGGTGATGGCGAAAAGGTTCGCCGAGTACAGGGCGATCGGCAGCGGTCCGTCCATCGCGTCGTTGAGGAAGACGTCGTGGATGAGCAGCCGGCCGCCGGACGGCAGGGCCACGGCACACCGGCCGATGAGCTTTCGGCACTCGGGGACGTCCCAGTCGTGCAAAATATTGGAGAGCAGGACCACGTCGCAGCCGGCCGGCAGCGGGTCGGCGAACATGTCCCCGGGCACCAGGCCCACCCGGCCGGCCAGGCCGGCCTGTTCCGCGAACTCGCGCGCCACCTTGAGCACCTCCGCCCGGTCCCACACCAACGCCCGCAGCCGCGGGTTGGCCGCCAACAGGGCCAGGCTGTAAATCCCCGTCCCGCCGCCGGCGTCGAGCAGCCGGCTCGCCTGCGGCAGCGGGTAATTGCGCGCCAGCAGCGGCGCGACGTTCTTGGCGCGACCCGCCAGCGCCAGCGTAAGCCGGCGCGCCGACGCCTCATGGTCCATCGCCGACTCAGTCCCCGGGCGATAAATGAATGCGGTCCCGCCGGCGCTGCTATCGGGCGATTTATCGAACGCCGGCCGGTTCGTGCGCAATCGCTGGACGATGTCGAGCACGCCAGGGTTCTGAGCGCCCAGGCCCAGGTAATCCCCCATGTAAAACGGCCCGCCCGGCACCAGATGCTCCCGCGCCGACGGCGATAAATCGAGTCTGCCCAAGCCATCCGGCACGATCAGCCCCATCGCCCGCACGGCAACGATGAGCACTGATGCCGCCCGGTCGGCCAACCCCAGCTTGTCGCGCAATGCATCGAAGGTCATCGCCCCATGCGACAAGACCTCGAACACCTTGAAATGCGCCACCGCCGCCGCCAGCAGTTCGGTGGCAGAGCTGCTGCGAGCCAACTCGAAGATCGGCGTCGGGTCATGGGACGGTGCGAGGAGAAGGTCACTGGATAGATCGATTGAAGCGGGTTGCATGAACGGTCTGATATTCGATTTGGGGCGGACTGTCCAACAATCACCCTCCCTCTCCCGCCCCCTTCAGTTCCTGCGCTGTCGCTTCCGGCACCGTTTCGATCAGCTTGTCGATCACCTGGTCCGCCCCGACGCCTTCGGCGTCGGCGTTGAAGTTGGTGAACAGGCGGTGCCGCAGGACCGGCTTGGCCACTTTGCGGACGTCGTCGACGCCGACGTTGAGCCGGCCGTTGAGGATGGCGTTGGCCTTGGCGCCGAGCACCAGGTACTGGGCCGCGCGCGGGCCGGCGCCCCAGGTCAGCCAGTCGTTGATGAACGGCAGCGAATGCTTCTGCTTGGGCCGGGTGGCCCGGGCCAGGCTCACGGCATAATCCACCACGTGGTCGCTCACCGGCAGCTTGCGCAAGACCTTCTGCACGTGCAGGATGTCGGCCGCCGACAGGACCGGTTCCGGTTCGGCGCCCAGGTCCATCGTGGTGGCCCGCACGATTGCGCGTTCTTCGCGCCGGCTCGGGTAGCCGATGTTCACCATGAACATGAACCGGTCGAGTTGCGCCTCGGGCAGCGGGTATGTCCCCTCCTGCTCCACCGGGTTCTGCGTGGCCAGCACGAAGAACGGCGGCTCGATGGGGTACGTCCGCCCGCCAGCCGTCACCTGGTATTCCTGCATCGCCTGCAGCAAAGCCGCCTGCGTCTTGGGCGGCGTGCGGTTGATCTCGTCGGCCAGAACGATGTTGTTGAAGACCGGCCCGGGCACGAACCGGAACGCCCGCTTGCCAGTCGCCTGGTCTTCTTCCAGGATGTCGGTGCCGGTGATGTCGGCGGGCATCAGGTCCGGCGTGAACTGGATGCGGTTGAAATTCAGGCGCAGCACCTTGGACAGCGTGGAGACCATGAGCGTCTTGGCCAGCCCCGGCACGCCGACCAGCAGGCAATGCCCGCGTGCGAAGATCGCCGCCAGGAGCAATTCGAGCACGGCATCCTGCCCGATGATCACCTTGTGCAGCTCCTCATGAAGCTGTTGCTTGACCGCCATGAACTTGGCGATGAACGCCGACTCCCGGTCGGTAATGCCGGCCGGCGGCGGGGAGTGCGGCGGTGGCACGGCGTGAGCGGGATGGATGGGGGCTTGGGACACGGATCACTCCGGTAGTCGTCGGCGGGTGAGAAGCGCGATCATGCATGCCACGCACCGATCGACATGGTATCATATTGGTTGCGGGAACTGCAGGTTGATGCCGCCGAAGATCAGCGTCAACTCGTCAGGGTTTGAGGCAAGATGGTTAGTCGGCCGCCAAGCGCGGTTTTAAGGAATAACAGTCATGGTGACAATCACTTTTCCCGACCGCGACACCGAAAAAAAAGCCCTGGGCTTCCTGCTCGGTCGTTTTTCGGGACGAGTCCTCAAAAGCGGTGAACACATCGTTCCTGAAGCGGCGCTGGAGGCACTTGCGGACCAGAGCATTCCATTTTACGTCAAGGGGAAGACCACTTATGAGCAGCAAATGGCGGCGATTCGAGGTTCTTCTTCCTCTTCAGTTTAACGATGGGAGAGCCGTGCCCGCGGACTGGCTTGGTGAGGCCGTCATGGAGGTAGTCGATCATTTCGGGGCAGCGAGCTACCACATAGTCGCATCGGAATGACGACGGTTAGCGCGATCAGGGCTTTGGGCGGTGACGTCGTGCGAACCAAAGGGCGCAGCCAAAATCACGCGACGCTGACCAGGCTGACGGCGGCGCAAGCGAGCCAGCTTCTAAGCTAAGGCCGACGTTGCCGAATCCAGCTAAGAAGCCCTAACCGGACGGTCCAAATGCAAAAGCCAAGGATATACGCGGACTTCCAAAACGCCGACCCCGAGGGCCGCATTCGCCTCAACTGCGCCGGGACACTTCAGGATTTGGCTCGACAGCAAATTCAGTTGGAGGAAGGGCTCGTTATGACGCTGTATGCCGATGACGCTGATGCGTCGGGAAAGCCGGACGAACTTTGCGTGACAGGCGTCGCGCAATACTCGCATGAAGAAGGGATTTGGGTCGCGGCAATTGATTGGACCGCCATTCGCCATGGGTCTGAGACGCCGGAGATTCGACCATCGCAGGGCGTTCCCAAGCGACAGGTCGGGTAGGGCGCCCCTTCATCGGCCATTCCTTGATTCCAGGGCGTCAAAGGGCATCAGTAGTTAACCCACAGGACTTCCTGACGCTCCTTCTTTATGGAATGACACTGCTTCACAGGGGCCTTGATGCTTCTCCAGTCGCCAAAGAGAGAATCGTACAATGACCCCTGGTATCCCGAGACGGCGGCACGTCCACGGATGCCGTGGAGTTTTCGGGCAAATTCCCAGTGCTGGTAGTCGGTCATCTCGTGGCTGTACGCTTTGGAGTCTCCGCGAGAGTCGTGGACGTATGGGGGATCGCAGTAAAAGAGGGTATTCACGTCATCATACAGATCAATTATCTCCAGTGCCGGACGGTTTTCGATTTGGACGCGGAGCAGGCGCTCGGCGATTTCAGGCAGCGACTCGACACTGCCGAGCCAGCGGGACACAACACCACTCATCCCGGCGCGGCTCGTGTTCTTGCAGTTGGCCCATCGACCCAGGGACGCGGTCTGGGCCAGCCCGGTACGGACCTGCCGCGCCCGAACGAAAAAGCGGCGAGCACGCTCCAGGGCCGAGGCAGCACCTGGTGGTGGAGTGCAGGCGTAATAGAACTCTTCGCGCGAAAACGGTGTCAGCCCGACAGCTTCGACGAGCGCCATCTTCTGCTCACGCAGGACCCGGAAGAAATTGACCACTTCGTTGTCCAAGTCGTTGTAGGTCTCGACTGGTGAGGGCGCCCGGTTCAGTAGGACGGCAGCGGAGCCGCCAAACGGCTCACAGTAGTGGTGGGACTCAGGTAGAAGCGGCAGGAGCCAATCCAGATGGCTGAACTTGCCGCCGTACCACCCGAACGCGATCGACTTCTTACGGCCGGGGGCCTTCGCGCCGGCTACTCGGTGCCGCAGGGACTGCATGTCCGCAGCGGCAAGGGCTTCGTCCATCGGGAATAGGCTTGCATCGGTTCTTACGCGGGAGATCGTCCTGGACATAAAGGCTTACTTCTTCACCGAAGCAGGAGCATCAGCACCCTGGCTGGAAAGCCCGGGGACATACCGGCGGTTGGCCGAGCGGTTGCCGTATGGGTTGCTGGCGCGGCGCGGGAGGTCGTTGACCACCACCCCCAGCACGCGGGCGCCGATGCTGGTGAGGGAATCGCGCGTGTGCTCGGTGGTCCGGCGGTGGGCGGTCTGCGCCTTGAGCACGATCAACGTGGCGTCGCATGAAGCGGCGATGATCCGTGCGTCGGCAACCGCCTCGACTGGCGGCGAATCCAGCACCACGCAATCGTACTTGTCCGAAAGCGACTCCAACGCCTCCCCAAACTCACGGCTGTTGAGGATCTCAGCAGGGTTGGCCGGCGTCGGGCCGCAGGGAAGGATGTCCAGGTTGGGCACGTGCGAACGCTGCACGGCGGTCTCCGGCGTGGAGCGGCCGGCCAGTAGCGCCGACAAGCCGGTGTTGTTCTTGACCCCGAAGATGTCATGCTGCGACGGATTGCGAAGGTCGGCGTCGATGATCAGGATCTTGCGGCCGCCCTGCGCCATCGCGATGGCCAGGTTGCTGACCAGGGTGGTCTTGCCATCGCCGCTGCTGGGGCTGGTGACCAGCAGCGACTTCAGTTGCCCGGCCGGAGCGCTGTAGAGGATCGCTGTCCGCAGCGAGCGATAGGCCTCTGCGGTATCCGACCCGGGGTCGAGCAGGACTCGCTGTCCACTGACCGACGGGCTGCGCTTGGTCGTAGTGTTCGGGATCACGGCCAGCAGCGGCATGCCCAGGCTCGACTTGATCTCGCCGGCAGTGCGGAAGCGGTCGTCCACCCACTCCCGCATGCAGGCCAGCAGCAGACCCAGGCAAAGCCCCATTGCCAGGGCGATCGGCATCACCCGCACGGGGTTGGGGTAAGAGGGTCGTGCCTCGGGTTGTGCCCGCTCCAGGACCTCGATGTTGAGCGCGCCGGCATCGCGGGTCAGCTCGATGTCGCGGATCTTGGCGTCATAGCTGTCGCGCAGCGCCTTGTCGCGGTTGAGGTCTTCCTGGAGCCGGTCGTACTCCGCCCGCTTGGAGTCCACCTCGGCGGCGTGCTTGTGCTCTTCCTCATATTGCCGCTGCAGTTCGGCGACGCGGTTCTGGCAGGCCAGCCAGCGGCGATTGACCGCCGCAACGTAATCGAGGTTCAGCCCGGCCAGCCGCCGTTTGAGCCGGATCACCTCGGGGTGTTCGGGAAGGAAACGCTCTTTCAGTTCCTGCAACTGCGTCTGCGTCTGCAGCATCTCCGATTTGAGCACGGCCATTTCCTGGGCCGAGGTGATCGGGATCTCGGTGTCGTCGCCGTCGGGATGGGCTTGCTGGCTTGACTGCCGAGCGGCCGGAAGGTTGTACGTCAGGGCCGCTTCGTCGGCAGCCAACTTGGCATCGCCGGCTTCGCGCTGGGCGTCGGTCAATGCTTCGCTGATGGCCTGCAGCCGGCGGAAGACGATGTTGGTATTCTGGTCCTGGTGACCCAGCAGCTCGTACTGGCCCTCCATCTTGTTAAGGGCCTGGATCTTGGCAGCAACCGAAGCCTCGGCCTCGGCCTTTTTCTGCTTCAGCACGTCCAGCGTCATGCCGGTGTTCGATTCCAGGTTCCGCGAGGTGCGGGTCTGGAACCCTTTGTAGGCATCGACAACCCCGTTCACGATCACGGCGGCGTCATGGCTGGAGGGGGAATAGGCGGTGACTCGGATCAGGTCGTCGCCGCGGTCCACGTCGGCGCTGACAATAGCCTTCAGATGGGCCACCGGGTCCTTGACGTCCTTCAGCTCATCGGATTGCAGCACGTCCTTTAACGTGGAAGCGACGGCCAGCACCGGCTCGGAGGTGATGACTTCCTTCTGCGTGTTCAGGTAGTTGACGCTTTGCGGCGCGGTGAGCCCGCCCTCAGGCGCTCCGTTGGGGTTGATGGCCACGCTCATCTGCTGCACGTACACCTTGGAGGTGCTGCCGTACATGGGGGTGGCGTAGTTGAGGTAGAAGACCGCCGCTACGGCCGCGAGGACCATCGTGGTGAGGATGAGCCACTTTTGCCGCCAGATGACGTAAAGCAGCCATTCCGGAGGTGACTTGGGCTCGGCCGGCGCGCCGTGCCCGGTCAGCTCTCCGTGTGACGGTTGCAGACCGCCTCCGCCCGATGACTGGGTGGCAAGAACGGGGGCCGGCCCCGGCAGTTGATAGGTGTTTTCGTTGTACAGAAAATTCTCCGGCTGACGAGTCATCCGCACGTTAGCTCCCGTTTGGGCCACACAGCCCGAGTATTTTCAACTTCTACCGCACCCCGTACTCCCTCGCAGCCGACCCACCAGCTTAACCGGCGGACGGCTGTTTCACAAAGCTATCGTCAATACAAATAGGATAAATCCCACCGACTAATTCGGCAGATCGACCCGGCCGGATAACCGGGCATTCGGTAAAATCTTCCTAAATTCACGCGCATCCGGATATGGCGGGTCGATAAGAATTCAGTAGAATTCCCCGCGAGCTCCTCATGGCGTGTCGTTCCGCTCGCAGTGAGCTCCCCGGGCGCCATCAGTTATCAGTGCGTTGATGGTTCAGGTCGGTTTCTCCGCGTTTTCTCCAACCGCCGGGAGCGCAGTCCTGTGCCGCACCACACACACTTTTTACTTTGAGGATGGAGCCGGCCATGGCGGCTTATGGCAGCCCCACGGCCCGACGATAGACGATAAAGGATGCGGCATGGCACTGGTTAAAGTACAAATCTGGGATGCGACCGCCACGAAGCGGCAGGACGTCGAAATGCCGGACGACGCGCCGGTGAACCGCATTCTGGCCGTCCTGCTGGAAAAGATGCATTTCCCCCAGTACGCCCCCGATGGTCAGCCCTTGAGCTACAAGTTCCATCACAAAGCATCCGGCAAGCAGCTTATGGAGACCCAGACCCTGGCGGACGTCGGCGTGAAGGAAGGCGACGTGCTCCGCCTCCAGCCGGAGATTACCGCAGGCGCTTGTCCGGGGTCAGTTGCCAGTGGTCAGTTGTAAATGCTTTTCCCAACTGACAACGGACCACTGACAACGGACAACGGACCACATGGCATCCAAATGACCTTGCGCGATCAGATCCAGCTCCTCAGCCCGCCGCCCGATCCCGAATCGGCAGTGGCCCCGGCACAGCCTGTTGTGTGCCACGTCGAACAGCCCGCCGCATCAACCATCCAGGTCACCTCACAGGAAGCGGCCTCTGCCGCCGATGACCGGTTCCACCGCTTCCGGCTGATCCGCTGGTGGGACCAGGCGAAGCTCGCGCGAGCCAAGGTCCTGGTGATCGGGGCCGGCGCGCTGGGCAATGAAATCGTCAAGAACCTGGCCTTGCTCGGCGTGGGCAATTTGCTCATCGTCGACATGGACAGAATCGAGAACTCGAACCTGTCGCGATCGGTGCTCTACCGGGCGTCCGATAACGGGAGTTCCAAGGCACAGGCCGCTGCCCGCGCCGCTGGGGAGATCTACCCCGGCATCCGCGCCCACGCGCTGGACGCCAACGCGGTTTACGATCTTGGAATGGGTGTCTATCGCTGGGCCGACGTGGTCATGGGTGGTCTGGATAACCGTGAGGCCCGGCTGTCCATCAACCGCAACTGCCTGAAAGTGGGCCGGCCCTGGGTGGACGGGGCCATCGAGCAGATCCAGGGAACGGCGCGGGTCTTCACGCCCGACAGCCCCTGCTACGAATGCACCATGTCGGACGCCGACTGGCGATTGCTTCAATTGCGGCGAAGCTGTAACCTGCTCACGCGCCCCGAGATGGAAGGCGGAAAGACGCCCACAACCCCCACCATCAGCTCGATCATCGCCGGCGTGCAATGCCAGGAAGCCGTCAAGTTGCTCCATGGTCTGGCAACCATCAAAGGGCGCGGCTGGGTGTTTGACGGGCTAAGCACCGAGGCTTATCAAGTCGAGTTCCAGCGCAAGTCAACGTGCTACAGTCACGAGGCCCTGGACGAAGTGATTCCGCTCGATGCCGGGGCCGATAATGTAACCGTACGCGAGCTTCTCGACCTGGCGCGGGAGCGGCTGGGACCGGGAACGGAACTGGAACTGGGCCGCGACGTATTGGAAAAGCTGGTATGCCCGGGCTGCGGCAGCGAGGAAGCGATGTTCCAGTCGCTGGGACGGGTCAAGGCCGAGGTGGCCTGGTGCCCCGCATGCCGCTCGGCAGGCAAGGACGTTCGCCGTGAGGTGGTGACGTTTTACAAGATTCGCGGCGATGAGCCATTTCTGGACCGCACGCCGGCGGAGATCGGCGTGCCGCCGTTCGACATCATCATGGCCCGCGGCCCGCAGGCGACAAGCCCGGGCGCTGCGGGCGCAATCGCCACGACCGGCGAAGAAACCTGCGCGGGCCGATTGGTCGGACTGGAGTTGTCGTGCGACGCCGAAAACGTTCTCGGGCCGCTTTGGGACGGGGAGGCCCTGGAGTGGTCTTGAATCCGGACAACCTCGCCGGGCCCACCGGCCCCGATGGCGCCCCTTCGGCGGGCTCAGAGCGGGCGCCAGGCGAGCCGCCCAGCGCGGCCGGCGCTGGCCCGACGCCCCAGGCGACGCCTGACGCGGCCAACATCCCCTCGCCGCTGGACGCCCTCAATGCCCTGGGCGCCCTCGACCCGAACCATGTGAGCCTTCTCGCCCCCGAAGTTCCCTCCGGTCCCGGCGACAGCGAATTGCAAGACTCCGACGAGCCATTCCAGACCATCTTTCGGCAATCGGTCCTCGACGAAATACGCGACCACGCCGAGTCCCAGATCCAGGTCGAAGTGTGCGGCGTGCTGGTGGGCAGCGTCTACGAGAATTCCACCGGCGCTTTCGCCTACGTGGAAGGCAGCATTCGCGGCACCTATGCCACAGGCCGTACCGCCCAGGTCACTTTCACCGCCGAGACCTGGCAGCATATCGACCGGGAAATGGACGATAAGTTCCCGGGACGCAAGATCGTCGGCTGGTATCATTCTCATCCCGGATTCGGGATCTTCCTCTCGGAAATGGATCTGTTCATCCAGCGGAACTTTTTCAACGCCCGCTATCAGGGAGCGTTCGTTTACGACCCCCAGAGCAAGGAGCGCGGGCTGTTCGGATGGGGCGGCGGGGAAATCATCCGGCAAAACTTCGTGGTGGACAGCGGACAAGGCGCCGCCGTCACCGAGATGGCCGGCCCCAATGTCTCGCCCCATGCCTATGCGGTGGACGATGGTCCCGCCGGCGGAGCGCCGGGAAACGCCGCCGAACTCACCGCGCGCATCAAGGTGCTGGAGCAGCGGCAACGATATATGCTGGTCGGCATGGCAGCGCTGATGCTCGTGGCCGTCGTCTGGCCGCTGGTGGTCCTGGTGGTGATGAGCTCTTCCGACACGCCGGCCACTACCAACGCATCACCGGCGGGCGCCGTCGGCCAGTCCACGGACGCCGATGCTCCGCAAGCCGATCCAACGCCGGATGCGGGCCCCGCCTCCGCCCGGCTGCATTGATTGTTTGGACTCTAGAGTTCGCCAGCGTGCGACGTGCCGCGAGTTGACTGTATGGCCGATAACAAGATCACCGTTTCCTGGGACGACCTGAACACCAGGAAGGTCGAAGCGCGCCTCAAGGAGCAGGATGCGCTCAACCGCACCCGCGAGTATTCGCGGATGAACGAGAGCTCGCTGCCCGTGGCAGCCGGGCCCTCCAGGCAATCGTTCATCGCCACCGTCTGGCGCAACAGCCTGTTCAGCATGTCCCTGTTCGGGCTCATCGGCGGGTTCCTGGCGTTCGTCTGCGGCGCTTCCGTGCAGTACCAGCCGACCGGCCCGGCCGAGGCCAACCAGAAGTTCCAAACCCTGCACCTCATGGCTGACCGGCGCGACAAAGGCAGTATGTCCGAGGAAACCTACCAGATCCGCCGCCAACAGATCATGGATGTCGGCCGGCGCACCAATCCGTATTTCAACATCATGACCGACTCGGGCCTTTCCCAGGACCAAAAGGACCAGCGACTCGAGCAACTCAAGGCACATGACACCTATCGGGCCCTCATCGCCAACATCCTCTCCTATGGCGTCAGCGGGGTGATGATCGGCGTCTTCCTGGCCATTGCCGCTCCCGCCACCGAGCGGAACATGGCCGGGGTGATCGTCAACGGCTCCGTGGGCGCGGCCCTGGGTCTGGCTGG
>Ga0182024_10023844_pt1 | contig 10924 bp, 10 predicted proteins | sample P32metaG_FD_120480 | JGI IMG/M metagenome (GOLD analysis project Ga0182024, IMG submission 120480) | Permafrost microbial communities from Stordalen Mire, Sweden - P3-2 metaG (Illumina Assembly) | ecosystem: Environmental > Terrestrial > Soil > Wetlands > Permafrost | place: Sweden: Stordalen... | reverse complement strand
TCTGAATGGCGTACTGCACCAGCTGCGCCTTGTTGTGAATGTCCAGCTTGCGCATGAGATTAAACTTATGCGCTTCCACGGTTTTCACGCTCAGGTTCAGATCGCAGGCGATCTCTTTCACGGAATTTCCTTCCGCCAGCATCTTTAATACTTCGCGCTCGCGGGTGGTCAGCGTGGCGAAACGAGGCAGGCGATTGGCCGATTTGATGCGGCTGCGGAAATCATCGACCAGCTGGGACAGCATGCGCGGCGATAGATAGCTGCCGCCGCGGCAGACGTCGCGGACCGCGGCCACCAACTGCTGGCTGGGGCTGTCCTTCAGAACGTATCCGCTGGCGCCAACCTCCATTCCTTCGACAAGATAATCCTCGTCGTCGTACATGGTCAGAAAGAGAACCTTCGTTTCCGGACGGTTCTTCTTGATCTGCCGGGTCGCTTCAAAGCTGGACAGTCCGGGCATTCCGATGTCCATCAGGACCACGTCGGGACGCGCTTCGGTAGCTTTTTCGACGGCATCGCCGCCGTTGGATGCTTCGCCGACCACTTCCATGTCCGGCTCGGCTGAAATTAATGTTCGGATTCCCTGGCGGAACAGGGTATGATCGTCCGCGAGCATGATTCGAATCTTGGCCATAAGTTTTAGCCCGACTTTCTCCACTTAGCCGCCCTTAGGCGACTTTACTTACTTACTAATCGGCAGTTCGATCGAAATCTTTGTACCCCTCTTACTACCTTCGGTACGACTTTCGACCTGGAACTGACCGCCGAGCAGTGCCACGCGCTCGCGCATGCCTGACAAACCAAACGACTCCCGCTTCGCCAGAGCGTCGGGAACATTGAAACCGATCCCGTTGTCCTCAATAACCAGCTTTAGTTTTCCATCGGCCGAGGCGAGATAAATGTTTACGTTGGTGGCCGAAGAATGCTTGCCGATGTTGTTAAAACATTCCTGCACAAGGCGATACGCGATGATTTCGATCTGCTGCGGCAGCATCCCCATTTTTGAAAGCTGCAGGCGGACGCGGCAGGAATGGAGCCGCTGAAAACGGTTTACCAGTTGGCGCAGCGCCGCTCCCAGGCCGAGTTGTTCGAGCACCGCGGGGCTCAGCGCGGCGATCAGCCGGCGCATTTCGAGAATGGTGCGTTCCGTAAGGTCCCGCGCTTCCCGTAGTTTGGTGCGCGATTCGCCTTCGTGCTCGGGCAGCGCCTGTTCAATGAGCTCGATCTGCAAACGAATGCATAGTAAGCTCTGTCCGGCTTCGTCATGAAGTTCGCGGCTGATGCGGCGGCGCTCGATTTCCTCCACATGCAGCATGTGCTCGGCGAGGCGGCGAACCTGTTCTTCGCGCTGCGCTAAGTCCTCCATAAGGCGGGCTTTTTCAGCAGCCATCAGGCAGCGCTCGGCCGCGGCAGCCAGCAAATCCTGCTCGCGCGGAAGCCACTCGTAGGACTTTGAGAATCCGAACTGCATGACGCCGGCGGTGCGTCCTTCGGCGGCCAAGGGAATCGACCAGCACGATTCGAAGCGGCGATGCCAGCTTTCGTCAAGGAGCGCGGCTGCTGAATGCGGATCCCCGTTCATATGACGGGGTTTAGAAAGCTTTTTGATGAGCCCCGGACGGTTGGGAACCGAGAGCAGAGCGCCGGTGGGAGTGCCGGCGCGGAGCTCCCAAACCGAAGAATCCTCGTTCAACATGTACAGCCGGCCGGCGTCGGCGCGGCACACATGCACCAGGGATTCGAGAAAGCGGCGGAGGAGCTCTTCCAGATTTCGCGATTCCAGCTCTACGCGGAACAGCTCGTAAAAAGCCTGCGTTTCTGCTTCCCTAACCTGATAATAAGCGTTATTAAGCGTCAAAATGACGCAAAAATGCAGCTGTTCGCGTACCCATTGAAAATTGGCGTGCTCGTCGGGAATCAGCTCTTCGAGCATCGGACCGAGCAGTTGATCGTACTGTTCGAGGGCTTCGAGAATCGCACTGGGAGGCAGATTGAGCTTGGCCAGGCGGCGGCCGTTATATTCCACCTGCTCGATAAATTTCAGCGGGGTTTGCCCGCTGGCCAGAATGCGAGCGGCGGCGCCGGGAGTGATGGCAGCGAGCGCCAGGCGCTGTTTAGGTTGAAATTCGAGCTCGCGCAGGCGGCGGAGAAAGCGGCGCTCGATTTTTTCGGAGTGCGGCTCGAGCAGCACCGCCAGACGCTGCAGGTGTTCCCGGAGCTGATCGCTCAGGACGTCTGCTGCATCGGCAAGTTCGGGCGAAATCTGGGCGGTCTGCACTCTGTACTAAATTCGGCAGACTAGGGTCTTCTCTTTAGTACCGCCAAGACTTCTCCTTGGGCGTTTTCCACAGCGAGGTCGAGCGCGGTTTTTCCGTTCTTGTCCGTGATGGTCGGATCGGCGCCGTGGGAGAGCAGCAATTCGGCGACATCGCGCCGTCCCCAGGATGCGGCACGATGCAGCGGAGTCCCGCCGGATTCGGAATCGCGCGCGTTGGGATCGGCGCCGTGCTTCAACAGCGCTTCGGCGGCGGCGCGCTGGCCGGCGAGAGCGGCATCGTGCAGCGGCGTGGCGCCCTGCGCGTTGCGCGAATCGACCGCGGCCTGATGGGACAGCAACAGCTCAATCATTTCCACCTGACCTTTGAGCGCGGCATCGTGCAACAGGGTGGTGTTGCCGAGCGGGCCGGCGTTTCCGATCAGCATGGCGACCACGTTGGCCTGTCCGCGCAGAACCGCGTCGCGCAGGACGGTTTGCAGGTCGAGCGCCGGCGATTTTTCATCCGGCGAGTGTTTCAACAAGGCATCGACCACCTGCATCTGCCGGAAACGCAGCGCGTCGTCGAGCGCGGTAGCGCCGGATTTATCCCGGACATCGATCCGCGCGCCGGAATCGAGCAGGACCTTGACCACGTCGGCCTGATCCTGCAGCGCCGCGGCGTGAAGTGGAGTGGCTCCGGTTTGGGGATTGACGCTGTTCGGGTCGGCCCCTTTGGAGATCAGCAGGCGAACCATTTCGGTCTGGCCGCGGCGGGCGGCATCGTCGAGCGGCGTGGAGCCGCTGCCGCTACGGACGTCGAGCCTGGCGCCGTGCGCGATCAGCAGGGCAGCGATGCGCCCGTCGCCTCCCGCGGCCGCTTCATGCAAGGCGGTCTGGCCGCCGTTGTAGCCGGCGCCCGCGTCGGCGCCGCGGTTGAGCAGCAACTCCACCATGTCGACGCGATTTCCCATGACGGCGTAGTGGAGGGGCGTGGCGCCGTTGGCATGGCGGGCGTTGACGTCGGCTCCCATGCGGATCAGGTATTCGGCGACGCCGAGCTCGCCGGCCCAGGCGGCATAGTGCAGCGGCGTGCCGCCGACCGAATCTTTGGCGTCGACCGGAACTCCTTCGGCGATCAGCGCTTCTACCTGTTTGAGATTGCCGGCTCGGGCGGCTTTGTGAAGCTCCTCGATTCCCGCGGGCGCGGCGGCCGCGCAGAAGGTGAGCGCGCCAAACATCGAGATCAGGCCCCGGAGCATGAGCCTCCTACTTCTTTAAGGCGAGCTGATCGAACTCCTTGACCCAGTCCTTCGAATCCGCGTTCGCCTGTCCCCAGTCTCTCACGATCATGCCCTGGGGATTGACGGCGAACCAGTGGGGCACGTCGAAGTGGGCGTTGTTTTTCGGAGTGATGTTGAAATAGGAAGCGGCGACCTGGCCGGAATCGAACAGCACCGGGCTGGTGGTTTTGGTTTCCGCCAGGTATTTGCCGACGGTCGCCATATTGTCGGGGGGCACGACGATGGACAGGACGGCGACGCGGGTTTTCATTCCTTCGAGAGTCGCCGACAGGGCGCGGCAGTGCGGGCAATCGGTCCTCATGAACTCGATGATGAGCCAGCGGCCGCGGTAGTCGAGAAGATCGTGCTGGAGGAAATTCGAATCGGGAATGGAGAAGCTGGGGGCGCGGCGGTTGGAGAGGGCTTGGCCGGAGAGGAGTGTGATCAGGGCCAGCGCGGCAAGGCTGAAGAATCCGATGGCAGGTCGGGGACCTGCTCCACTCTTGGCGATGGGGGTCATACGATTTCGAGGGCGTCGAGGATGAAGGCGTAGTTGAAGGCGGTTTCCTTCAGGTGCTCGTAACGGCCGCTGGCGCCGAAATGGCCGCTGCCCATCTCCGTCTTAAGTAGCAGGATGTGAGGGTCCAGCTTCATCGCGCGAAGTTTGGCAACCCACTTGGCCGGCTCCCAATAGGACACGCGAGGATCGTTCAGGCCCGCAGTCACCAGCATCGTCGGGTACGGCTGGGCTTCGACGTTTTCATAGGGCGCGTAGGACTTGATGTAGTCGTAATACGGCTTTTCGTTGGGATTTCCCCACTCTTCATACTCGCCGACGGTCAGCGGAAGAGTGGCGTCGAGCATGGTGTTCAGCGCGTCGACGAACGGGACTAGCGCCACTACCGCCTTGAAAAGGTCGGGACGCAGGTTGCTGATCGCGCCCATCAACAGGCCGCCGGCGCTGCCGCCCATCATGGCCAGATGGGCCGGCGAGGTGTAGTTGTTCGCGACCAGGTGTTCGGCGCAGGCGATGAAATCGGTGAAGGTGTTTTTCTTTTTCAAGAGCCGGCCCTCTTCATGCCAGGGCTTGCCGAGATCGCCGCCGCCGCGGATGTGCGCGATGGCGTAAACGAAGCCGCGATCGAGCAGGCTGAGGCGGTCCGAGGCGAAGGTGGCATCGATGCTGATGCCGTAGGAGCCATAGCCGTACAGCAGCAGCGGGGCGCTTCCGTCTTTGGCCAATCCTTTTTTGTGGACCAGCGAAATCGGGATTTTCTCGCCGTCGGACGCGATGGCATGGATTCGCTCCGACTGGTACTGCGACGGATCGTAGCCGCCCAGCACTTCCTGCTGTTTCTTCAGCTCCCGCCGGCGAGTCTGCATATCGTAATCGAAGACCGAATACGGCGTGACCAGCGAAGTGTAGTGGAACCGCAAGATTTTCGTATCGAACTGGGCGTTGCCGCCGGCAAACGCGGTATAGACCGGCTCGGGGAAATCGATGTAATAGGGCTCGCCGGCGAAGGGACGGATTTGAATGCGGGTGAGGCCGCGGTCCCGCTCTTCGACCACCAGGTAATCTTTGAAGGCGGTCAGGTTTTCGATGGTAGCGTCGTCGCGCTTGGGGATCACCTCTTTCCAGTTGGCTTTCGAAGGATCGCGCACGGGAGCTTCGACGACGCGAAAGGTCTTGGCGGCGTCGTTGGTGCGAATGAAAAACGAATCGCCATGATGGGTGAGGTCGTATTCGATTTCCTGAACGCGCGGTAAAACGGTCTGAAATTCCGCAGCGGGGTGGTCCGCACTGACGTAGCGGACTTCGGAGGTGAGCGAGCTTCCGATGCTGATCAGAATGAAGGCGCGGCTGGAGGTTTTCCCGAGCTCCACGGTGAAGCGCTCGTCGGGTTCGTGATAAATCAGGGGATCTTCCTGAACACCCAGGGCGTGGCGGAAAATCTTGTGCGGCCGCTTCGCGGCATCGAGGACGCAATAGAAAAATGTTGCGTTGTCATTGCCCCATTCGAGCGAATAATAGGTGTTGGGGATCTCATCGGCGAGCAGTTCGCCGGTTTCCAGATCCTTGACGCGAATGGTGTAGTTTTCATCGCCGTCGTAATCGTCGGAATAAGCCAGCAGGCGGTGATTGGGGCTGACCGAATAATTCCCGATGCGAAAATATTTCTTTCCCGCGGCCAGGGCGTTTTCATCGAGCAGAATTTCTTCGGCCGCTTCGAGGGAGCCTTTTTTACGGCAATGGATGGCGTACTCCTGGCCTTCCACCGTGCGCGAGTAATAAAAATAGTGGTCACGCGGGGTGGGTACGCTCAAATCGGTCTGTTTGATGCGGCCCAGCATTTCCGAATAAAGCGTGGCTTGAAGCGGCGCGGTGTGCTGCATCATGGCGGTGGTGTAACGATTCTCCGCTTCGAGATATTTCAAGGTATCGGGATCGTCACGGTCGCGCAGCCAGAAATAATTGTCGACTCGTCGGTCGCCGTGGGCCGTATCTTCGCGGGGAACGGTTTTGGCGACGGGCGGTTGCAGCTTCGAGTCTGTGGCCGGAAGGGTTAAGATCATGATGATGAACGGGTTCGATTCAAGACGCTGTCTTTATTGTAGGCGTCTGGAGCGGTAGAATTCCCACGCGTCGCGGACGATGTCATCGAGTGCGCTGCGAGTGGGGGTCCAACCGAGGGTTCGCCGGAGCCTGGCGGAATCGGCCACCAGTTCCGCGGTATCGCCGTCGCGCCGCGGGGCCATCGCGTAGGGAACCTGGCGGCCGGTAACCTTTTCGACGGCGCTCATCACTTCCATCACGGTTTGACCTTGTCCGGTTCCGACGTTGAAGGCGTCCGAGGCGCCGCCGCGGAGCAGATGATCGAGCGCGGCTAAATGGGCCTGGGCCAGATCGGCGACATGGATGTAGTCGCGGACGCAGGTGCCGTCGGGCGTCGGATAATCGTTGCCGAAGATCTGAATCGGCTGGCCGGAATCGATGGCGCGGAAAAGGAGGGGAATGAGATGCGTTTCCGGGTCATGCTCCTCGCCCAGGCCGGCCGCGGGGTCGGCTCCGCAGGCGTTGAAATACCGGAGGGCCACGCTGCGCATGCCGCGGAAGCGATCGAGCTGGCCGAGAATTCTTTCGATGGTCGCTTTCGATTCGCCGTAGGGGCTTACGGGATGAAAAGGAGCGTCTTCCGGGATGGGAACCTTTTCGGGGTCGCCATAGACCGCGGCGGTGGAGGAAAAAACCAGCCGCCTCACTCCAGCGCGGGCCATGGCGGCGAGCAGAGAGAGCGTGCCGCCGATGTTGTTCGAGAAATACAGCTCGGGTTCGCGCGCCGACTCGCCGACGGCGATGAAGGCGGCAAAATGGACCACGGCATCCACGCCGTCAAGTAACGGGAGTAGGGCCGCAGTTTCCTGGAGGTGGGTTACATGAAGCAGATCGGGAGGCACGTTGCGGCGATGACCGCGGGAAAGATCGTCCACCACCACGACTTGGTGACCTCGCTCGATCAGGCAGCGGGTTGTGATGGAGCCGATATATCCGGCGCCGCCGGTCACCAGAATCTTCGGCACGCATCCCGATTATAGCGGCGATGGCGCGGATCGTCTATTCCCAAGCGGTTGCGCGACATTGGACCGATTCAATTTGTGGCAATGGCAGGCAACTGTTACAATCAGGACTTTCAAGTTATGGACATCCTAAGAATGATTGCCGAGCTCCGCTCGGAACAGGCGGCTATCGAAGATGCTGTGACGGTTCTGGAGAGATTGGCGAAGACGAGAGGCAAACGACGAGGCAGGCCGCCATCATGGATGACCGCGATGCGAGGCGCGGCCGCCGAAGAGGACGGCGAGCCACGAACCCGGGTGCTGAGCGCGGAGACGCGGAAACGAATGGCCGAGGCGCAGAAGAAACGGTGGGCGGCGTACCGCACGGCTAACGCAAAATAGCTACTGCCGCAAAAGAGTTACTGCTCCGTTATAGTGGGAGCATGTTCAGCTATCTTCTTTCCGCGCGCGAAGGCTCGCTGGGTGTAATCACGCTGAATCGCCCGGAGCGGCGCAATGCGCTGTCGCTGGAGTTGATGCGGGAGTTGATCGCCTGCCTGGACTCGATCGGATCCAGTTCTGACGTGCGGGTGGTGATTCTAGCGGCGGCGGGCAAGGTTTTTTCCTCCGGTCACGATCTGAAGGAGCTGGTGAACGGGACAATCGCGGATTACCGGCGCATCTTCGACGTCTGCACGCAGTTGATGACCAAGATTCAATCGATCCCGCAGCCGGTGATCGCGCAGGTGCAGGGAATCGCGACGGCGGCGGGGTGCCAGCTGGTGGCGACGTGCGACCTGGCGGTGGCCAGCTCGGAGGCGACATTTGCGACGCCGGGAGTGAAGAACGGGTTATTCTGTTCGACTCCAATGGTCGCGCTGACGCGCGCGGTGGGACGGAAGCGGGCGATGGAGATGCTGCTGACCGGCAAAATGGTGCCGGCGGCGAGCGCGGAGGAGTGGGGCCTGGTGAATCGCGTGGTGCCGCCGGCGGGCCTGGAAGCGGAGACGCGGAAGCTGGCGTGCCAGATCGCGGAGGCGAGTCCATTGACGATCTCGATCGGCAAGCAGGCGTATTACGCGCAGATCGAGCTCGATCAGCCGCGGGCGTACGCGTACGCGAAAGAAGTGATGTCGATGAACGCGGCGGCTTACGATGCGCAGGAAGGCATCACGGCGTTTTTCGAAAAACGTCCGGCGTGCTGGCAGGGGAAGTAACTCCACAGATCGGGCCGGAACACCATCGCGCCGCGTGTTAAGATCTTGTTCAGATGTGGCGTGTCTGCGCCTTCCTTGCAGTTCTGGCGACTTTCGGGGTAGCCGCCGACGATAACCGCCCGTTGGGAGATCGGACCCGGCAATACCTCACGGATCTGCTGCGTCTGGACACTTCCAATCCGCCGGGGAATGAATCGCGCGTCGCCGATTATCTGAAACAGGTGGCCGATGCGCACGGTATTTCCTGCGACCTGGTGGGCAGCGATCCGCGGCGGCAGAACTTCATCGCGCGATTGAAGGGCAGCGGCAAAGGGCGTCCGCTGCTGCTGATGGCGCATACCGACGTGGTTCCGGTGGATCGCAGCCAGTGGACCGTCGATCCGTTCAGCGCCGAAAATCGGAACGGCTATATTTACGGACGCGGGACGCAGGACGACAAATCGCTGCTGGCGGCGGAGCTGGCGGTGATGGTGGAGATCAAGCGGCGCAACATCAAGCTGGGTCGCGATCTGATTCTGCTGGCGGAAGCGGACGAGGAAAGCGGCAACACCGGAATCGAGCGCATGGTGCAGCACGATTTTTTCCCCCGGATCGACGCGGAATTTGCGCTGAACGAGGGCGGCTACATTCTGGAGACGAAAGACGGCCCGAAAGTTTTCAACGTCGAGACGACGGAAAAAATTCCGACCGGCATTATTTTGACGGCGAAAGGAACAGCCGCGAACGCGGCGATCCCGCGCGGCGACAATCCGGTGACGCATCTGGTGGAAGCGCTGGATAAGCTGGCGCGCGCGGAAGAGCCGGTGAGGCTGAACCAGACGACGCGGCGCTATCTACGAGAGTTATCGAAGCTGCCCGAATATTCCTGGCTGGATGCGATTCGACGGAAATTGGACGATCCAACGACGGCGCAGAGTGCGGCGAGTCAGATTCACGCCAAGGATCCGGAACTGGATGCGATGCTGCATTCGACCGTGGTTCCGACGCTGCTGCGCGCCGGCAACAAGATCAACGTGATCCCCAACACGGCGGAAGCGCAGCTGGACGTGCGGCGCATGCCGACCGAGACCAAAGAAGAAATCATCGCGCGGTTCCGGCAGATCATCAACGATCCGACCATCGAAATCACGCCGGCGCCGGGCCAGCAGATGCCGGCGGCCGAGCCGAGCTCCATGACCACGGCGCTGTATCACGCCATGGAACACGCTATCGGCCGGGTGTATCCGCGCGATCTGGTGGTTCCGTACATGGGCCACGGAGCGACGGATGGAAGTTTCCTGCGATCGAAGGGCATGGCGGTGTACGGCGTGCCGATTTTCGTGAAAGAAGGCGGCGAGAGCCGCGAGCATGGAAACGACGAACGCATCTCGCCCCGAAATCTGGAGGACGGCGTTGAACTGCTGTGGCAGATCGTGCTGGAGACGGCGGGTGGCGGGTGAGCGGAGATCCGCTCAGTCGATAAAGCCCTTCCAGGTGCGACCTTTTTCGTCGCGCAGGGTGACGACGACGTTTTCAGAAACGCCGGTGAGGGTGCGGCCGTTTCCGTCGCGAAAGCGGTAGACCACGGAATTATCGTAGTTGCGGGTGGCCGAGCCGAGCCAGATGTTCCCGTATTCGTCTTTCAGCTTGATATGATCGCCGTGACCGTAGCCGGAGACTCGCGTCTTGGTTTTTTCTTCCTCCAGATGAAAGTATCCACCGGGAAGACGGCTGCGTTGCCGCTGCTTGCTGTAGATCATTGCGTCTGCCCCTATTATGCGGACACAACGCGCGCGGTTCGATAGGGTTTGTACCTTAATTGAGGAGATCAGAATGCGGGCCGTAGTGCAGCGGGTTACGTCGGCGAGCGTGAAGGTGGAGCAAACCGTTGCGGGCGAGATCGACGGGGGATTGCTAGTGCTGCTGGGAGTATCGAAAACCGATACCGCATCCGACGCGGATTTTCTCGTCGACAAAATTGCCAACCTTCGCATTTTTTCCGACGATGCGGGGAAGATGAATAGAAGTTTGGTCGATGTCGGCGGAGCGATGCTGGTAGTCTCGCAGTTTACGCTTTATGGCGACGCGAGAAAAGGGCGGCGTCCCAGCTTCGATCAGGCGGCTCCGGCTGAACAGGCGCGATCGCTGTACGAACATTTTGTCGCGGCGGTGCGGCGGGCGGGGGTTCGCGTAGAGACGGGAATCTTTCAAACGTCGATGGCGGTGACGCTGACGAATGACGGTCCGGTGACGCTCATTCTTGAGAGCCCCAGTTGAAGCGGGCGGCGATCTGCTGGACCGAACCTTCGGCGGCGATGCGGCCGCGCTCGAAAAATACGGCGCGGGTGGCCAGCGCCGCGGCGAAGGCGACGTCGTGTGTCACCAGCAGCTTCGCCTGGGGTAGCGCGCGCAACAGACGGACCAGATCGCGCCGGCCGGGCGGATCTAAAGACGTGGTCGGCTCGTCCAGAATCAGAACCTGCGGATCCATCACCAGCACTCCGGCCAATGCGACCCGGCGTTTTTCACCGCTGCTGAGGTGATACGGCGCTTTGCCCACGGCCGCGCCCATGCCGACCTGCTCCAGCGCTTTTCGCGCCCGCAGGATGGCTTGATCGGGAGTAAGGCCCAGG
>Ga0182024_10023843_pt1 | contig 10924 bp, 9 predicted proteins | sample P32metaG_FD_120480 | JGI IMG/M metagenome (GOLD analysis project Ga0182024, IMG submission 120480) | Permafrost microbial communities from Stordalen Mire, Sweden - P3-2 metaG (Illumina Assembly) | ecosystem: Environmental > Terrestrial > Soil > Wetlands > Permafrost | place: Sweden: Stordalen... | reverse complement strand
TTCTCTCATCCACCAAATTTTTATCCCACCGAAAAACTCTCGCCACATCCACAACTCCCCTTGACATGAGGATTATCAAACACAAACCTCGCACTCAACCTATCCTCCACGAAATCCATCCGACTCCCAATAATACTGAACAACGCCCTCGAATCAATCAACACTTTCACGCCTACAATCAGCTCCATTCACAGGAAACCAAGGGATATAGTCCATTAAATAATAATTCATGGAATAAAGGGTATGAGATGTACCATCCTGTTCGACGACTTCATCGAATTTTCCAGCTTTGTCGACGTATTCAAGGTGATACGCCAGACCAGCGCAGCCACGGTTTTTTACACCCACCCGAACGAGTTTCGGGGTGGGCTGGTCGAGCATTTCTTTGAGGCGGAAGATGGCGTTGGGAGTCAATGTCAGCGCCGCTTTGAGCGGTTTGAAAGCGAACTTGGGTTCCTTCTTTGGCGCGGCGGCGGAACCGGCGACCGCTGCGGGAGCCGCTGATGTGGAAGGCGCTGCAGGAGACGGACTCTGCGACGGGGGGGATGGTTTGGCGGATTGCGAGGTTGATGCAGTCTCAGGGATGGTGATAGAACTGGCGGAGGGAGTATCATTTCGAGGCGGCGCAGACGGTGGATGGAACGTCTCTGGCCGTTTCGTTTCTCTCAGCCCCGAGGACGATGATGCTGGGGCCTGCGATCCGGGCACGATAGACGGATTAGTCTGTTCAGCAGTGGACACAGAGTAACATCTGATGCATATCAAGCGCTGTGGCTGTATTGACTGAATGAGCCGCCGCGAGGCGTGTCGCGGTATCCCGAGGCGGAGCGACATTTCTGGTTTTGCGAGGATTACACCGTGCTCGAATTGTTGGCGGGCGGATATTTCATGTGGTGATCCCGAGATTAATCGAAACAGGAACGCTGTGATTGGTTGGCGGGAAGTAGCTTGTCATTGGAGCGTCTGGGGGTCCGTGCCTGTCCATCAAGCGTTGTGCCGCGGCGTGAGTCACTCGTTTCGTGCTATTTGAAGACACGGGATTCACTGCACTTCAATAGACACTCGTTTATTTATCCTCGCTCAGTACGTTTTAGTCACTCATGGAGGAAGATAATACGTCCACGACAGTTGCATCTACGTATACTGTAACGTTTTAGAAGATGAAAGCTAATTGTAGACTTCGCACGACGCGTTAATTGCGTGTTCCTCATACTCAACAGCAATCGTTGTCCTCCCTCCACAACATCTTCACAGCGATATCAACATCCTCCGTTCCGTATACGATAAATCTTACCCACGCTGGTCTCCTCACATAACCATCGCAATCCCGTTTGTCCCGCCCTCGGAACTTTCCCACGCAGTTAATATCATCCGTACCCTCTTCCAAGACACCGATCTCTTGCAGCCCTGGACACTCAAGTTTACAAAAACAAGCACGTTCTATCATAGAAGGTTTGCGACCGTGTATTTCAGACCGGATGGCGAGTCTGAGCGCAGACTGCAGGCGATTAGGGAGCGGTTGGAGACTGCTTTCTCGCTGCCGAAAATTAGCGAAGATGGCGTTTTTAGACCGCACTTGACGATCGGAGAATTTGATATCGATTTTGTGGACATATTAGAAGAGAAGGCGAAGATGTTGTTGCCGATAAGTTGGAGTTTTGAATCTTTGGTGGTTATTAACAAGAACGATTCGGATGGAGGTCGAATGGAAGTATTCGCTGCTATCCCTGAAAGAAACACATCTTTAGTTCCCTCGGCATCGTCATCCCTGACATCATCGCCATGTTGTTACTCCTACAACGAGTCTGCAAAACGATGGGAACTTTATCAACCTAGTTCACTGTTCGATATCCTTACACCTACAACAACACTAACAATCTCAACTTACAACATCCTCCATTCTCCACCACAACCTCAAACTCGCAACTCCCCTCGCCTCCCTCTCCTTCTCAACATAATCCTGCAACAACCCTCAACAATCCTAGTCCTCCAAGAAGTCACTGACACATCCTGGAACTACTTCCTCTCCACCCCCGCCCTGCGGACCAAATTCCCATACATCTCCTCCTCAGCAGACCTCCCGCTCCCCAATCACCGCAACATCGTCATCCTAAGCACCATCCCTTTCAAAGCATATTACCTCCCGCTCACATCACCCCATAAACCCTCCCTCGTAGCCGACTTTGCAACTTTCATGATCGCGGGAGTGCACCTCTCCTCCGGCCTGCACGAAGAAAAACTCTCTATGAAGCACAAAGAACTCACTAAACTGGTGGCACATTTACATATCCAATGCAATAGTCGTCCAGTCATCCTCGCAGGGGACTTCAATATTCCTAAGCAGGGAAGAGAGTATACTGCGGCATTACCAAAGGTACTGGAGGTACTGGAGCAGTATGAGGATGCGTGGCAGGGGGGTGAAGATACGTTCTGTCCTGCAAAGAATAGGTTTGCGATGGAGGGAGCGGGGAGTTTGGTTTCGCAGAGGTATGATCGGGTTTTGTATACGAGGGAGATGGGGAAGGTGTTTGACAGGCAGATTTTTGGAGTTCCTGAACGGGAGGAAGACTTGGCCAGTGATCACTGGGGGATTTCTGTGACTTTGAAGCTCTCCCCTGAGCCTCAGGCAATGGATACCTTCTCGGACGCTACGAGTGTCAAAGTCTCGACCGAGATATTGGGCATCCCAGAAACAAACTGGACCGACGACGAAATCTCAAATACCCTCCAAACCGCCAACATCATCCCAACCTCAACCCACGACACCGGCATCCTAACGGCACTATCCCACCTGCAAGACTTCCTAACCCCCCTACAATCCCAAATCCCTTTCCTCCTCCAGCCGTTGGGCTCATTCGCCCTGGGTGCACATACAAACTCCTCAGATCTCGATATCCTAGCCGTATCGACCATCTCACCGACAACCTTCTGGACACTTTTCTTACAGCATCTGTATCGGTATAAGGTTTGGCGCGGGGGTAATAGGATTAAGTTGTTGAGGGTTATTTGGGAGGCTAAAGCGCCGATGGTGGAGTTACGTGTTGATGGGTTTGCTTTTGAGGTTTTGTATTGTGCTGCTGGACGATTGATACCGATGTACTTCACCGTCTGTCTTTTGGTTTTTCCTTCTTGGAAATTCCATACCCTTCAATGTCTTTATTCTTTCCGCTATCTCATCACATCTCTTGTTGTTTGAAGGGTTACTAACCGCTAGTTGGGAACAAGTACCTTATCTAGATCCCGAAGACGAACTACTCAAACTTCCTGCCTTGACACTCAAAGCGCTGAGTTCCTACCGAGACATCGCACTCCTGACATACCTTCCCAACATCCCAACATTCCGTCTTGCCCGTCGAGCATTCAAATACTTTTGTTCCCAACGAGGCATATACGGTGCCAAATACGGCTATCTCGGCGGCTTCGCAATAACTCTTCTCATCGCGGGAGTCTGTCGACATCTCCCTTGTACTGCTACAGCGAGCCAAATTCTCGTTGCGGCAGTCAAAAAGTATGCTGAATTCCCTTGGGAGGAGGAAATTCTTTGGTTCCCGGGAGGAGAGAGGGGGAGGGAGAAGAGAGAGGCGAGAGATGTGATGTATATTTCGTCGATTCATCGGCCTAGACATAACGTCGCTCGCAACGCATCGAAGTCTACTCTCCGGGTGATTACAAAGGAACTCCGTCTGGCTAGTGCGAATATCTCGCTTACCTCGTTCGCAGGTTTATGCATTAGTGGACTGGATGAGTTCTTCAACGGTTACAAGAGCTTTATTAAAATCCAATGTTCGTATTGGGGGAAACAACCTGCTCAAGGAAGAGCGTGGATAACGTGGATTGAATCCCGTTTGGTAGTATTATTGGTGAACCTCTCGAAGGAGTTCCCAGAGATCGAGACTCGACTGTGGCCGGCGCGCTTTGCGGACAACGAATCTGACGAGATTGAAGGATCGTATGCTATTGGAGTTTCCGGGAAGGGAATAGATGAAGGGATCTTTCGAAATGTTTTAAGAGATGCGGAGAAGATGATGATGGGACACGATGAACGTGAGAGTACTGACCGATGGGTTTCAGTTATCCTTGTTCGAGGAAGGGATATCGTTTCCGAGAAGTTACAAATCGATACTCGGATCCTGGACGGCGAAGAAGAAATCATCCTCGATGAACAAGAAATTGAAGAGATGGAAAGGGACAATGCTCTCGCAATCACTCACTCAAGTACCGCCAACTCAAAAGGCGGCAAATTACGTCCTTCACATGATATTTATCATCGACTTCTTTGGGACGCGGGATATAATGCGGATGAATATGTCGTTGGGTATGAAGACCGATTCAAGGGGGTCAAGGAAATGCCTCTGACATCTTGGAAACGAGAATTATCTGATGAGGAGTTTATTCCGTTTCATCGGGTCGTGTATTTCCGGGAAAAAGGATTGGACGGGAAAGTTGTATGGGATCGTAGGACGAGGGTCGATTTGGTTTTCGGTAGTGGGCAGTCATCTTTGAAGCCTGGCGTTTGACATGATATCCACGGTCCAAAAGGTTTTGGCAGCATCGGAGCAAAGTTTCGTATCTATTAGATTATTAATATGCGGTCCTGATATCGGTGCATCTAAGTTTCTGTTGTGTCTACGGTCTCTCCAGGGCTCACCATCTCCAGGGCTCTATAATATTCCACCGTCTCCACGATTCCCTTCCTCACATTCCATCTAGGTTGCCATCCGAGGACTTCTCTCGCTCTAGTAATATCCGGTCTCCGCCTCTTTGGATCATCCACCAAAGGTTCCTTGATTACGATTGTCGAAGTCTCTTTGCTCCCTACTATTTCCAACACCATATCCGCAAACTCTACCACAGTGAACTCCTCCGGGTTTCCCAAATTCACAGGTTCCGTACAATCACTCTCCATCAGCTTTATCAATCCAGATATCAAGTCATCGACAAAACAAAAGCTGCGCGTTTGACTTCCGTCGCCGTAGATTTCTAGTTGACCCCCTTTGATTGCCTGGTTGATAAAATTGGAAACAAGACGTCCGTCATGGACGCTCTGACGGGGACCATAGGTATTGAATATTCTTGCCACACGGGCATCGACGTGGCCTTGACGGACGTATTCATAGGTCAATGTCTCGGCGATTCGTTTTCCTTCATCGTAGCATGAGCGAGGTCCAATTGGGTTTACATGGCCCCAATATGTCTCGGTTTGAGGATGCTCTTCGGGATCTCCGTATATTTCTGACGTTGACGCCAGTAGGAATCGTGCTCGGCACCTCTTGGCTAGGCCCAGCATATTAAACGTGCCGAGGAAACTATCCTCAGCTTAGCGTAGGGAATAGATACCTTGTTTTGACGGTCTTGATAGGATTGGATTGATATTGAGGAGGAGAAGCAGGACATGCGAGATGATATATTTGATCCACTTCGATCATAAAACGATCCACCACATCATGTCGAATAAGTTCGAAATGGGGATGTCCAATCCTATACTCAACAATGAAACCACAAAGAATATACCAGTGTGCAACATTCGTTTTATGACCCGTCTGGAAATTATCGAGACAGATGACTTGATGACCTGAGAGCATCAATCGATCGACTAGGTGACTTCCTACGAATCCACATCCTCCTGTTACGAGAATCCGCTTCTGGTCAGAGACAGAAAGGTTCCTAAAGTCAGAGCCGGTAATTGATCAAGTATACCGTACGGAGGGATATGTTCGTTGTTCGAGGTATGTAACGTCGCGTAGGTCGCCCGAGTATTGCCTGTCGTACTTGCGGTTTGGAAGGTACAATTGTCGCAGCTGCGCGAAAGGAATTCCGTCGTCATCCTGGAGCTTTGGTCGAGACATCGCTCCTGGCAATCACACGCAGAGGGTGTCCAAGGATAGAGACGTCCACAAATATGCGCCTTTGAAGGGGTCTGTTCTTCGTGGCTGCTGGACTTTACATGGTATCAGGTACCATGGCACTTTGATCAACAGAAAAAGTTGGGGATCAGATCATCTAGCGTCCGACGACAACTTTCGCGAGCTGCTCGACCAATTTCAAGGTTTTGAGTGTCCCAATAGTATCAAATGAAGCGTCTCGTTGAGTACTGTGTCCTCCATATCAAAAAAGAGCCCAAAAAAGGGGCTGCTGCTGTTTCGACTCTCGTATTATTATATACATATATGTACAGAATTAATGGTCCTACAAAGTGATAACGGTTAAGGAGGTAAGGTTCTGGTCGACCCTGTTCCAAGCGTAGGAGTATGCGCCACCAATCATACCGAGACTACTAGCCCATTCCTATCCCCCACTCCATCCTCAGCGCTCCAGACCATCATCCCTCCCTTCCCATTCCTAGTCCGATCTATATATCACTCCAAGAAAGCCAATTGACCCGAAGTAACTGCGATGAGGGAGTTGTCTTCTACCCACTCAGGGTGATATCTCCCCTTATTGTCGTCTCGGTTAGCTTCATGAATTTCCCACAATGTCTTCCGAATCTCCGCCCCAACTATCTTCTCCCATCCGTCAAAATTGAATAAAACCCCATCGTCTCCTTTCATGCTTGTCCCAATGCTTTTATCCCGCAACATCGTGATGGCGTATAGAACCGCCGAATGCCAAAGGATAATCCTCATTCGCCGATCTTTAGGGAGCCTGCTTCTCAGATCAGGAAACGCCAATATGATTTCTAATATCGGGCAGTCGATTTGCAATGTCCGGGAGCCAAGAAGTCGTCTAAGTATTTCTGTCGCATCTACCCAGATTTTGTGTACTGCTGGGCAGTTGACATATACGTGCCTAGTATCATCAGGTTGGTTACAGTTGCGACATGTTCCCGTGGAATAGTCGTGCTTTCCTTCGCCACCGAGGTTGACAACCTTCCTTGGCCGTTTGTGCTACAGTTTCCAATACGCCTCGTAGTGCGTTGGTGACCTGTATTTCCAGTTCAGTACCTTCCAAGCTCCTTTCCATATTTGTTCCATCCGCATTTCTGCATTTGGACTGTCTGTTAGCATACCTCTTATCTCCTCCCAGTCCGGTTGTAGAAGTTTTGCCTTCGTCCCCCATTGCCTGCCTTTGCGTACAGAAAATGCATGGCAAGGAATACCGGCCAACGTGAGTCTGTCCCATGGTATTAGATCGTACTCGGACCGTCCCGCAACGTCTTCTCGTGAATTAGGTAGCATTGAATCGAGGGACGGTGGGAGTGTATGTATTCGTTGTAGCCGGTCCTTAAATTCAGTCGGTGCATCCGTCCATATATGATTCAGCCAATATCTACGTAGGTCAACCATGGCCTTCCTGGCCGCGCCATATTTCCCTGTATCCTGCCCTGGTTTAAAGTGTTGAGCACGATTTTGGGCTAGAGACGGGTCGAGGTGAATCATCCTGCGCTGTATCATTGCCTCTCCTTCCTCCTTGTTCCGAATCTGAAACTTCTCTGCATGGCCCCTGCGGAAAATAAGAATATCCTTGAGCAAGGAGAGTCGAAGGGAGTGCAATGCAGAGCGTACCCGTTTGCCAAGGAGGTCTGTGTGTATCCCCGTGATGGCCGGTATGTCGTATGGCAGGGAGAGGAATTCTTCGTCGGAGTAGTTGTCCCATTCGGTCGACACCGCCAGGTCCAAGTCGAGTAATGTGTTGTATGCTCGCACCCAGAAAGGTGGTCCCCTTGCCGGCATTCGAGGACTACCCCCAGCAAAATTCCCTCTAGCAAGCAATCGGAAAAAGGATCCTCCCTCTTCTTGTATGGTGCGCAACAGTTGCAACTTGAAGGCGTTAGCTACCTCCCCGTGACCTGATATCATTCGCGCGATTGCGCGACCGTTCATCGCGGTAACCATGTGGATGGGGTTAAGGATCCCTAGTCCACCAACTTGCCGTGGATAACATATGAGTTCGAAAAGGATGAGAGAGTTCGTGCGTCCAAAGATAAAAGATGTTATGACACGCTGCAAGTGCGGGAAGAATTCGGGGTAGATGGGACACAGTTGAGTTGCGTGCCAGACCTTCGAGAGTATAAATGTGTTCATCACTTCTACTCTGTCCAGCATAGTCCGGTCTGCGAGATTCCAGAAATGCGTGCTGTTTTTAATCGATACAAGCAAGGATTGCAACGTTTTCTCCGGGCTCTCTCCATCTGGTCTAAGGGGGCAACCTAAGTGCATAAAATCGTCTGTCACTCTCTTGATCTGGACGTTTCGATACCATCCCACAAGGTTTGTCGCTGGTTTCCCTGGAACCAAGACCGCCGCTTTACCTGGATGCATGACGGCGTTACTCACTTTGCAATATAGCTCCAATACCGCCATTAACTCCCGGTACTGCAACTCGTCCTTCACGAAAACAACCAGATCATCCGCGTGCGCCCTAGGGGAAAGGATTGCTGACCGGCCTTCCCAGGAGACAGGAATACCAATGCCTCTCTGTTTCAAGGCGTATAGTAGTGGCTGTATGGTAAGGATATAAAGTAGAACCGACAACGGATCGCCCTGCAGAACCCCGCATTCAAGTCTTAGAGCTGGTGAGATGTGTTTATTAATGGAAATTCGGACAACTGGTTCTTGATATGAGACTCGAATGTTGGCAATCATCCTATCCGGGACTCCGATAAACTTCAGGACACCGAATAACCAATCCCATCTGACACGATCATACGCTTTCTCTTGGTCCAGTGCCAGTATCATACCTTCTTTCTCCACTGCAACCTTTTCCTTGTCGATCGTCTTGGTCACCATACGCGTCTCTTCCACTGCAAGCATCACCGCCATAACGTTGTCCACGATATTTCGACCTTTTATGAAAGCGGTTTGTTCTTCGGAAAGGAAATTTTGGCATTGCGGCATCAACTTATCTAAGAGAGCCTTTGAACGCCACCGTAAGTCCGAATCCAAAATGGCGAGCAGCCGGTAGTTCCCCAGAATTTTTCTGTCACCTTTCTTGTGCAATAATGATCCCAACAGCACCGGCCAATCTTTTTTAACCCCATTGTCCGCAGTGAGTTGACTACACATCTCAGCGAATGGTTTGATTATCCTGTCACTTATATTCTCCCAATACTCAAACGGAAGCCCGTCCATGCCCGGAGCTGACCCTGACTCACAAGCTTTCAAGGCTTTCAGTAACTCTTGTTCGGTTAGCGGATTCCGTAGCTTTTCAATTTCTTCCAGTTTCAAAAGCCGCCCGGGTGGAATCGTCTTGAGTAGTGTTTTTGCCTCGTTTTCTTCGAAGGACGTGCTGACAGAGAAAAGTTTTCGATAGAATTCCATTGCGATCTGTTCCTTCCCAGCTTTGCCTGTTTGTACGACCTCCCCGAGTCCGTCTGATCGCAAACTCACGATGAACTTATGTCCTCTCACGTGTTTTTTGCCAGGTTGGCATAGATTTCCCGGTAACTGTCTCCCCTGTCTGCGACTATCGTCCAATACCAGTAACGAGTGGTATCTCCGTAAATCCTTCAGTAAGGCAGGGATTTGCATTCGATCATCCGTTACTGTAATATCGAGTTGGTCTAGACGACGTTGTATCTCGGCCATTTTCTTCCCTGGTTGTTTTCTTTTGAATCCTGTTCGAACCGATAGGTTCTTCGCATGGTTTCTCAGACGCTCTTTGATTTGGATCCATGATTCTGGTGTACAGGTACTTTGGAAGCTTGCCGACGAGACTAGTTGAAGAGCGAATTCCCGGGTCCGCTGGCAGAATTGTCTCTCTGTAAAGGCGCCGTGATATAATTTCCAAACGCCAGGCCCAACTAGTGTTCCCTCCACATGGTCATTCGACTCAGGTGTTTCTCGTATTGTGGCGTTCGTACCGCTAGCGTGGTCTTCTGAGACCTTGTCTGTTTCTGGTTCTCCGTTGATGTATACGAGGAGAAGATGATGGTCCGAGAATCCAACAGGTATGTACTTCGCTTCTATGAGACCATCAAGCAGGTGTTCTGAGACAATGGCATGATCAATCCTCGTAGCAGACACGACCTCCTTATTTTTATTTTGGTGCCACCTTGAATATTCTCTCTTTTCAGGATACAAATAACGAAATGCATCTGAGAGACGTCCGTCATCCAGAAGCGGTGTCAGAACTTCCGACCAAACTCTTTCGCTTCCGCTTCGGCCTATGTTTTTTGCATCGGGTCTTTTCTCGTACGGCGGCCATCTATCCAGGGCACGGAGTTCGAAGTCATTAAAATCGCCCATCATTACGATTGGCTCGCCGAGCTCGCCCAACTCGATAATTTTCCCGGCCAATTCATTTTCAAAGAAGCTTTGGCGAGGAATCGGGTCGACAGGGGCGTATATGCTGACGACACTTAGGCGATCAGAACGTGTGTGGCCAAGGCAAATCGGTCCGTCAAACGTGAGTTGCACAGTCACCACACGCGGTTGTATCTCCCGGTGTCTCACCGTTACCCCGGGCCGTAGGACGATTATTCCGACCAAGGAGTTTTGAAAGACCGCATGGGCATTCAAGCCTGAAGTTCTTTTAAAGAGTGACAATTCGATTTGATTGCTACCGTCTAGATCTATATCTCGCTCATTACGTATCCTCTGACTTGTGATTTCTTGGACGCAAAGAACATCAATAGGTCTACCCTGACCATCGAGACAATGTTGCAGTTCCGATAAAGGTTGATTATACATATTGATAGAAGCAAACGTTAAAGGAGTGACCGAAAGGAGACGACGTTTCAGACCGAGAGAACACAGAAACGAACGAAATAACCGTTGGAGGAAGGAGATTACTTTAACGAAAGTGCGGAATAATTGATTCCCAACGGTGCCATCACATCTGGCGTTGCCTCTTGGAAATACCTCCTCGACTGGCGATGAGACGCTTCTGCGCGTCGGTAGCAGCGCGCTGGCCGTGGGCCGAAATCGGGGAGAAGAATGCTGCCATGGCTGCCGTGGTGGGTGGTCTACGACCATTGGACCCTTCT
>Ga0182024_10023841_pt1 | contig 10924 bp, 9 predicted proteins | sample P32metaG_FD_120480 | JGI IMG/M metagenome (GOLD analysis project Ga0182024, IMG submission 120480) | Permafrost microbial communities from Stordalen Mire, Sweden - P3-2 metaG (Illumina Assembly) | ecosystem: Environmental > Terrestrial > Soil > Wetlands > Permafrost | place: Sweden: Stordalen... | reverse complement strand
TGCTGCCCTCCGACGTCGTCCAGCCCTTCTTCCTGCGCTTTCGCCGCGACGACTTGCATGTGATGGCCTTCTTCGTCGGCCACCCTCGATACGAGGCGGTCGAGGCCATGATTCAGGAGCGCGCCGGCGGCGAATTCTCCATCCGCGCCATCCTCACGCGCCACGATCAATCGCAGATCGACCACATCAACGACGACGCCCTTCTCGCCCAGATGCGCGGCGCGCGGCGCGAGGTGTCCCGGCGGGTCATCGATTTCGCCGCCGAGCCGTTCGGCGGCGGCCGGCGGGCGCGATTGGAATTCAAATCCCATACGGGCGAGCGTGTTGCTCTTTGCATCACCACCCTGGGCGAACCTGATGCGAGGGGCGCCGGCCTTACCGATCCGGGCCGGCACTCGCAGAGCGCCAGCTTGCCGCTCATGCTGCGCGGCGCGAGCGCCCTTGCCGGGCCGGCAAGCTGGGTCGCCGTGGACGGCGTTCGCTACGACCTGCCGGCGAAGGGCCTGTCGGGCGCGGCCGTCGGCGCCGAGGGCTATTACACCGAGGGCCATGCCATGGGGGTCATCCGGGCTGGTTCCGTGACCCGCCGGCTGATCGGCAAGCCCGACCGGCTGGAGGTCGGCGCGCAGTGGACATTCCAAGGCGGCCGACAGACGACGACCTATCGCATCACGGCTCGTGACAGGAACGGACGCCTGCGCATCGAGACCCTCGACGGCTCTGGTGAGATCGTTACCGCCCGCGCCATCGACGGCCGACTCGCGATTTCGAAGATCGAAGTGGGGGCGGTCGCGCCGGCGCGCCAGGGGCTGGCGCTGGCCTTCGATGACGCCGGCGGCTTCAGCTTGTCCATGGCGGGGAGGCGCGATCTCGTCACCGGGCAAGTGGACATCGAGGAAAGGGCAAAGGGCGCGCTGATCACTCTAAGCCCCGCCACGCCAGACTGGGCCGGGGACCGGGCCGTGCGCGTCACCATTTCCAGGCGCGGCCAGCGCTTCGGCTTCCTGACGACGATCGGCGGCGGACCCCCGGTGGCGCTTTAGGCCTTAGTTTCTCGCCTCGCGCATCGGCAGGGGCATGTTGCAGACGTCGATGCGTCCGGCCGGGGTCTTGTACCAATCGTCCTTGCGGAAACGGCGGTTGTGGATGAGGGCGGCGAAGGTGGGACTGTCGGTGCGCAAAGCCTGAAGCTTAACTCGCTCGCCCGGCGGCAGGTCGGCGGCCATCTTGATACTGATGATCGGCGTGCGTTCGGCGGCCGTCTGGTAGAAGCCCAGATCGCCGTGGCCCCTGGGCATGGCGGCCAGGACATCGATCCCCCTGACGACGCGGCCGACAAGGGTGACGTTGCGGTCGAGCTGGCGCGGCGCTTGGCCGATGACGGCGTAGAGCTCCGCTCCGCTGCCGGAGTCGGCGTCGTTGTCGCGCCCGGCCCCGACCATGCCGTAGCAGTGGGTGAGCCAGGTTCGATGGCTTCGCGGATCGCGGGCGGCCGGGAAGCCGCCGGCGAAGCCGACCTGGGCGGCATAGGTGTCGGGGTCGGGCAACGGCGCGAAGGGCTCGGCCGCCCCATAGGCGCGGTCGAACTCAGCTTTCAAGGCGCGCTGAGCGCCGCCCAGGGGCCGCTTGGCCTCGGCGTCTCCCCACTGGACCACGTAATCGTCCTGCGAGCGGACGATGGCCAGGCCATCGAAGAAGCCGGCCCGCACCAGCCGCTTGATGTTGGCGACGTGGTTGGGCGCGAAGATCGGCGAAAGCTCGATGATCACCCGGCCTTGGGCCAGGTTGAGATAGAGGGTGTTTTCCGGATCGACCGGGCGCCAATCGCCGGGCGGCGATTGGGCGAGGATCTGGGCCATGGACGGCGCTGGCGAGGCGGGAGCGGGCGTCGCTAAGCCGATCAGCAAGCCTGCGACGAGAAGAGTTTTGCCAAGCATCAGATCCTCAATGTCATGCCGCCGTCGACGGCGATCGCCTGGCCGGTGACGAAGGCCGCGTCATCGGAAGCCAGAAAAAGCGCCACCTTGGCCACGTCGATGGGCTGGCCCAGCCGCCTCAGCACCGATTTCTTGGCCCACACCTCGGCGATCTTTGGATCGGAAAAATTGCGCTGGGTCATGCCAGTCAAAATGGCGCCCGGCAGGAGGGCGTTGGCCGTCACCGCGTGCTTGCCCAGCTCCAGCGCCAAGGTCTGGGTGAGGCCCAGGATTCCAGCCTTGGAGGCGCAATAGGCGGCCAGGCCCCAGTCGGTCGATTGCGCCATGACGCTGGCGGTATTGATGATGCGGCCATGCGGCGATTTGACGAGGTGCGGAATGGCCTCGCGGCAGAGCCGGAAGACGGCCCGCAGATTGACCGCCTGCACATGGTCCCAGGCTTCGTCCGACATTTCCGCGACGTTGGCCGAGGCGCCGACGCCGGCGTTGTTGAAGAGGATGTCGAGACGCCCGCGCTCACCAAGCGCCTGCTTGATGATCGCCGCCGGCGCGGTGACTTCGACCAAGTCGACGCCGAGGGTTTGGATGCGGGGCGAAGCAAACGCCAGATCCGATCCGGGACGATCGACCACCAGGACGTGGGCGCCTTCCGCCGCGAACAGCTCCGCGCTGGCCCGGCCGATCCCCGAGGCGCCGCCGGTGACGATGGCCACCCGCTCCTTCAGCCTATCCATGCTCGCCCACTCCTCGTCTTGCGTTAGGGTGGCGTCAAGACTCCGGCTTCGTCCGACAATTTTCAAGGAGATTGGGCGCTCATGATAAAGCTGACCTTCGCCCTGGTTCGACGCCCGGAGTTCACGCGCGAGGTCTTTCAGGCCTACTGGTTTGCGCATCACGCGCCGCTGGTGGCGAGCGTCAAGGATACGCTGCGCATCCGCCGCTATGTCCAGCTGCATAGTTTGCCCGAGGATGTCTCGGCGGACCTGCGCCAGGTTCGCGGCGGACCGGAGGGCTTCGATGGCGTCGCTCAGTTGTGGTGGGACAGCCTTGAGGACATGGCCGCCATCGCCACCGACCCCGCCGCCGCCGAGGCCAGCAAGCTGCTTCTGGAGGACGAACGCAGGTTCATCGATCATTCCCGCTCGCCGCTTTGGTGGGGCGAGGAGAAGGTGGTGTTTTAGCTCCCCGTCGCCAGAACTTCAGAAGCCATCCTGCTTCGACCTCAATTGGGACGACAGTCTTGCGAAGCCCATAAGGCGAAGCCAGGCTGGTGGGCGGCGAGGGGTTCGAACCCCCGACCTCTTGGGTGTAAACCAAGCGCTCTGACCAGCTGAGCTAGCCGCCCGGGCACGGATGCGCACGGCGCGATGCGCGCCCCGCTGTCCTGCTTTATCACCGGCGGCTAGTGCGGCGCCACGAGGCCGCCATCCATGTCGTCGGTCGGCGGTGATGGAACGATGGCGGTCTCGTCCTCCTCGCGCCACTCGATCGGCGTCAACGGCCCGGTCAGAGCCAGGAAGAGGACCTCGTCCACGGTCGCCACCGGAATGATCTCCAGGCCGGATTTGACGTTCTCGGGCACTTCGGCCAGATCCTTGGCGTTTTCGGCCGGGATCAGCACCGTCTTGATGCCCGAGCGCAGGGCGGCGAGCAGTTTTTCCTTCAGGCCGCCGATCGGCAGCACCCGTCCGCGCAAGGTGATCTCGCCGGTCATGGCCAGGTCCTTGCGGATGGGAATGCCGGTGAGGACCGAGATGATGGCAACGGCCATGGCCACGCCCGCCGAAGGGCCGTCCTTGGGCGTGGCGCCCTCGGGCACGTGCAGGTGGACATCAGTCTTGTCGAACAAGGTCGGCTTGAGGCCGTAGGTGACGGCCCGGGAGCGCACGTAGGAGGCCGCCGCGGCGATGGATTCCTTCATCACCTCCTTGAGGTTGCCGGTGATCGACATGCGGCCCTTGCCGGGCATCTTGACCGCCTCGATGGTCAGGATGTCGCCGCCAAATTCCGTCCACGCCAGGCCGGTGACGATGCCAACCTGATCGGCCTCGTCGGTCGCCCCGTAGTGGAACTTGCGCACGCCGGCGTACCGGGCCAGGCGATCATCATCAATGACCACGGAGATCAGATGCTCCTTGGCCATGTCGCGCACAGCCTTGCGGGCCAGATTACCCATTTCGCGCTCGAGCGAGCGCACCCCAGCTTCTCGCGTGTAGTAGCGGATCAGGTCGCGGATGGCTTGGTCGGGCACGGTCCATTCGCCTTCCTTGAGGCCATGGTCCTTTGCCAGTTTCGGCAGCAAGTGGCGCTTGGCGATCTCCACCTTTTCGTCCTCGGTGTAGCCGGGGATGCGGATGATCTCCATGCGGTCCATCAGCGGCTGGGGCATGGTCAGGGAGTTGGCCGTGGTGACAAACATCACGTTGGAAAGATCGTAATCGACCTCCAGGTAATGATCGTTGAAGTTGGAGTTCTGCTCCGGATCGAGCACCTCCAAGAGGGCGCTGGAGGGATCGCCGCGCCAGTCGGCCCCCATCTTCTCGATCTCGTCGAGGAGGAAGAAGGTGTTGGTGGTCTTGGCCTTCTTCATCGACTGGATGATCTTGCCGGGCATGGAGCCGATATAGGTCCGCCGGTGGCCGCGGATCTCGGCCTCGTCGCGCACGCCGCCGAGGCTCAGGCGCACGAACTCGCGGCCCGTGGCCCGGGCGATGGAGCGGCCGAGCGAAGTCTTGCCGACGCCTGGAGGGCCGACCAGGCAAAGGATCGGGCCCTTCAGCGCGCCGGTGCGGGCCTGCACGGCCAGATATTCCAGAATCCGCTCCTTGACCTTCTCAAGGCCATAGTGATCGTCTTCCAGGATCTGTTCGGCGCACTCGATGTCGATGGGCTTGGACTTGGATTTGCCCCAGGGGATGGACAGCAGCCAGTCCAGATAGTTGCGCACGACGGTGGATTCCGCCGACATCGGGCTCATGTTGCGCAGTTTTTTTAGTTCGCCCTCGGCCTTGATTCGGGCTTCTTTCGAAAACTTCGTCTTCTTGATGCGCTTTTCCAGATCGATGAGCTCGTCGCGCGCGTCGTCCTGTTCGCCCAGCTCGCGCTGGATCGCCTTCATTTGTTCATTGAGGTAGTACTCGCGCTGGGTCTTCTCCATCTGACGTTTGACCCGGCCGCGGATCTTCTTTTCGACCTGCAGGACGCTGATCTCGCCTTCCATCAGGGCGAACACCTTCTCCAGCCGCTTGCCGACGTTGAAGATTTCCAGCAGCGCCTGGCGATCGGCGATCTTCACCGCCAGGTGGGCGGCGATGTTGTCGGCCAGCACGCCAGGTTCGGTGATCTGCGGGATCGCCGCCAGGGCTTCGGGCGGAATTTTCTTGTTGAGCTTCACATAGTTTTCGAACTGCTCGATGACCGCCCGGGACAAGGCCTCGGCTTCATGCGGCTCGCCGCCCTCCTCGGCGATGACGGCGATCTCGGCTTCGTAGAACTCCTCGCGGGGGGTGAACTTCAGGATCGCGGCCCGCGTCTTGCCCTCGACCAGGACTTTGACGGTGCCGTCGGGCAGCTTGAGCAGTTGCAGGACACTGGCCAGCACGCCGACCTCGAAGATGTCGCCCGGCGTCGGATCATCCTGGTCGCGGTCCTTCTGGGTGACCAGCAGGATCTGCTTGTCGGCCTTCATCACCTCCTCAAGGGCGCGCACCGATTTCTCGCGGCCGACGAAGAGCGGCACCACCATGTGCGGGAAAACCACGATGTCCCTCAAGGGCAGTACGGGGAGGGTATTGATCGAAGGCATGACGATTTTCACTCCTAATCACGCGAAAGGCCGACGCGCGCGACGCTGCTATTTTGAGAGGATCGACGGCTCCCCCGACCCGACGTTGCGCCGAGTCGATCCGCCTGTCCGCCCCGGATGGCCGACTTTGGTTCAAAGAATATGTGGATGTTCCGCGTGCATTCAAGCGAGGCCCTCCGCGGCGCGTAGGCCCTCAGTCGTAGAGTCCCTGGTGCTGTTCGCGCAGCAGCGCCTTTTGCACCTTGCCCATGGCGTTGCGCGGCAACTCGTCGACGAAGATCACCCTTCTCGGCTGTTTGAAGCGCGCGAGGCGCGGCGCGAGGGCGGCGAGCACGCCCTGTTCGGAGAGCTCCGTCTTGCCCCCCACCGCGATGACGGCGGTGACCGCTTCGCCAAGATCGGCGTGCGGCAGGCCGATCACCGCGCTTTCCACCACCCCAGGCAGGGCGTCGAGTTCGAGCTCGATCTCCTTGGGATAGACATTCAATCCGCCGCTGATGATCAGATCCTTGCCGCGTCCGGCGATGGAGAGGTATCCGCGCGGATCAATCTCGCCCAGGTCGCCGGTGATGAAGAAACCGTCTTGGCGAAACGCCTCGTCGGTCTTTTGCGGGCTGCGCCAGTAGCCGGCGAAGACGTTGGGACCCTTTACCTCGACCATGCCGATTTCACCGGCCGCCGCCTCGCCACTTTGGGCATCGGTCACGCGCACGGTGACGCCAGGCAGGGCGCGGCCGACCGTGCCGGCGATGCGCTCCCCGTCATAGGGATTGGACGTGTTCATGCCGGTTTCGGTCATGCCGTAGCGCTCCAAAATGACCTGACCGGTGCGCTGCTTGAACGCCTCATGGGTGTGGGCGAGCAGAGGCGCGGAGCCGCAAATGAACAGCCGCATGCCGGCCGCCGCCTCGCCAGTCAGCCCGGGTTGCTCAAGCAGTCGGGTATAGAAGGTCGGCACACCCATCAGGCTGGTGGCGCGGGGCATGGCGTCCAGCACCGCGCTGGCGTCGAACCTGGCCTGGAAAATCATCGATCCGCCGGCCATCAGCAGGACGTTGCTGGCCACGAACAGTCCGTGCACGTGATAGATCGGCAGGGCGTGGATGAGGACATCCCTGGCCGTGAAACGCCAAAAATCCCGCAGGGTCTGCGCGTTTGAGACCAGATTGCCGTGGGTCAGCATCGCGCCCTTGGATCGACCGGTGGTCCCCGAGGTGTAGCAGATCGCCGCCAAATCACTCTCGCCGCGAGGCGAGGTCGCGAAATCATCAGATTGACGCGCCGCGATCGCACTCAAGGACCCCTGTCCCGCCGCGTCCAGGGTCTCGACCGCGGCCTGGCCGGCGATGGCCCCCAAGGCTTCTCGAGCCGACGGATCGCAGGCGACGAGGGCCGGCTCCGCGTCGGCGATGAAATGGACCATCTCGTTGGCCGTGTAGGCCGGGTTGAGCGGCAAGAAGACCGCGCCGGCGCGGATTGTGGCCAGGTAGAGAATGAGATTGGCGGCCGACTTTTCGACCTGCGCCGCGACACGGTCGCCCGGTCGTACACCTAGCGTGACAAGCGCTTTGGCCCAGCGCGCGGTCTCTCGCTCAAGATCGGCGTAGCTGAAGGTGTGCGTCTCGACGACCAGAGCCGGCGCCGCGGAACCGCCGTGGTCAAAAAGTTGATCGAAAAGGTGGTTGGCCATGGTGATCTGGGTGGCGAGCTTCGCAAATGTCCATCTCGCCGTGCGACGGTCCGGGCAGTGTTCGCTTCAGAGCTTGGACGCCATCTCGGCGAGCTTGGCCACCGTATTGACGTTGCGCGCCGTGCCGGCCCTGGCGGCGGGAATTCGCAACCTGGAATCGGCCATGCCGGCGCCGTAGTGAACCCAGATCTCGCGCACCCCGAGCTGGATGTCCTCTCCGTTGCGTCCGGCCAGAGCGTCCAGCGCATCGGCGGGAGGCGGTTCGTCCAGAAAAATCGCCACCGTGCGGTTGGCCGCCCTGTCCGGAAAGGGATTCCTGGCCAGGAGCGCGGCCATCTCGGCGGCCGTGCGCACGATCACCGCGACCGGTTTTCCGGCATGGGCCGCAAGGGACGCCTCAAGCGCGGCCTTCACCCTCGCCTCGGGCCATGGGCTCGCGAAAATTACATTGCCGCTGGCGATGTAGGTTCGAACTTTGGCGAATCCGACCGCTTCACAGATCCCTTTGAGATCAGTCATGGCAAGCTTGCCGGTCCCACCGACGTTCACCGCGCGCAGAAGTGCGACGAAGGCGGTCATGCCACCCGGCGGGTCGCCTCAGGCCGAGGCCGCGCCGCTTTTCTTCTCGGCGTAAATCAGCAGGGGCGAGCCTCGACCATCGACCACCTCGGCGTTGACCACCACCTCTTCCACACCCTGCAGGGTCGGCAAGTCGAACATGGTTTCCAGGAGGATCGCCTCAAGGATCGAACGCAGGCCGCGGGCCCCGGTCTTGCGCAAGATGGCCTTGCGAGCCACCGCCTTGAGCGCGTCCTCGGTGAAGGAAAGCCCCACGTTCTCCATGTCGAACAGGCGCTGGTATTGCTTGACCAGGGCGTTCTTCGGCTCGGTGAGGATCTTGACCAGCGACACCTCGTCCAGGTCATCAAGGGTGGCGATCACCGGCAGGCGGCCGATGAACTCCGGAATCAGGCCGAAGCGTTGCAGATCGTCGGGCTCGACCTGGCGCAGCACTTCGCCCGTGCGGCGGTCGTCGGGATCGGAAACCTTGGCGGAAAAGCCGATGGAGGTCCCTCTGCCGCGGCTGGAGATGATCTTTTCCAGGCCCGCGAAGGCGCCGCCGCAGATAAACAGCATGTTGGTGGTGTCGACCTGCAGGAACTCCTGTTGCGGATGCTTGCGGCCGCCTTGCGGGGGCACCGAGGCCACCGTGCCTTCCATGATCTTGAGCAGGGCCTGTTGCACGCCCTCGCCGGAGACGTCGCGGGTGATCGACGGGTTGTCCGACTTGCGGCTGATCTTGTCGACTTCGTCGATGTAGACGATGCCGCGCTGGGCGCGCTCGACGTTGTAGTCGGCGGCCTGCAGAAGCTTGAGGATGATGTTCTCCACATCCTCGCCCACATAGCCCGCCTCGGTGAGCGTCGTGGCGTCGGCCATGGTGAACGGCACGTCGATGATTCGCGCCAGTGTCTGGGCAAGCAAGGTCTTGCCGACGCCGGTGGGCCCGACCAGCAGGATGTTGGATTTGGCCAGTTCGACGTCGGTGTTCTTCTGGGCGTGGTTGAGTCGCTTGTAGTGATTGTGAACGGCGACCGAGAGGACCTTCTTGGCGTGTTCTTGGCCAATCACGTAATCATCCAGGACGTCCCTGATCTCGCGCGGCGTCGGAACGCCATCCTTGGATTTGACGAAGGCGATCTTGTGCTCTTCGCGGATGATATCCATGCAAAGCTCGACGCATTCATCACAGATGAACACGGTCGGGCCGGCGATGAGCTTACGAACCTCATGCTGGCTCTTGCCGCAGAAAGAGCAGTAGAGAGTGCTCTTGCTGTCGCCGCTCGCGGCTTTGGTCATCGTCGCTTCCCACTCTTCGCACCGCCCGCGCAAGCCCGGCGTCAATCGCCGCTTGCCTTAATCCGGGCGTCAGACTCCGCAACTTCTCCTAAGCGGGTGTCTTAATCGTTGACATTCCCCGATCCGAGCGCGGATCACAAGCCTGGGAAGGCAAACGAGGCCATGACGCCCGGCCCTGTTGCATTCGGGGCGCCCCGAACCGAGGCGAAGCTATGATGGGGATTGCCGAGGCCGCGCGCCAGTCGGACGACGTGCTGCGGCCCATCGTCGCCTTCGATTTCGACGGCACTCTCACCTGGCGTGACAGTTTCACGGCCTTCCTCGCCTGGCGGATGGGCGCGGCCCGTTACGGGTTTGGCCTGGCGCGCCTGGCGCCGGCGGCCATCCTCTATGGCCTGCATCGCGACCGCGGGCGCCTCAAGGCCGCGGCGATCGGTCAATTCCTGGGCGGCCTTCCTCGGGCCGAGTTGGAAGCCGAGGCGCGGCGTTTCGCGGCGCGGCGGTCCACTCGCCTGCTGCGTCCTGACGCGCTGCGATGCTGGAGGCGTTGGGGAAACCAAGGCGCGCGCCGGGTCATCGTAACCGCCTCGCCGGAGATCCTCGTCGCCCCTTTCGCACAGCATCTGAGGGCCGATTATCTTATTGGGACGCGGCTGGTCTTCGACGCCGAGGGCCGCGTGACCGGCGCTCTCGAAGGGGCCAATTGCCGAGGCCCCGAAAAGGTCGCCCGCCTTCGGGCGGCCCTGGGTGTGGACGTTCGATTGGAAGCAGCCTACGGCGACAGCGACGGAGACCACGACATGCTCGCCTTGGCCAAGGACGCCAGATTGCGCGCGTTCAGGCAGCGGCCATGAAACACGCCGGGGCCGATGCGCTCGATCGGCTGGAGCCGCTGCTAGCGCGCTTGCGCGCCTATCCTCAACTCCGAGAAAAGAGCCGTGGCGTTTTCTATCTGCGCTCGAAGGCTTTTCTGCACTTCCACGAGGATCCCGCCGGCCAGTTCGCCGACATCCGCGCGCCGGGCGGAACCGACTTCGACCGCTTACCGATCAATGAAGCGAGCGAGCGCCGGACGCTACTGGAGCGCGTGGCCAGGGCCTTGGCTTAGAACGGGGCTTTTGTCGGGAGCATCGTTGCGCCGCTCGCGCCGCGCGCTTATTTCGATGGCGCGTTCGATTAGAGGGAGGGGCGGCCTTGAATTCAAGCACCATCACGGCGGCGGCCCTGGCTGCGCTGTTTCTGAGCGCCACGCCCGGTCTCGCGACTCCCTTGAATGTGCCCGCCGCCAAGGCGAGCATCGATGCCCTGCTGGACAAGGATTATCCCCATCTGGATGCTCTCTACAAAGATATCCACGCCCATCCGGAACTGGGATTTCAGGAGACCAACACGGCCGCCAAATTGGCCGGCGAAATGCGCGCCCTGGGTCTGGAGGTCACCGAGCACGTCGCCAAGACCGGTGTTGTCGCCATCTTGCGCAATGGGCCAGGACCGCTGGTGATGATCCGCACGGAATTGGACGCCCTGCCGATGGAGGAAAAGACCGGTCTGCCCTACGCCAGTCGCGCCAAGGCTGTCTGGAACGGCAGGGAGACCTTCGTCGACCACAGCTGCGGCCACGACATCCATATG
>Ga0182024_10023840_pt1 | contig 10924 bp, 16 predicted proteins | sample P32metaG_FD_120480 | JGI IMG/M metagenome (GOLD analysis project Ga0182024, IMG submission 120480) | Permafrost microbial communities from Stordalen Mire, Sweden - P3-2 metaG (Illumina Assembly) | ecosystem: Environmental > Terrestrial > Soil > Wetlands > Permafrost | place: Sweden: Stordalen... | reverse complement strand
TCTTCTGTGACAAGGGGCGAAACTCTCGTCCAGAGTGAGCCCATACCGATCGATCATCGCAGGGTTGTGGCTGCTGTTTGTTGTCTACTGGGCAGTCGCTGCGGTGGGCGCGAAGCGCAACGCCAGTGGGCTCCTATGGCGCAGGGGAATCGGCCTGCGTCTGATCGTGATCTTACTCGTCGCGTCGGTGCTTCGGTCCCCATCGCTGCGACAGTTTCTCGCGGAAACGCAACGTGCTGCCAGTCACTCCGATATCCTCGGCGGGAGCGGCGTCGCGCTGTGTCTGGTTGGCTTTGGCTTGGCGATCATCGCGCGGGGGTATCTCGGGCGCAATTGGGGCATGCCGATGTCTCGCAAGGAGCAGCCCGAACTGGTCACCAACGGACCCTACGCATTCATACGTCATCCGATCTACACGGGACTGATTCTGGCGATGCTCGGTTCCGCGATCGGAGTGAACATTTCATGGGCGCTGATGCTGGTGCCGGTCGGCGCGTACTTCATCTATAGTGCGCGACGCGAGGAAACCGTCATGTTGCAGCTATTCCCGGAGCAGTACGCCGCCTACATGGCACGAACGGGGATGCTCGTGCCGCGTCTATTCCGGCGTTGAAGCGATCGCGGGCGTTGCGACCAAACCGAACCATTCTTGCAGTACGCGGACGGGGGAGTGACCCGCGGAAGCGGCAGGCACTCGCTTAGAGGGGTCCCCGACTTTGGGGATATATTGATATAATTGCGACTGGCTGCAAGTGAATTGCTTAAAGCAAGGTTGTCCGGGATTATTATGCACACAACAAACACCGCGTCTCGCGGAACGTCGAACACATATTCGCAAATTCGCACAGAATGCGAAAAGCTCCTTAGGATTGCGAAGGAAATGGAGCAGATTGCTTTAGCGGATAATGGATTTCCTGGGAATAGTAAGTTTTCGAACTTGGCCGTGGCATTTCACAGCCACCTAACTGACATAAGCGGGTTATCTAATTAACTGAACTCTGAGCGACAATAGACGATAGTCGATGTCAACCACGGAGGGTACATGGCTCAAAAGGTGAAGTTCCGCTGCAGAAATTGCGGTGAGCGTTTCGAGCAAGTCATTCTTGACGAAGGCGAAATCAAGGAAGCGCAGCGAAAGCGGCAACCTGTTGTCCCTACCCATTGTCCTCGGTGTCAAGGTCAAAATTTGCAAAGGCTTTGATGACGAAAATGAACCCGAGTGTCTGCGCTGGTACGCTAGAGAGCTTTAAACACGGCGACATCGGTTCGAGGGGGAACGAAACCGATGCTGTTGCAGCGAAAATTCATTTTTAGCCCCGCTTACAAAAAAGCCATTCCGTATCCTCTTGTTCTCCGACGCGGCCCAAATTCCAAACCCGCGCCGATGCAGTCTCGTTGGTTTTCGGCTGTGACATTTCCCAGTTCAGGAGATCGAGATACCTGCATCCGCTGGCCGAATCCTGGACCATCAGCCCGCGCTGCCCCGATTCGTCTAACAACACTAGGCCTGCCTGATCGGGCGCATAATTCTTGGTGTAAATCGCGGCATCCCAAGCCGCCGCTTCTATATGCATAAACCACAGCCCGTGATTCACGACGCGAGTATTACCGTTGACTACCCGACTGGTGTGCGATCTGATTGGAATTGCATTAGCAACAAAGCCACCCTCTTTGATCGCTCCAAGCCGTATGAACCCTGCGTGACCACGCGGGACGCTCTGATCGGGATAGGTGACTCTGAACCCCAGCTCCGTCCGCTCACCGTACTGGACGCTTACGAGCGAGCCAGCCGCTACGTCGTCAAGCTTTTCGACTTTCGCAAACGGAATTACTGACATGTCCTTGTCCTCATGATGTTTATACCAATATTAGGGTATCAAGCAGGCGCCGGTGTGAATAGGCTCCGCCGACGCCCATTCCGATACCGCGCATCGATGCGCCGACAGTAAAATCAATACGATACCGGGTCGCTACAATATCAATTAGGCACGTTTGGCATCGAATGTACTGCGACGTTCCCGGTTTCGGGTGACGCACAGCAAACGGCACTGTAAAATTAAATACCTATTCTCTGCGCTCACCGGCGCAACGCCGTACTCAACATGAAAATTTTCGTTAGCTCGCTAATCAGCGGATTTGAGCCCTTCCGCGCCGCGGCTCGCGCTGCCGCCAAAACGCTGAGTCACGAAGCCATAATGGCGGAAGACTTCTCGGCGCAGCCGCATTCTCCTCAAATAGCATGCCTCAAAGGTCTCAGGGAGGCCGATCTAGTTGTATTGGTATTAGGAGCCCAATACGGCGTCCCCCAAGTTCCTTCGGGGTTGTCTCCCACGCACGAAGAATATCTGGAGGCTCGGGGTAAAAAGCCGATTCTCGCCTTTGTGCAAAATGGGGTAAAGCGTGAAGACAAACAGGCAGCGTTAGTGTCCGATGTACAGGCCTGGGACAGCGGACTTTTCCGATCTGGCTTCAATAATGCTCATGACCTCCAAGAGCAAATAATTCGTGCAATCCATGAGTACCAATTGGCGCACGCTGCCGCGCCACTCGATGTGGCTCTCCTGGAGCAGAAATCCAAGCAGCTCCTTGCTCAACAATCCCGTCGAGAAAGCAGTAGCAGTGCGTTCCTAAGGTTAGCGATGGTCAGCGGTCCAATCCAACAAATTGTGCGGCCCGCCAAACTGGAAAGCGCGACGCTGAAAGAGACGTTGCACCAGCATGCGCTGTTTGGCGTGGATCGGCTCTTTAACTCCGCCGCCGGCGTCAGTGATGGGATCGACGATGCCGCGCTATTTTTAGAACAGAAGGGCGGTTCGAGAATTCAGCTCGATGAGCAAGGCGCACTTCTATTTCGCCAGCCGGTTGACCAAGCCAAATCGCGGGACAGGTCCGGATTCATGCTGGCCATCATCGAGGAGACCGTACTCGATCAACTCAATAGAGTCATTGGTTACGCCTCTTGGGTACTCGATCAAATTGATGCTACCCAGCGTCTCACACACGTGGGGATCGCGGCGACCGTTGAGGGGTCTAATTATCTCGGATGGCGCACACAAGCCGAGCAGGACGCGAACCCCAATTCGGGGCATGTGCGCATGAATAATGGCGACTCGCGGCCGCCCATTTGTGTGAACTGGCCACGAGCAGCGATGAGATTCGGCAGGCAAGAATTAGCCGAGGACTTGATGGTCCGATTGAGGCGTCAGTACAGGGATTAATAAGCTACGGGGACATGGCTATGACGGAACTCGCTAGATATCGATGCGGGGATTGTGGACATCGGTTCGAGGTCGCGATTTTGTCCGGAATTGCTGATGTCGACATACAGGATCGGGTTCTCATAATTAAATTGACGCAGGCGGCTGGTCCAGCTCTACAACTAGAGCCCGCAACTCAGCTTCGAGAGAGTCGCAATACGTCAGAAAGTCGGTTTGGAATTGTGGCCAACTGTAGCCGGATACACGTGGAACGCCGTGGTCGTCCATCGGCCAAAATCCGTCCGCCGTTATGGGTAGTGGATAGCGGCCTCGCCATTCAGCCATATAGCTAAGCAAGTCGAGGGCATACATCGGAACAACTGCCCGAGGAGCAGCGCGTTGGTGAAGTTTTGCTAAATTATGGGTATTCAGAATCTTCGGTAGCTCCTGCTTGGAGAATGTTGCGATCCCCTTAGCGACCATAAGCCCTTTCAGAAGATTCTCTATAGCGAAGGCGATGAGCATGTGAGCCGCGTCGAAGTTGGGGAATGGGTACTTTATCTCATCATATTCAGTAGTATCACCGCCGGCGGCGAGAGTACCGAGGCGTTGCAACTCATCGTAGTGCCGCTGAGCCACGGGATTCTCCCGTTCGAAGATCGCCTGCGCGGAAGATCTGAGCCGGCGCGCCACCGCATACCACGCCCGCGGCTGATGAGCAGCCTGAAACACCTTCTTCGCGAATGCCGGATTGCGCAACGTCAGGTTGTTCGGGTGGATCTTTGCCATAGTCCAGAAGATCTTTGTTTGCGCTGCGATTGCGAAAGCGTACGGGCGGATTGCTACTTCCAATGCACGGGGCCAAATGTAGCCCTTGGGATGCTGCACTGCAACTTCGTATAACGTACGTAATGATCCGAATCTTGAGGCCATCCCTTTACGAGCGCTGGCTCTCGATGGCCAGGAGCGCGATCGCGCGCTGGATACGCGAGTAGCCAAACGTTCATTTATCCGTCCGTGCTCTGTTTCGAGAGATCCTCGAAGTCATACAGAATCTCGGTAGTGCGCAAGAATTCGACAATTTGCGCGAGTTCATCCCCAAGCGCGACGATGCGCGATATAGGGTAATCGCGAGTTTTGGCCGCCAAAATCAGCCGGTACGACCCATCGTATGGATCTTGATCGAAGTGTCCATGAGCAAGGTTGTTGCGATCAGTGTTGAGTAAGCGGAGCTTCGCCACTGGAAGCGCTGACAATTGCTGATCCTTTGTAGAGCTCACAAGCAGATCAAGCTTCTCGAGCCGCTGCGCAAAGGTACCCTTTGTCGCGGTCTCGGCCAGCTCAGGGTGCCCGCGTTTGGCTAGTTCAGCTGCAATTACCTGGCTGAGCCGATAGTCAGCCTCATTGAAGGCGAGAATGAATCGACCGAGCGCGGCTTCATATTCAGTCCGAATAGCTGGATCGGCCCAAGTTATGCCTTCGTCGATGTCGTCGTCGAAGATTTCCATGTTGTCCTATACTTTCGAATTTGCAGGCGAGCCCCGCGGCGCCGGCGCTCTATGCAGCTTATATTATAGGGCGCTGGGTCCGACGCGAAGATTGATTCGCCTGCTTGCAGCAACGATAGCGATTCGGCTTTATATCTGGCAGTGTTGTGGCGATGGTTGAAGTACGCCCAGCGACAGCCGACGAAATGATCCTGGCTTTTCTTCAGGCCGACATAGAGAGCCCGTCGGATCGCGGAAAATTCTATGCCGCCTCCATTGCCAGAATCGGCGCGGATAAAGCCACGCTAATTGGGATTCACGCAGACCCGATCAATCCGCATCAAAATAATATTCGACGCTGCCTGCTCGGCGAGAATCGCGGCTATGGGTGGGGTCGATACCTTTTCGTTGACTTCCCCGACGACACGATTTGGAGACTCGTAACGGTGACCCCGACCGAGGTCAAGGGCTTCAAATATGCGAATCGTCTCGAGAATTGGGCCAGAATCTCTTGCGGCACGCGTTTGGTCGGAGATGCCGTCAAAAATCTCGACCAGGAACAAAACGCGCCAATCAACGGCAACGTCGTGGGCATCGCTACTCGTGTGCGCGGAGGTGAACAATTCCCTGCCCTGATTGCGGCTCAACTCACCGGCACTGATGAACTGGTCCTAATCGAAGGACACAATCGCGCAACCGCGTACGCGTTCACTGGGCTGCCTGACCGGATTCAGGTGTTTATCGGATCGTCGTCACAGATGGGCGGGTGGCTGTTCTTCTAGGCCGACCCATACCCCCACTGCAGCACCACTGTGTATGATTACAGCCGAGGCGCAACCGGCGCCTAAAACGGAGTCCCTAATCCCAATGGCAAAATTGTTGCGGGATCCAACGAGGCCCGTGGATCCGCGGAGTCGCGCAGACGCTCGCGACTTTCGATTGACGAAAAACGGCAAGCAGCTTGTCCTGCCCAACCGCCTCTACAAATTTATGGAGCGCAAATGGGCTAACGAGCTGGTGCACGGTGGTGCATATCGGATTGGCACGTTGAGAGAATACGGAAATGCCGAAAAGCACACCGACGGTATTCTGGATACCGAGGAAGGCTACATCGTGCACCAAGAGATTATCGAATCCGCCAACGTTGAGCAGTTGAGCCGGTATTCTCAATCTATGTTTGCACCCGCGGCCGGTGTTCCGGCTGAAAACATGCAATTTAAGAACGTGAAAATCATCATGCATTCCACGGAAAAGGATAGTTACATTTATTGCTTTTCTCTCTCTCCGGACTGGGGCAATGAGATCAGCCCGGATTACGACACTTGCGTGGCCATCATCTACCCGCACGCCTTTATAGGCGCATTGACGTATGAGCTTGGTACTCGCCGCTTGTCGGCGAAATCCCATATGGGCAACGTGCTTTACCGCGATCGCGATCACACTTCATACACGAATGGAGACGTGCGAGGCGGCGGACCCCCGGCACCGAATTCGTTCTTGAAGCCGAAATCGTACGAAAAGCAGCAAGAATTTCGCGTGGTCTTCCACGCCACCACTTCGGTCATCGCTCCCATCACTGGAAAGAATCCAATGCTCAAACACTCCTGCAAAATTCAGAGCTACCGGCCCGCCAAGGTTTTTTGAAGTCGAGTTATCGCTGCCCCTCTGGGTACGAGCGCCGGCGAGCCACGCCCGCCCGGCGTCCGCTCAATCTGTCGAATCATCAGCGTTCGGCGCCCCCGACTACTGGGTGGACGGGGTCGCGGAGGTTTCACAATAATCAGCAAATGGGCCGCTACTGTCACAAGGTCTATGAGAGCGCCACGACACCGCGCTGGGTCGCTGTCGTTTCGCTTTCAAAATGCGATTTTGCGCCCTTCATGATGAGACTTTTTCCCTGGGCGTCTCACGCGAACGCCCGGAAGTAGCATTTCCAAATCGCCGCCACTCTCTGGCAGTGTCGTCTCACTATCTCGCGGGGCAGAGCGCAAAAAACGCACTCCCCGGCGCTACGTGAGATGGGTACAATGCGCGCCTTTCTATCCATAGGAGCGATGATGGCGAAGAAGAAGCGGGTAGTGCGAGCGTGGTCGAAAGAGGATGTGAAAACCTTAAGGGCTCTGGCGAAAGCGAGACTCTCGGGGCCTCAGGTGGCGAAAAAGTTACGGCGGACGCGCGGGGCGGTCGCCCAGAAAGCCATGAAACTTGGCGTAAGTTTTCGCTCAATCAATCGGAAACCGCAGTAGCGGCAATCGGCTGAGATTGCGACAGGGTGAGGCGCATGCGCCGAACGCCGATACATGGAAGTATCGGCCCGTCCGTTAGCGGAGCTGGAAAGCAAAGCGACGCGGTAGCAAGGACGGCAGTCCGTGAGGGTGAGATAGGATGCGTATTCGACGAGATACAAAATCTTGTCGAGTCGACCGGGGCCAGGTGGGTCAAACGGCCTAACAAGGCGAAAAGGCAGACGCCGCGAAGCGCGGCTCGGTGCTCGCGCACCAAGTTCATTCAGATTTCTAGGAGTGTGCCATCATTCCGACCCTGGAACACGGAGCTGCAAGAAGCAATATGCGAATATACCGCCAGCACTCGAATCATCAGTGCTCAGCATGAATGACCATCCTGAAATCACGAAGGAGCAGTTGTACCGTGCGGCTGTTGGTCCCAATGTCGACTTTTACATTCCGAAGTTTCTAACGTTCGAGAATTCCGAGTCGCGTCGGTCGTGGAATTGGGCGGCGGCATTGTTTGGTCCTATCTGGTTCTTGTACCGGCGAATGTTTGTGTTTGCGCTGGTTTTGGGGATTCTCGCGCCCGCGTTCTTCTACTGGATGTGTGATGTAGCCATTGGGGTAGTTCTGCGAGCGTCACCGCAAAGTGGGCTTTGGAGCGTGCCTTCGCTTGTATTCCAATGCCTGCTGATTCCGATTTATGCGAACTACCTGTACTTCAGCACTGTCGAGAAACGTATCGGATCATTGCGGGAGAAGCTGCCGGATGACGGTGCGGTACTTCAAGCGGTAGCGAATTCTCGTCATACGAGCGTTCTGGCGTGCGTGGTGGGACCACTTATTGTTGCGGGTGTATTTGTCGTCGGTACCTACTTTGGGAGCAATCAAGAGGGAGCTATACAGATCTCCGCGGTGTTAGCTGAGATCAGCGGTGTTCAGTCGGCGGTCGTAAAAAGTTACATGGCCAACCATATTTGGCCTGAGCGTGCATCGGATTCGGGATTCCGAGAGGCTATTCACACGCCCTATATTGACTCGCTGAATATCGACCGTGGCACAATTACAGTACGGTTTGGAAACCAAGCGAGCCCCCTGATTTCCGGGCGCCTCGTTAGTCTCCGGCCTTCTGTAGCGGAAACTGGAGCGATTTTGTGGTCGTGCGGGTACGCGTCGCAGAAGGGAAAGGATGCTGCGTCGGGACCTTCGGGGACCGATTTGACGAATGTCGATCGCCGATACTTGCCGTCGAAATGCCGATGAGTTCGACGCATTCGGTAGTGGCAGTGGATGCGGAGTTTGTGCTTTTAGGAGCTCTAGATGTTGATTCTGACTAGGCGGATGGGCGAAACCTTGATGATCGGGAATGATGTCACCGTGACGGTCGTGGCTGTGAATGGACAACCAAGTGAGAATTGGGATAGGTGCGCCCAAGGAAGTGGAGGTGCATAGAGAAGAGGTCTATGAGAGAGTGCAGGCGGAGAAGGCAGACACTAGCAGGGGCCCATAGGCATGCTTCGGATCGCCGTGAAGCCATCCCTGGCGGCTGCGGGAAAATCTTCCTGATTTTCACGCTCCGGCGCATGCCTATGAGTCCCTGAGAGCAGATGTCGCTAGCTACTTCGCCGGCTGCTCATGATCACGTCTGCACAAGTCTCGCGCTGACTAGCCGCTCGTCGCGCCTTTAACTCGGGCGTGATGTTCGGCCGAACGGCCTAGCCAGACGAAGGAGAGCAACATCGATGAAAGCCATCAAGACCTATTCGACGAGAGTTGAAGCGGAAGTTGCGAGGATCGCGTTGGATGCTGCTGGCGTAACCTCCGTCGTCGTCGGTGTCGGAGTCGGCATGGAAGGCGGAACTGGGGGCGTGCAATTGCTTGTGGAGGATGATCAGGTCGAACGAGCTCTGAAAGTGCTCGGGGACGCGTGAGCGCGGATCGTATTTGTTTTCCGGGCCGCGGTAAAACCGTCCGTCTTCAGCTAAGTTCCGGTCGAAATGAACGTGCGCTTGCGGCTCGATCCACCTTGTCGCGCTTGTCCCCGCGTTTGAACGACACTGCCGCCGTCAACACGCTATTTCACGCGCAATTGGAATAAACCAGTCTGTCCCGGAGTCTACTTGGCTGAATGGCCATGTTCATAGTGATCAAGGCAGCGGGCGTCGTGACCTGGACGAACACCGACGATGAGCCTCGCGTCGTTCGGAGCGATTGCGGGCCAACTCGCTCCTCGGTCGACACGGACGAGAGCATCTCGTTCACCTTCGACAAACCGGGCACCTATCATTGCACGTGTTCCGTTCATCCGCGAATGATCGTGACGGTTGTAGTTGAGTAGCGAGTAGTGCTAGACACCCGTTGCGAACGAAAGAAAATGGGGACCCACGGAGGGCCCCTAAGAGGTTGGCGTTGCGCCTATTTGCCGTTTCGGGCGTGGATCGTTACTTGTTTTCCGGACCACCGTGAATCCGTCCCTGGAGGTTGCGGGCGAAACTTTCTGCGCTTTTGCGATCCTGCATCGCGCAGAAAGCCGGTGATTTGCCATCGTGGCAAATCCCGCTCGACGTATACGTCTCGCCCTGTTTTTCACGCCCCGGAAAACAAACATCGCTCCACTTAGGGTGCGGAAAGCACGATGTGCATCGCGTCATGCTACACCAGCAAAAAGGCAGGGCCCGAAAGGGCCCTGCAATTGCGAAGCGATCGCCTATTTGCCGTTGCGGCTGTTGCCGTCGTCGGTGTCAGGCGGTAGAACCACCAATCGACCGTCGATGGGAAACGCCCTCAGTTCGATCGAGAATCCCAGCCCCTCTTTATGGGGAAAGGCGGCGCCGATCTTGGTCCACTTCTTTCCGGTCTTGCCGTTGCTCTCGTACTCTTCGACGGTGAAGACGTTCAAGTACGTGTGGGCGAGGGCTTCTGCGGGTGCAGTGCCCCTAGTGGTTTGTGGTTGATTGCGATTGTTCATCTGAATACTCCTAAGTTAGATGTTTGGACTTCCATCGCCCGAACTGTTCGAGCGATGGGAGGGGAGGCGTTCACGCAATAGCGGTCTTATGCCAATGAGACGTGGAATAAATCGATCGTCGAGACGGTGAGTCCAGACGGCGTGCAGAATACCGCCGCTAGGCAGTGGCGCGACGGCTGCAGCGAGAAATTAGCGAATCACATTCGATATTCGCAGCGAGGCGAATGGATCGACGTCGGTCTTATGCCGCGAAAGCTCGTTGCGTAAGTCGCGCGTGAACGAAGATAACCCGATCGATGCTCGCACAGGAAAGGCGGATGAAGACGAGAAAACAGATGTGAGAAGGAGTGAGAGGAATCGAAATCAAGCAATTCAAGTCTGTCCCGCATTAACCGTCGCAGATCTTGCCGCCCATCGTATTCATCAGCGTGGCGGGCGAATCGAGCCGGACTGCAGAGTGGATCACGGAGAATTGCCCCAAGGATGGGGCAACGGACGAAGTCCGTGAGGCGAATCAAAGTCATGCCTTTGATTCGCCGGTGCCGGGCGAGCATAGGGACATGCGAACGGCCCGGCCGACGGAGAAGAGGGGAAAAGGATCAAACATTCCATGTATAAGGAGTACATGGGAACTGTGCGTGCTACGCTGCTGTCGACGTGTAGTATGAATGCCTCGACCTTGCCCAATCGGCTATTGCCGTTCGCGCTACACTTTTTCCGGCAATTCCTATGGGGCTGCGTTGGACTCCTGGTCTTCTCAGTCCTTGGCCGCGCGGTGTTCGCCTCGATTGCCTATGCCACGAAACGTCTGACGGACACCGTCCTGGCAATGCGCGATCCTGCGGCCGAAGCGAGCACGCTCCTCGGTCCGTTTATGCTGTTCGTCGCCCTGGTCGTCGCCCGCTTCGTGATGGACGGCGGCATGTGGTTCAGCTCCTACCACACTCGCTCTCCCATGTTGGTTCGAATTAAGGAGGAAGTCTTCGCGTACGCGCAACGCCTCTCGAGTGCCTATTTCGAGAACACGCTTTCCGGAAAGATTGC
>Ga0182024_10023839_pt1 | contig 10925 bp, 14 predicted proteins | sample P32metaG_FD_120480 | JGI IMG/M metagenome (GOLD analysis project Ga0182024, IMG submission 120480) | Permafrost microbial communities from Stordalen Mire, Sweden - P3-2 metaG (Illumina Assembly) | ecosystem: Environmental > Terrestrial > Soil > Wetlands > Permafrost | place: Sweden: Stordalen... | reverse complement strand
TCGACCAGCGTCACGACCTGCGTGCCGACCGAGTAGATCAGGTTCGGATGGTAATGGACACGATCAGGCATCGTACACGCTTCCGATCTGGCAATTAGCACCATCTAACAGGATTCCCTGTTGCGACCGATGCTTCAAACACATTCATCAAGGAATTCACGGCGTAGTCGAAATGGGACGGCACTATCGTGAGCGTTTCGACATGGAAGGCATCCGAAGGATTGAAACGCATTCGTCCCTGGTCGTCTTGCAGCCGCCCGTCCGGCCACGGCTTTGGACCGCCAGGTACGACAAGTGGGCACACAAACGATTTCTTCGTGTCGAGATCAAAGAATTCGACCCGGCCATCATATGCTTGACCTTCGACAACTGGATCAAGCAGCCGCTGGCCTATTCGAGTTACCTGAAAACGAACGGTTCCAGACTCTCGGTCTCGAATAAAGAATCCAACCTTGCCGATGCCGGCTTGCAATCCGGAGAGTCCTCCGTAAATGAATATGCCTTCATATGTAGCCACATGTTCGAAGATAACGAAGCCGGTCTTCGTATCAACCAGAATCGCATTTTGTCCGATTTCTCGGACCTGCCGAAAACGGTCGAGTTCTACAATCGCCTGTTTGGCCGATTCGGGAGACATCAAACCTCCATTTGCATTTGGCAATTCCTTCCGCAACACTGAAAAATGCTCCCAGCCGACTTTGCCGAGTGCTTCTTGAAAGAGCCGATAACCTGCCCAGTTCGCGATGCGCTCTCTTGCGTAGTCCATGCCGTCGTGTTCACAGCATTTTTGTTGCCATCGGTAAAGTTCCGGCCAGCTATACTCTGCTTCGTGTTCAGGGCGACAGGATAAATAGCCCTCCTCGTCGAAACAAAGCCAGTCCCTGGGAATCGGCGGCAAAGTAGTCCGACCTTCCTTGAAGCAGTTACACGATACGGTTGCATCGAGTCCCATTTTGATCCTCGAATCAAGAATTATTTCCTGTCGAATATGCCCATCTGCGTCGGCGATCCGAGTTCGGGATGCTCCGGCCCGACAGGCAGGAACCGCACTGCATATCCGAATCGGGAAGCAATGCCATTCGCCCAGCCCTGAAACTCCTGGCGAGCCCACTCGAAACGGTGGTCGGGATGGCGAAACTGTCCGGCTGGGAGTGTCCCCCAGGTCACGTTGTATTCTCGATTCGGCGTGGTCACAACGACCGTCCGTGGCTTGGCGAACTCGAACAGCACCCGCTCGAAGGCTGTCAGCCGGGGCGGGTCGAGATGTTCCACGACCTCAACAACGGCGGCGGCGTCAAAACCTTCGAGCCGTTTGTCACGGTACATCAGCGACCCGTGGATCAGCTTGAGTCGGTTCGACTGCCTCGTCGGCAAGCGGTCCACCTTGAGTCGCCGCTGGGCCGCTTCGAGAGTTCGGATCGAGACATCCATGCCCACGACCTCCTCGAATTGCTTGTCTTTCATCAGTTCCCGAAGGAGCGAGCCTGCCCCGCAGCCGAGGTCCAGCACCCGCTTGGCACCGCTCGCCCGCAGCGCCGCCACGACCGCTCCGAGCCGCTGTTCGTTGAGGCTGATGGGCTTCTCCAGTACCTCCTCGGCCTTCTCCTTGGGTTGTTCATCTTCGGCTTCGACCGGCTCCTCTTCCTGCACGAGACGAGCCAGGGCCATCCGATACAGACTCGGCTGGAACCGCAAATAACGCCTGGTGATCTCTTCCTTTTCAGGGTGGTCGGCCAGCCAGCCCTCCCCCTTGGCCAGTAGTATTTCGATTTCGTCGTCGCCGACCCAGTAGTGCTTGCGATTGTCGAACACGGGGATCAGAACATACAGGTGCGTCAGAAGGTCTGCCAGCGTGGTCGTCTTCCGAATGGTCACGGAAAAGTACGGGCTTTCACCCCATTCTGGAAACCGCTCGTCCAGAGGGAAACGAACGATCTCAACCTCGTATCCCAGCGGCTCGAACACTGCCCGCAAGAACCGCTCGCCGCCTCGAACGGGCAGCACGTCAATCCTGGCCGACAGCGGGATTTCCGTTCCCGCCAACTCGGGCCGGTCTTTGCAACGACCTTGCAGGGCCGAGCCGAACACCTGGGAAATCGCCACGCTCATGAACGACGAAGCGGCGTAGGGTCGGTCGTTCACGTACTGCGCCAACAGGAAACTCTGATCGGGACTCTTGCCTCGGACCAGGCCCACGGAGTCCACATCGAGCAGCAAACAGGCCGAACATCGGCCGGCACCAACCTGGGGGTAGAAGACGTGGACTTTGCCGAAGCTCATATCGAACGACTGGAACCGCTCCGGGTGCTTATGGAGCAGGTAGCCGAGGTCGTTCGCCGGTCGGTGCGTCGTCGTGATGGTCAGCAGCATTTTTCGGCCTCTGGGGACAGCACGGACCTACGGGGACGTTTGCATTCCGGGGATGACACAATTCGGAGAATATTGGTTCAATCGTGTTCGCCGCCAGCATCATTTTCACCAAACCCGGTTTGGGGGAAGAACGGACTGCGGCATGGCGATGAACACGTCGCCCGCTCTCACGATGATCGGTTCAGTCAGGTCCACCCAGCCGCCCTCACTTACGGTTGCCGTTGCAAGCAGGCCGAGCCGCTCACCCGTGGCGGCGTCGATTTTGAAGACTGAAATTTGTTCGCCACACGGGACGCCCTCCAGATGAAACCGGGGAATGATCCGGTCATCGGCAAATCGAAACGTGAACCAGGGTTGTTGAAATAGGATCATGTGCTTACTTTCGCAGCTATTCAAGTCAACCGAACGATTTCATCGGTAAGGTTGCGGCGGGCCGGTTGCTCCAGATGGCTCAGAAGATGGAACATCCTGGGCCTGGTCAAGAAGGTCTGCAAAACTTGCCGTCTGCCTTTTCGGTATTCCGCTTCCGACACCCAGGCATACTCCCGACGAATGTTCTCTGCATAAGCACGGTAGACCGTTTCGCTTGCTCCCAGGATGGCGAGATCGGCGTCGAGCAGCACTTGAGCGTCAACGTCGTCACCGGACTCGTGCGTTTTCGTCTTCAGAATAAGGGCGGCGACCGGATGGCCTTCTGGAATGGCCAACTCCTTGCAGAGCCGCTCGGCGTATTCGGCGCTGCGCTTCTCATTGTCCGAAGCCTTGCTGTCATAAATCACGTCATGGAGCCAGGCCGCAAGCTTGACGGCATTCAGATTCTTGGCATGCGAGGCAAGGCTCTCCACGGTGGCAAGCACGGCCTGGACATGATCGAGGGTGTGATAGAACCGGCCTGGACCCGAATAAGCCTGGAGAATCTCCTCGAATTTCTGGTCAGCCTTGGCAGGATCAACGCTCCAACATCGAAGAAAGCTACACCAATTTCGCCGTCCCATGTCGGTTGCAATAGACATCGCCACCCCCGAACCCGATAGCCTGGATCATTGTCTACGACTTGGGTTGTCGCCCGGTCATTCTACGCAGAAAGGCGGTGGATCATGGACCAGCAAGACCTCGAACACGAATCATTTTTTTCGAGACGATGAGCAAGCGCCGCAAAGGGTTCCCATCGGAGTCGAAGGTGAAGCGTGGCGAGCGAATCGTCCACGGCAGCAAGGAACTTTCGGAAAAGCTTGGCAGAAATGATCTTTGCCCGTGTGGATCAGGCAAGCGGTTCAAGAAGTGCTGTCTGAAGGCAGGCTCCTTATGATGGCGTGAACCGGGACCACTACTTTCAAGGAATGAGCACGGCCCTGCTCGCCAGAAGTCGAGCGGGGCATCTCTCATTCGGCCTACTCCCGTTCCGCCCACGCCCGCACTTCCCCATCCTCATCTAATTCGATGTGTACGATGTTCGGGCGGCAGCACACCGGGCAGTCTTCGATGTACTCCTGGCTCGATCCCGCCGAGTGGTCGATGGGGACGACGATCTCTTCGCCGCAGGAATCGCAAACGTAGCTTGCCTCGTCCTTCATCGTGTTCTCTGGTCGGGGGTGATACTCTCTGGGCAGGACAAAACGCCCATCCTCGGCGAATCGGAAAAGCGGTTCCAGACAGGGTATTCTAGCCGCTTACCGATTTGAAGGAATGGGGAATTGAATCGCATTTGAACCTCTCAAAGGCGACAAGATGCCACTGAAGGCGATGTGAGGCTTCATTCAAGAACGCCTTCAGATGGCACCAGATCGCTTCTGAGGGGCTTTGAAGTGCCACGGCAAGGGAGATTGCCAATGGGAAGCGACAGAAGGCCCAGGAAGGCGATCTAATTCAGTCCAGGGAGAATCAGGCACGCCCGCAAATCTGTCCTTACTCGGTCAGAGCCTCAACCAACGCCTTCAGGTTCGACATGCCGCCAAGTTCAGCTGCCAATCCCTTGATCTGCTTGATGGCGGTCAAGGCGTCATCGGCACCGTTGCTGCTGGGGGTCGCCGTCACCATCTCTTGGGCAGCCTTCTCCGTTGTCTTACGCTTCTTGGGTTTCATCCGGGCTTTCTGCCGAGGAACTGACGACCTTGTTGGAGCAGCGGAGCCGGGGATTGAAATGGAAGGTGGATGAAGAAGCCTACCCTCTGATTGCCCAACGCTCCAGAGGCACGCCCAGGCTCGCCCTTCGCCTTCTCCAATCTGCCAAGCGTGTTTGTCGTTCCGATGGAGAAAAGACCATCACCCTGGAACACCTGGAAAAAGCCTGTCAGTTAGAACAGATCGACGACTTGGGCTTGGGACCAACCGAGCAGCAGTATCTCCAAATTCTCCGAGAAGGTGACAGTAGGCTCGACGTCATCGCTTCTCGGATCGGCGGCAGTTGACCCAGAAAGGTCGGGAGCATCTGTCAAGCTCCAGTCAAAATGATGTCTAATTTCAGCCCAAAAGGTGTCGAATGAGTGTCCAGATTCAGACGAAAGCCGCCGTGACGGTTGCTGAAATGGCTCGAATGCTGGGGCTGTCCAGGGCAAGATTCTACCAACTCCAAAGCGCCGGAGTCTTCCCAAGTCCTGTCTACCTTGTGTCGAATCGGCGTCCAATTTATGTCGAAGAGATGCAAGAAGTCTGTATCGAAGTGAGGCGAAGAAATTTCCAGGGCATCTCGGTAGGGAAGGAGGAGCGGACCTTTTTCGCCACGTTCCTCGACAGCGATGATTTCTCGGCCAACAGCCGCCGAGCCTTCATTCAGGATGCCCGAAAACTCGCCACCTGGTTCAGCAGTGCCAACAAGGAGCGCTTCGTAGTTGGCCGAGTGACCACGAGGGACGTTTCCGACTTCCGTGACCATCTTCGCAAGGAGCAAGGCCAAGCGGTCGCCACGGTGAACAGAGCGCTCGTGACAGTGCGACGGTTCTTCACCTGGCTTGCCGATCAGGGACACGTCGCCTCGAACCGGCTAAGAAGGTGAAGGAACTGAAGCGGCAGCAGTTGGCACCCAAGGGACTCGACCGGAGCCAAGTGCGCCGACTGTTGCGGGAAGTTGAGCCGCGGGCGGACATTCGAGCATCCGCCATTTTCTCCTTGATGCTCTACACGGGAGCCAGAGTGAGCGACTTGGTAGCGCTGGAGCTTGCGGACCTGATGCTGAGCGACCGACCGTTAACAGGGGCTGGATGGTGGTGAAGAATTTCCGCATGGCCGCCGTCGGATCTAGAGTCGTGTACTCGTTGAGGATGTCGTTCGTCGTGTGGCCAGTGAGGTAACGCATCTCCAGATGCGGGAGGTTGGCCTGGTGCATCGCCGTCGTGACCGAGCTGCGCAGCGCGTACAGTGTGGCACCGTTTTGCACGCCGACCAGGGCCAGCAATTTCTTGAACTCCCGATTCATCGCGTCCTCCGAAATCCCGCCCAGCCGGCGTAGGAGAGTGCGGAAGAGGACCTTGCGATCCTGCTCGGCCTGGACTGTTCCGGCTGGTTGACCAGTCAGCTCCTCCTCGTACAGATGCCTGAGCTGGTCCATGCATGCGATAACCTCAGTTGCCTTCTTCCCTTCGAACACGCGACGGCTGCGAAGTAATGGTCCCTCCATTCGTCCCGCGATGCAGGCTTGCAAGATTGGCCGGTGTTCTTCAGGGAATGGCAGCATGAATGCGGTTTTGCCCTTGGTGAAGTTCACGTCCTTCAACCGCTCGCCGAATTCCAGCCAACCCTTTCCGAAGTTGACATCGCTGACCAGCAGGCCAGCTGCTGCCAACGGTCCATGCGCCGGACAATCTCGATGCGCATGTCCAGGGGCAGCTTGTCCTCGCGAAGTGGATTTTTCGCAGGCGGGGAACCAATAACATCGGGCGTCAATGGCATCGCCCAATCGGCGGGCAATTTGCGAACCTGGGCACTCCTGGCCCAGTGCAGCATCGTCCGGAAGCATTCCAGGATGTTCATGATCTGTCTGGCCGAGAGTTGCTTTGGTTTTCCACCCGGCCGGCCATTCCTGGTGCTCGTAACCTGAAAGAGGTGAGACCGGAGCGAACGCGCAAAGTCAGCGTTCACGTCAATCGCCATCGGCCATCGCTTGAGGTTGTCGCCCTTCTCGGCGAAGTCCAGGACCGGGGCAAGACGGCAAGAATAATCCCTGGCCGTCTGTAGGCCCCGTGACTTGCGTTTCTCTGCCAGGAAATCAGCAGCGACCTCCCGCAGCGTAAGACGCGGAATCTGGCAGCTGGCAATGACCTGCTTTCGTTCCTCGCTGGGCGGAGCGTAGCTGCCCGTGTCGATCTTCGTGAGGATCTCTCGAAGGCGGGCAGAAGCCTGAAGAGGATCCCTTCCCAAGTTCTTGCCAAACGGACGCCCTCGATAACGACCGCGGGCGAGGAATTTCGTGTCCCGTTGCCACACGTGGACATGGACCTGGCGCAGAGTGGAATGGGAATGACTCCCCATCAACTCGGCGCGAACCATCTGCCGACAGTCAGCTCCTACAGTTGAATTCCTCGTGACCATTTTCTTTTCTTCTACCATAACACCCCCAGAATCAATTCTTGATTGAGTACCGATTAACCCGGCCATCGACCCATGCCGTCGGCCTGGTCGGATGACGCACGAGTCGTTCCAATTCGCAGTCCGGCCTAAACAAGTGGCCGCGAGGGACATGCATCAAATGTAGGTGGTGCGCCGACTCGGTGGGAAGCAAATGACGGCTCGCATGTGAAGAAGTGGCGAGCTACACGGTATTATTTTGCAGGTTGGTGTGGAAGTCAAGGGATTCCGGCAAGGTTTTTCAAAACGGCAAGCTTCAGGCTCACTGGGGATAGACGAGACATGACCGAGTTGGCCGGTCGCCCGTGGCGTGAAGACGCTCGAAATCGCTAGGTGCTCCCCCCCCTTGAACATGAATGAGAGGCCGGACCCGAAAAAGACCGAGGAGGCCCTTGCCAGCAGAACCGACGTCGCGTAAACTTGAATCATGGAGGGTTTGGCCCTTCGCTATTCGGAGGAAGATTATCCTGAATTGACCGACCCGAAAAATCAGAACAGCACTACATTCGCGAGTTCTGAAACACAATTTGGTACATATCTTTCTGGCTCAGCTATAAAGTTCGCAGATCCTGAGCCAACTACAGCTTCCCAAAAAAAATGACATTCGATACGCGCCACAAGATTGTGGCGTAGGCGGCAGTCGGACTTATTGCATTAGCGCCCTCCAAAAGTACAGCCAGCGTGACATATATGTTCCACCTCCGCATCTCAGCGGAGCCTGCGTCCTGTGATATCTGTCATTATGCTCGCCCAAGATTTTGGAGTCTATTATGTCTGTCTTAACCAATTTAGGTCCTTCACTAGCGCCGCCTACGACACCGCGCCGCAAAATAGCGATTTCAATGGGCATGAAGGATATCTTGCTTGAAGCCGATGGTGTTCCCCCTATGTCGATCTTTCGCAAAGATGAGAAGGATATCTTCGGCCAATTCGCTTTCAGAATCCACCAAGGAGCACCCAGCGAGATCATTCAATGGTACGACTTGCACATCGCCATTCGAGACATAAATGCCGATCCGCGAAAAGCCTCAGAACGACTTCGCCAGCGTCTGCATTTCCTGAATCAAACGATGTCGGAACATATGGGCTCTCCCCCGACCGGCAGATTCGTTCAGACAGTTCGCCGGCGAGGTGCTCGTCTTAATCCACAAGTCAATTGGTGCCTTTCCGATAAACTCGTGAAGCTCTTAACTGGTCGGCCTTACGACCATGCTACCCCCCCAAAGGTCCTTGAAGAGACTCACGCCAATCCCGACGACAAGATGCTGGCGCAATCCAGCCGTCCCAAGAAGAAAAAAGATGATGATGACGATGATGACGAATGACCCTTCCGTTGCGCCAGCGTTGTCTTAATGTAAACGCTCCGTGATCATTTTCTAGGGTTGACGGCTCGCGGCAACAACTGCCGTGAGCCGTAACTTACGCCATGCACGTGCTTTATGGCTAAGCGCCGCCCGAGGACAATCGAAGACGATCGCCGGCAACGGCGCATTTGTCACGTCTACTGTGTACCTCGGGCGCTTCCACGTTTTTTGGGTTAGTCAATACTCACGGTCGGAAATCACGCCTTGGCGTACACAGCGAAGGCAGCAAGTTGCTTTCGCTGTCACCCACGATCGGCCCAGTAAGCCTGGGCCAAGTGTTTGGGCATCCACGGTACACGACGTGTCGTCGTTTACCAGTGCTCTGATAACTCGCGGGATGTCCATGTTGTTTTGTTATTAAGGAGTTTAGTAATGGATAAGCTTACAATGACGCCCGCAGCGTCACAAACCGAATCTGAGGGGAATACCCTCGGAGCGATCGGTGCCAACGGCACCTGCCAATCGGAAACGTCGGCGGCGACGCCGCCGGAGACGGGTACTTCCAAAGCAGCCGAACAGCCTTCGGCGGCGCAGCCAGCGGTGGCTACAACCTCCGCCGAGCCCCCGTTGGTTACATCTCCTGATGTGAGTGGCCCGCCTGCCGACACAGTCCAAACCGATCGGGTCGGAAAAGGACCTTCGCCGGGGACAGTCAGCGTACCTGTCCAGCCACGTCCAACAGTCGAAAGTCTACTCCCGAAGGAGCTGCACCCAAATGGCAAATTGGCGAAACTCCTCGCGAAGTACGATGGCCCCGACGGTGACGTGAATAGGTGGGATGCATTCAACACACTCGCCAAGTCGTACTACCAGCTGCTGGCCGCCGTCAATTCGTTCCGTGACTATCGCAAGGCATTGACTACTAATCGGCGAGGTAGTCGTCCAACGGATTTGCTTCAGTATTGCGCGTGGAGGAATGCCGGATTTGGCTCTTTCGATATTTCCGACGTTCAGAACGTGGTGCCAGACTATGTTGACCACAAAGCCGGATACGAACATTACCTCGGTGATTTCATACCTCCAGATTTGCGGGAGTGCGCGGAGAAGCGCCTCTCAACAAAGGCCTATGACAATGGGTTAAACCCAAATTCTCTTGCCGATTGGCCTTGTTACAGTCAAAGCATAAAGGACCGCCGGAACGAACCTGCACAAGTCTGGGCAACGGGGTATCCAGCAGTTGATGCGGCCATCGGTGGCAGTCGCGGGGTGACCTTGTTAGCTGGTCCAGTATACTCGGGCAAGAGGACACTCGCAATCAACCTAGCTATGGGGGTGTTGAAAAACAACCCGACTTTGGCCGTGGGGGTTTTCGCCTTCAACATGAACAGGACAACGTTTTACGACCGGGCTTTCAGCCTTGAAGCCGGGATCGACTACAGCACGCTTCTGCAAAAGTCACGACCACAAGATGTGGAGGCCCGTCTCATGCAAGCAGAGGATCGGTTGAAAACGGACCAGCTTCCTCGGCTCAGAGTTATTGAGACGCTCGGTCGAGACGTGTACCCGAATAAACATGCCGACATGATTATTCAACATCTTACACAGCTGCGCACCGATTGCCGGGCAAGCGGATTGTTTGCTATCTTTGACCGTTTCCGCCTGCTCCCGTCCAATTCGTCGGTATGCAGTGACTCGGAGATCGAAGCATACCAGATCGAAGTCCTCCGAGAGGTTGAACGTTTGGCTCACCGCATCACTGGTCCCGTTGCAATGCCAATTCTCGTGCTGCACGACATCAGGGGAAACTCCACTTCGCTTGACTCCGCTCGGGACATCTCTGATCTCCTGGGCAGCCGGCAGTACGCCTACGCGGCGGAGACGATCTTGCTGCTCGAATCGAATGGGCTTTCGACGTCTGGTCGGGTCCCGGTGACTCTGCGGGTTGCAAAAGGGCGGGAAGGTATCACTGGCACCAGCATCCCCCTGATTTTCGAGCCCGCCATTTCTCGGTTCAGCGAGGGCACGGCGGAGCCGGCGAAGCCTGCCCAGGGTCAGGGTCAAGCCGCCAGCAAGCCCAAGGCCAAGCCGGCAAAGGAGAAGACGGCCAAGACGACGCCCAAGAAGCCAAAAGCGGTCAACGCAGTGGTCGCGAAGGATTGACCGCGGCGAGGTCATTCTGGCGGCGTAAGTCACGCCGCCAGATCGCCTGGGATGGCACTCAACAATCGCTTTGTGGTCTTGGCGGCGTGCCGGCATCGCGCCGGCGCGCGGCCAGGTTCTAGACGTTTTTCAAGAATGTTTTCGCCCACCAATTAGGAGAACCTACTAGCGGCAAGATCCTTCGCGTTCGTTATGCGGCGCAAGAAACAGGATCAGCCCAATGGCTGAAAGGACTGCGGGCCAGGATCATCGAACCTGGACTGCTACCTGACTCGCCGTCAAGGAACGCACCCATTTGGGAGGAAACTAGTTATGCACAAGAAAACCGAAGCCCCGGCAATTCCGGAGCCCACAACGCCGGTGGCGATAGACTCTGGCGTTGCGTCCGAATCTAACGACAACCAGCCGACAACGGCGCCCGCACCGGAAACAGCATCGGCCGACATCGGAGTCGCTAACCCAACAGCAACCGGGGCTGTTCCGGGACCATCGACCACTTTCGCCGACATCGGCCTCGAAGAACTGGTCGAG
>Ga0182024_10023838_pt1 | contig 10925 bp, 10 predicted proteins | sample P32metaG_FD_120480 | JGI IMG/M metagenome (GOLD analysis project Ga0182024, IMG submission 120480) | Permafrost microbial communities from Stordalen Mire, Sweden - P3-2 metaG (Illumina Assembly) | ecosystem: Environmental > Terrestrial > Soil > Wetlands > Permafrost | place: Sweden: Stordalen... | reverse complement strand
GCAAGCGAAAGTCACGTGTATACGCCGTGGTGGCTTTACCAGGAGCAGTTGGCGGGGAAGTTGGGGTTCGCGCGCGGCTATCACATCGAATTCGGCGGAGGCAAGCGCATGCCGGGTCTGGGGACCCTGGCCGGCATCCAATGGCTCACCGCGGGAAGCTACGGCAGGAAATTCAAGGAGGATGCCAGGCGTTACTATGGCTCCTTTGTCAGTTTTGACGGCCGCGGTGAGATGATCCCGAACAAAGGCTCCTATTGCGAAATCGATCCGCACGTGAAAGACAAGTTTGGCATTCCCGTGTTGCGGTTCCACTGGAAATGGTCGGAGCATGAGATGCGGCAGGCCGCACACATGCAGAACACCTTCAAAGAGATCATCGAAGCAATGGGTGGCCGCGTAAACGGTGCAGTCGAAACCGACGGTGCCAAGGCCATTCAGGCGGGCGGCTCCATCATTCACGAGGTCGGCGGCGCCATGATGGGGCACAAGGCAAAGACATCAGTCACAAATCGCTGGGGCCAAACCTGGGACGTCAAAAACGTTTTTCTGACGGACGGCTCCGTATTTCCGTCGAATGCCGATAAAAATCCCACGCTGACCATCATGGCGCTCGCCTGGCGCGCCGCGGATCGTATCCTCGATCTCATGCGCAGAAAGGAGCTGTGATGGATCGGCGCACGACGATCAAGTGGGTGCTCGCCGCTTCCGCGGCGATGCCGTTCCTGGAACAGCGCGTAGCGGGCGTCGCGGCGTCGAGTGCGGCGCCGCAAGCTCAAGGCTATGGCACCGATCCCGATCTTACGAAGGTCTATCATGCGGGTGATCTGTGGCCACTCCTACTCACTCCCTCCCAGCGGCACACGGCGAGCGCTTTGTGCGACGTCATCATCCCGGCTGACTCAGTATCGCGCAGCGCCTCCGCCGCAGGCGTCGTCGACTTCCTTGCCGAGTGGGTGAGCGCGCCCTACCCAATCCAGGTGAAGGATCGCGCGCTGATTCTCGATGGACTTGCTTGGATGAATTCCGAAGCGACGCGCCGCTTCGGCAGAGAATTCGCCGCTATCAAGTTAACCCAACAGCACTTGATCTGCGACGATATCTGCTTCGAACAAAATGCCAAGCCCGCATTTGCCCAGGCCGCCAGGTTCTTCACGCGCTACCGCGACTTGACCGCCGGCGGCTATTACTCGAGCGCTGCCGGTCGCAAGGATCTGCAATACATTGGCAACGTGCCGCTTAAATCCTTTGACGGGCCTCCGCTTGCGCTGCTGCAGAAGCTCGGACTTGGCCCGGAACAGATGCAGGGCAAATGAGGGGCAGGCAAACATGACTCGCAATCAGAATAGATCCGCAGTGCGCCGTCTCGGCGTGGGCTTCGTCGGCAGCGGCTTCAATGCGCGCTTTCATATGCAGGCATTGCGTGCCGTGCGCGATGCGGACGTACGCGGCGTGTGGAGCCCGAATGAGAAGCATGCGGATTCTGCCGCCGCGCTCGCGCGCAGTCTGGATATCGGCGAGGCGCAGTCCTTTGCCTCGATCACCGACATGGTGGCGGATCCTGCGATTGACGCGCTCTGGCTCACCGGCCCGAATCACACGCGCGTTGAAAACTTCGAGGAGATTGTGCACGCGCTCGAGCGCGGCCGCGGAACGCTGCGTGGCGTTGCGTGCGAGAAGCCCTTGGCGCGCACGGTGGCCGAGGCGACGCATATCACCCGTCTGATCAAACGCACCGGTATTGCGCACGGCTATCTTGAGAACCAGGTTTTCGCGCCGCAGGTACAGGCCGGCCGCACGTTGCTGTGGACGCGCGGCGCGGCAACGACCGGCCGACCGTATCTTGCGCGCGCCGCCGAAGAGCACGGCGGTCCGCACATGCCGTGGTTCTGGCGCGGAGAACTGCAGGGTGGCGGCGTGCTCAACGACATGATGTGCCACTCGGTCCTCCTCGTGCGGCATCTCCTAACCCGACCGGGCGCCGCGCTCGCATCGGTACGGCCCGTGCGCGTCACGGCACACATCGCAAGCCTCAAATGGTCGCGGCCGTATTACAGCGAGCAGCTTGCGAAGACCTTCGGGCACAAGGTGGATTATGCCCGCACGCCCTCGGAAGATTTCGCCAGTGCAACGCTCGAATTCGCAACCGATGACGGTGACACGGTGATTGGTGAGGTCTCCACATCGTGGAGCTTCGTCGGCGCGGGGCTGCGGGTATCTGCCGAACTCTTGGGTCCGGAATACTCGATGGCCTGGAACACGCTCGACAGCGGACTTAAGGTGTTCTTCTCGCGCGCGGTGCGCGGCAAAGCAGGCGAAGACATTCTCGAGAAACAGAACGCGGAAGTCGGATTGATGCCCGTGGTCGCCAATGAAGCCGCCGCTTACGGTTACGAGAATGAAGATCGCCATTTCGTGCGCGTGTTTCTCGGCAAGGAAGAGCCGCTGCTGACTTTCGACGATGGCCTCGAAGTCGTCAAAATCCTCATGGCGGCCTATCAGAGCGCGGAGCAAGGCAAGACACTCGCATTCCCACCGCGCGGCCTCGACAAGTTCGTTCCGGCAGTCGCGCGCGGCAAATGGAAGCCTCAGTCGGAGCATTGATATGGCAGATCCAAAGGACCTCACCCGCCGTGAATTTGTCAGCGATGCCGGCAAAGCGACGCTCGGCACGATGGTGGCGGCGAGCGCGCCGCTCCTGGTTCCCGAGCGCGTACTCGGGCGCGGCCGGCACTCGAAGAGCGACATGGTCAACATCGCCATCGTCGGCTTCGGCGGCATGGGAAGCCAAAATGCTCTGGTGCTCGCTCAAACCGAGCACATCGGCGCAGTTTGTGACGTCGACTTGCGCTACAGCGAACAGCAGCTGAGTGACAACCTAGCGGACCGTGACGGCAAGCCGCGAGCCGATGGCCTTAAGCTGCAGGAGCAGCTCCGCAAGGCCAAGCGCTACACGGATTTTCGCGAGTTGCTGACGAAGGAGAAGAGTATCGACGCGGTGGTCATCGCAACGCCCGATCATCTGCATGCCGTCATTGCCAAGGCGGCGATGGACCTCGGCAAACATGTGTATGTGCAAAAGCCGCTGACGGCCACCGTGCATGAAGCCCGTGTCCTGCGCGAATGCGCGCTCGCCCACCCAAAGCTTGTGACTCAGATGGGCAATCAGGGGCATTCAAGCGAAGGCGCGCGCCTCATCAACGAATGGATCCAGGCAGGGCTCATCGGCCCCGTGCACGAGGTGCACGTTTGGACGAACCGGCCCATCGTGTTCTGGCCGCAGGGACTGCCGCGCCCGACCGGTGTGACACCCCCCGAAGTTGCCGGTTCCTTCGGCAATCCTTGGACCTACCGTCATGTGCAGGACGTGCTTGCTGGCGCGATGGGCGCCGGAGGCACACCTCCTGCCGGTCTTGACTGGAACCTTTACCTCGGGCCGGTTGCGGAAAACATTCCGTATCACCCGGTCTACCATCCCTTCAATTGGCGCGGCTGGCTCGATTTTGGTTGCGGCGCGCTCGGCGACATGGGGGCGCATCTGCTCGATCATCCCTTCTGGGCGCTCGGGCTTACGTATCCGAGCAGCATCGAGGCGACGTCGACTCCCTGGGGAACGATGGCTGTTGCGCCGCTTGATCCGACTGCGTCGGCCAATACTCCCGCCGGACGGCCTCAGCGCAAGCCCGTTTCATTTCCGCTCTCGACCAGCGTGCACTATCAATTTGCGGCGCGCGGCGACCAGCCGCCCGTTAGACTCTCTTGGAGCGACGGTGGGATCTATCCGCCTCGTCCGGATATGCTGCCCGATGATGTCGAGCTCACAAGCGAGGGTGGAGTGATCTTCATCGGCGAGAAGGGCATCCTCCTGCATGGCACGTACGGCGATAATCCGCGGCTTTATCCGCAGTCGCTGATGGATCAGGCGGCCTTGGTACCCAAAACCCTTGCACGAATCCCGTGGAGCCATGAGCTCAATTGGGCCAAGGCGATTCGCGGTGAGACGAAGGCGAGCTCACCCTTCGAGTACTCGGCGCAGCTTACCGAAACCATGCTCTTGGGCATCGCGGCGCTGCGCGCCGGCCAAGGCAAGACGCTCATTTACGACGGAGAGCAGGGACGGATCACGAACGTGGCCGACGCAAATCAGTACCTGACGCGCGAGTATCGCGCCGGGTGGGCCGTTTGAAACGCGAATACAAGTTCCTGACCGCAATGCTGCTCGGGGTGATCTGCGGCCACGGGCACGGCTATGCGCAGGCTGCGTCGGGCGCGGTGGTGGGTGATTGGCGCGTGCTGTTCGATGGCACAACCCTGGAGGCGTGGCGCGGCTGGAAATCACTCGGCATCCCGGAAGGATGGCGCATCGTCGGGGATACCCTCACCAAGGAGGGGGAAGTTGACGATCTCATCACGCGTGCGCCGTTCGGCAATTTCGAACTCGAGCTCGAATGGAAGCTGGGAAAGGCAGGCAACAGCGGCATTTTCTATCGCGGCACGCGCGAATACGATTACATCTATTGGAGCGCTCCGGAGTATCAACTTCTCGACGACGCCTATGCCACGGACGGCCGCAGCCGATTGACGGCGGCCGCGGCGGCCTACGGCGTGTATGCGAGCCCAGCGGGAGTGGTCAAACCATTCGGTGAGTGGAATAGCACGCGCATTATCGTCAACGGCGCGCATGTCGAGCATTGGCTGAACGGCGAGAAGGTGGTCGAGTACGAACTGTGGAGTGCTGACTGGAAGGCGCGCGTCGCAGCGAGCAAGTTCTCAAAGTATCCGCACTACGGCCTTGCAAAGCGGGGGCATATCGGGATCCAAGGCGATCACGATGGTGCGCTTGCGGTACGCAACGTGCGCATCCGTGAGCTGCCATGAAGGGCGCACGTCTTGCATTGATGATGTTCCTGCAGTACTTCATCTGGGGCGTGTGGTTCGTCACGATGGGCACGTATCTCGGGCAGACATTGCACTTCACCGATCGCGAGATTGGTCTCGCCTACGGGGCCACGGCAATTGCAGCGCTGGCATCGCCTTTTTTCATGGGTATCGTTGCCGACCGATTCTTTGCCAGCGAGAAGCTCTTGGCACTCTTGCATCTCATTGGCGCGGGCCTGATGTGGGCTGTCGCGCAGCAAAAGACGTTTGCGTTGTTCTATCCACTCCTTATCCTTTACGCGTTGTGCTACATGCCGACGCTGTCGCTCACGAACTCGATCTCCTTCCATCACGTCGCTGATTCGACACGCTTTCCCTATGTGCGCGTGCTCGGCACCCTGGGCTGGATCGTCGCGGGTATTCTGGTCGGCAAGGAACTGCATGCCGATGCTCTGGTGCTGCCGATGCGCATCGCGGCGGGAGCTTCGCTTCTAATGGCATTGTATTCGCTGTCACTGCCGCATACGCCGCCGCAGGCGGCAGGGGCTCCATTTCGCGTGCGCGATGCGCTGGGTCTCGATGCGCTGCAGTTGCTGAAGAGCCGTGATTTCAGAGTCTTCGTGCTGGGATCATTCCTGCTGTGCATACCGCTGCAATTCTATTACAGCTTCGCCAATCCATTTTTGAACGAGATCAAGGTGCCCGAAGCGGCCTTCATCCAAACGTTCGGGCAAATGTCAGAAGTTGCATTCATGCTGCTGCTGCCGCTGGTTCTGCGCAGGTTCGGCATTAAGGTGATTATGCTGGTGGGCATGCTTGCCTGGTCGCTGCGCTACTTTGCGTTCGCAGACGGCAATGCCGGACCCGCAATGGGACTTATCTACATCGGTATTCTGCTGCACGGCGTGTGCTACGACTTCTTCTTCGTGGGTGGCCAGGTGTATACCGATCAGCGTGCCGGAGAGAAAATCCGCGCCGCTGCACAGGGCTTCATCAACTTCGTCACCAATGGCTTGGGCTACTTCGTTGGCGCGTTCGTCTCGGGCGCGGTCGTGAATCGTTACGCAGTCGCAAACCCGACGTGCACCGATGCCACAGCGGCGACCCACGAATGCCTCAAGGTCCTCCACGACTGGCACAGTGTATGGATGGTGCCGGCGGTGGCTGCACTCGCCGTGTTCGTCCTCTTCGGCGTCGCGTTCCGGCCGCGGCGCGGCATGGCTGCAGGCACGGCCGATGTATCGCCGTGACGCCTTGCGGCTTCTCGGCGCGCTGACACTGCCGCGTTTCTCTTTTGCAGGCAGTCTTCACAAAAAAATTAAATCCATCGGCCTGCAGCTCTACACGGTGCGTGCAGCCTTGGAAGCCGATTTTGATGGCACGCTGGCGCGGGTTGCCGCCATCGGCTATCGGGAAGTGGAATTCGCAGGCTACTTCGGGCACACCTCGCAGCAGGTGAGCGCAAGTCTGCGGCATGCTGGGCTCGTCGCGCCGTCCGCGCACGTCCCGCTCGATGCGCTCGGTACTCAATGGGCGGGCGTCATTGAGAATGCGCTCGCGATCGGCCATCACTATCTCGTGGTTGCCTCCTCCGGCGCCGTGCCTGATCTGGACGGCTATCGGCGCATCGCCGAACGCTTCAACGTCGCAGGCGAGACCGCAAAAAGAGCAGGGATGCGACTCGGCTACCATAACCACGACGTCGAATTCGTGCCCATTGATGGAAAACGCCCCTACGACGTGCTCCTCGAAGCGACTGATCCGCACTACGTCTGTTTCGAGATGGACCTGTATTGGATTACCAGGGCAGGAGCGGATCCACTCAGCTATTTCACGCGCTGGCCGGGCCGTATTGAACTCGTGCACGTGAAGGACGCCGACCCAGCGCCGACGCACCGTATGACGGATGTGGGCGCCGGGATGCTCGACTGGCGATCCCTGCTAGGACAGGGCGCTCGGGCCGGCGTCAGGCATTTCTTTGTCGAACAGGACGAGGCGTCCGACCCATTCGGCAGTATTACGGCAAGCTATGCCTACCTACGTGATCTGCGATTCTAAGCACCGTTGCGAAATTGCCCGTTGCAGACACGGCTTTCTAAGCTGATGTCGGCGATGCCAACGGCCGGCGAAGAAAAAGAAACTTAGGCGTCGTCGCCGGCAGCCGATGCTGCCAGTGCGCCGAGCGCGGCGATATTCTTCGCAAGCTCGGGCGGGAAATTATGCCGCGTCTGAAGGTACTCGGGTTCGTTGAAGGCCATCCACGTTTTTCCCTGTGCATCCTCCCAGGCGAGTACTTTGAGCGGCAGATCGATCGCGACGGTCGGGTTCGCGACCATCAGCGGCGTGCCTGCCTTCGGGCTTCCGAGTAGCACAAGCCCAGTCGGGCGCATGGTGAGCCCCGCGCGCGCCGCATCGCCGCTGAAATCGATGCGCGCGAAGACGGTGAGGCCTCGGGCTTTCGCCAAAGACTCAATCCGCGACAACGCGTCGGCCACGCTGTGGCGCGTCGGCATGATGTGAAGTCCTTGAACCGAATTTTCATTGCTCATGACAATATCCTCTGGAGAGGTTCAGGGGTAATGCTGCGAGATGGCGGCTCGTGAAGCATGGCACTCCGACGGAAGTGACAAATATGCGAGCGCGCTCGTGAAATTCTCTCACTCGTCGATGCAGCAATTCTCGCTTGTCGCGGACTGCTGAAGTTTCTAAAGTGCAGCTCGAATACTGGCTGAGCGGCCAATTTACTCAGGAGGAACGCGATGTACACGAGGTTATTGGCTTCTATGACCCTTGTTGCGGCTGCCTGGCTCGTCAGCGGCTCGGTACACGCTCAAAGTGCTACTGCCGTGGAGCAGGTGATGGTTGGAGTGTCGATGCAGACCAAGCGCCTCGACACGGCACTGGCGAACCTCGGCCAAATGGAAAAAAATCTGCACGGCACGGACGCGGGCAGCGTGGGCAAAATCGCCAACGCCGGACGGCAATTTACCGGCGCCGTTGGCGAAGCAACGCCTGTGGGCCTCATCTTCAGACACATGAAGGCTCCAGACGACATTCGCTTTACCCGAGTCATCCTGGCCGTCTCCGCAAGTAAGGCGGTACTCGCTGCCGACGCCGATGCCGAGATCATCGATCGTTATCTGCCGCGAATTGCACTGCCAGCCGCCGCCGCGGAGTCGGTCAAGATACGCGACGCCATTCTCGAAACTCGTAATCTGCTCGCGACGTTCACTCAAACCGCGGACTGATTCCCTGTACAGCACATGGCGATGCACATGCCGGTGCATATGATTGGCCGTCAGCCTGCGCGGGTCGCAAGGCTTCCGATCAGCCCGCTGTAGTCCTCAAGAGACGGGATCGAAAGTCCGGCGACCTTGCCTTGGTCGTCCCAGCGCCGAACCCGCACGGCCTGCCTGAAGTAGGGCTCTGCCTCAAATGCTGCGATCTCATGCGGTGCCATCAGCCCGCCCTGCAGCTTCAGGGTATGGACCGATGCACTACTTAAGGTTTCGAAGTACTGAGGATCGGTCGCGCACAGATAGCGCTTCGCTGCGACGTGCAGGCGCACGGGCTCCGAAACTTCCGGCCGGAATCGCTGCGCGAGCCAGCGGCTGCCGAGCTCCTCGTGATGAGCATCCGCGGTCCAGTCCCCGATATCGTCCGGAACGTTGTCGAGAAGATGTCCCACGTCGTGTAGCAGTGCGGCGACCACGAGCGCCGTTGGCGCCGCTTCTTGTTGCGCGAAGTATGCCGCCTGCAAGGCGTGGTCCTTCATCGAGACGCTCTCGCCGAAATACGCGTCGCTGCCGCGGCGCTCAAAGATCCTGCGTATCTCGTCGAGAACTTTCACTTGAAACTTCCGTCGTTGCGGGCGCGCCGCAGCAGCGCCGCTTGGCTATACACGCTGTCACGCGTCAGATAGCAGCCGCGCAAATGGCGCGGGAATTTCGCGGACGAGAAACCTGTGCGACCATGCAACGTGCGCTGATTGTCGAACGCCACAAGATCTCCGGTGGCGAGCCGGCATTTCAATTGAAACCGCGGTTCCCGCAGAAGCGCTGCAAAGCGGCGGTAGGCTGCATAGAACGGGCGCGCGGCGTGCGCGGACAGACGGAGCGGTGCTATCGAACGGTTGTTGTAGTGCACCGCCGTCACTTCGCCCCGACATGACAGCTGGATCAGGGGTCGTTCGGCGTAGAGTTCCGCGTCCTTGGAGCGATAAAGAAACGGCACGGCGGTCTGAGTCAGCAGCGCAAACGCGCCCGGATCGCTCAAGCGCAGATGCTCAGCGAGCGCGAAGCCGTCTGCGAATAGACTGTCTCCACCTTCAGAGGACGCAATGAGGGCATGCAGCACCTGAAATCCCGGCACCGGCTCGCGATAGGGGTTATCGGTGTGCAGGCCCAGTCCTAAATCGGAGTAGGCGAGATTCTCCGGTTGTGGCACGGAACGCACGTCAAATACCAGGCCGTAGTTGGTCTCGGCGACGCGGCCGGCCAGAGACATCGCATCAAGGATAGCTTCTTCTTGGGATGGGACGCCGCTCAAAAATGCAATGCCATCCTGCAAGAGCCTCGTCAGCCAGTCGCGGCGCGCAGTCGGATTGCCGCGCACTTCATCAAGCGTCGCCCACGCGAAATCGCGCGATGCGTTAAGGCTCGCGCCCTCGAGCCAGAGGCGGGTGGAAAATTCCGGCCGCGCAGGTGCGCCACCAAAGGCATGCGCGGCAAGCCAGGCAAGATCAAACGACCCTGCGCGCTCTTCGCCTTCCCATTCGATGCGCACGCTCTTGTCGTCGGCTGCAACCGAGCGAATCTTCGGCTCCTCGGGCAGGTCGGCAATGTCAATGAGCCGCTGACCGCTGTGCGGGTCGCGATCCTCGCGTAGATTGTCGCGCAGCCAGATGCTGGCGAATTCGCTCACTTGGCCGTTCGACCACTCGACCGTGAGCGATCCCGGCATTGATGCGACGCGCTTGGCCGATGTGAGTTGCGTCATGGTAAATGGCGGCCTTTCGCGGCAGCCCGTGCATTCAAGGTATATAGAAAGCCCGCGCCGAGCGCCGCCAGTGCGCTGATGGCCGCCAATGTCACGAATACCCCCTGCCAGCCGAACGTCACGGAGACTCTCGCCACGCTATCTCCCGCAAGCACGCCACCCAAATATCCGACGCCATCGATAATTCCCGATGAGACAGCACTCGCCTGCTTGCCGCCGAAGTCGAGAGCGAATGCGCCACCCAGATAAGAATAAGGTCCGAGGAGACAAAAGGCGATTGCTCCGATGGCGATCAGCGGCAGAAGAGATCCCGAGGAGCTCGGCCGAATGGACATGAGCGCGAGCAGCGCTGCGGCGGTTGCCGCGAGCCCCACAAACAGCAGCAGCGAGCGGCCGTTGACGCCCAGGCGATCGCTAAGCCAGCCGGTCGCGAGCACCGAGACCGCGCCGACGCCCGGAAAGATCGCACTCATACCGGCCGAATTGCTCATGCTGTAACCCAGGTAGTCGCGCAGATAAGCCGGCGTCCAGGTATTGAATGTCTCGCGGATTATGGTGCATCCGAGCGACAGCAGACAGACGAGCACAAACGCACGGCTGCTGAGCAAGGGGCGCAGCAGGGCCGCCACATTGACGGGGTGCGACTTCTTATCGGCGAAGAGATTGAGCGGATTGGGCTTTGCTTCCTCATACCCCTCCTGGGTGCGCGACTCGCGCAGCAGGAAGACGTTTGCCACCAGGAGTATGCCCGCCACCGCCGCCGCAAAGTAGAAAAGCGCCCGCCAGCCGAATCCTTCCTGAATCAGCCATCCCATGCACTGCCGTGCGACTGCATCCCCGATCAGGTAGCTCAGGCTGAGAATGCCGATGATCGTGCCATAGGAGGAAAAGTCGAACCATCTTGAAGAAACCTTGATAAGTCCGGCCCAGGCGATCGATTGGGTGAGCCGGTTCCCGATCCACGCGAACGTGAAGAGCGGCAGTGCAGCGCCGCAGGCGAACAGCAGCGTAAAGACAGTCGCACCGCCCAAGCCGATCAGGAAGTTGACGCG
>Ga0182024_10023837_pt1 | contig 10926 bp, 11 predicted proteins | sample P32metaG_FD_120480 | JGI IMG/M metagenome (GOLD analysis project Ga0182024, IMG submission 120480) | Permafrost microbial communities from Stordalen Mire, Sweden - P3-2 metaG (Illumina Assembly) | ecosystem: Environmental > Terrestrial > Soil > Wetlands > Permafrost | place: Sweden: Stordalen... | reverse complement strand
GACCGGCGGCGCGCAGCTTCACGTTGCCTCCGGTGTGATCCGTCCGATAGCCGGTGTTCGCGATAAACTGGATCGGCTTATCGCTCAGCTTCCGGATGGCGGCGATGGTTTTGTCGGCTAATGCTCCGGTTCCGGTATCCACGACGAACGCGCCCTGATCGCCGGTCTGTACCACGATGGTTCCGCCGTCGCCTACTAACAGATAAACGCTGGCGCGCAGAGGATAGACGTGAATTTCCCCGTCGTGCGGTTCGGGATCTTCAGCGTGGCTGGTCTCATTCGGGTGGCCGGGCACCGGCTGCATTCGGGCCATTGCATCCGCGTCGGTAGCGGTCTTCATCTTGGCCATGAATTCGGGGTAAATCGATTCTGCGCCGGCTACTCCGGCCAGCAGGGGCAATTTGTATTTCTTCTCGAACTCGGTGGCGAAGGGCTGTTGGCCGAACAGATAATTGGGGACCTTGTCGGGCGGCCTGCCGATGATCTGCTCGCCATCGTCGCAAGCGTACAGCCAGGCGTGATGATCCACCACTTGGCGGTAATAATCGTTGCTGCGGACTTCGGGCTCGGTCAAGAACACGGGGTCGGTAATGATGGTGGTATCGGTGAGGTGATCGCCGTGGCGCACGATGAAATCGGTCACGGTCGCCTGATCGCTTTCCGGCGTTCCGTTGCGCCGCAGCCAGCCCTGCTTAATGTGCGTGGTGGTGATCACAAGTGCGTTGCCGACGAACCGGCCGGTAGAGAATCCGGCGAAACTGTGGGGAGCCCAGGCCGGGGGATGCGGGCGGTCGTCCATCCAAACGACGCGGTGTCCCTCGGTGGTCTGCGCCCAGATGTGAACGGCCACCAATCGCTGATCATGCGGATCGCGCTCTTCCCAGATCCGGAAGTTGCCGGTGGCGCGCATCTGATAGGGCGCCACATAGGCGTCGCATTGATGGTGCTTGAGGGTGACTCGCGAAGGATCGTAGGAGAGCGCCCACAAGCGGCCCGCCTCATTGAGCGCGAACCCGGCGTAATCGCCGATCTCAGAACCAGCTCCGCGCTCCAGAGCATCTTCATGCATGGCCGGCGTCCAATAGCCAGTTAAATCGATGCCCGGGGACGGAGGCGCCGCGGTTTGTGCCGACAGCCATGCTCCGGTAAATAGGATGGCTGCAAGCGCCTTTGTTATTGTTGGGAACTTCATTGTCTTCCTTCTTCGGACTCTGACTCTACTTGGGAGAACATGGCACTGGATTCCAGCCGGACGCATCGTTCTGCTTTTTGAAATGCGTGCTCGTCCAAAACGGCGTGGTCAAATACATAGGGTCGTCGACCTCAGTGATGACCATGAGCAGCGTATCGCCGTTGGGCACGTTGAACCGATCGAAATACTCCGTGACTACGGCGTTCTCGCTGTAGGGAACTCCGTTTTTGCGAAGATAACCCGGCTTCATTTTGGTAGTGACAACCTTCAAGGAGCCGCCGATGTTTCCGGCAGGCCCGCGGCCAAAGCCTCCTCGAGCCATCGGGGTTCCCGGCAGATCCCAGCTGGCAACCGAGACTCCCTGCCAATCGCCGCCGGGTGCCTGCGTGGGACGGAAGTTGAGAATGCGAGTTTGCGCGCCGGCGTCTGTTTCTACCTTCAGAGTGTTGTCGTCTTGCCAGGTGATATGGAGGCGGCCAGGCATGCGCATGATGCCACCGGCGCCGTAAGCCTTGCATTGGTCGCCGGCCTCCTCTTTGGTCGGGTCCCACTTATTCGCAGCGTCGCGGCCCGCTGGGTTGAGCGGAACGCCGGCGAAGTCGCCTTTGGGGGCGGTGGACATTCGATAACGCCAATCCTCGGTAACGAGCGACACCCAATAGCCGGTGATATCGACCGGTGCAGCGGCCTTGGCTGCCAGAGGAGCTCCGGGCGCGCCGCCGCCACGCCCCTGAGCGCAGAGATTCGCCGCGGCCAATAAGATCAATACTCCGGCTGCGAGCGAGCTCGCGGGAACGGCCATTCTCGATTTTCGGTAATGCCTTTTCTTCATATTTGGAACGCCAGTATTTTCATACCCCTAAAGTTTGGCAAGATCGCCCTACAGGAGAGTCACTGATTGGGGGCAGTGGATCAAGGACATCTGCTTGTTTGATTTTACCTTAGGAAATGGCCCCAGGGTTCCATGGCTGCCATCGGCGCGGCCAGTAGATCGGCCGGACGTCTAATCATTTTGACTAGTCCATATGGAGAATTGAACGGGGGCTAAACCCGTGTTAGCATCCTCCCTGACTAGTTAATTTGATTAGTAGTTTCGCTTAGGTTATCGGGCTAATACAAAAAGGGGATTGACTCAAGTAGCTGAAATTCTGGTCCTGCTGCGAATTATCTTGCTGGATGTTTATAACCGCCCACGTTCTAATTTATTTTTTGAGTAAGCATGAGACGGAGTTATAATCCAGGGAATTTTTTCACAGGAGGAGGACAACCATGCGAACTGCTTACAGTTCGTTTTCAGAATGCAACAACTTTTCCCAGCCAAGCCTTAGCTTGAACTGGCGGCTCTTCACTATCAGTTTACCGGCGGCGGCGCGTGCCGTGGCCTGCTCGTTGACGTTGCTCGCCGTCTTTACGGTCGCGGCTTTCGCTCAATCGGGCGTTACCACGGCTCCGGATGCCGGCAGCGGCGCTCCGTTCCAGATCCGTTACGCGTCCCACCTGGACATTGGTGATTCAGTGATTAACATCACCAACGACGGTTCAAGCGCCTCGGGTACCGGCACGAGCGCATTTCTCGGCAACGGGGTCGGCGATCTCTGCATCGGTGTGTATACCTTCGATATGAACGAAGAACTGCAGAGCTGCTGCACGTGCTTAGTCACGCCCAACGGTTTGGCCAGCCTTTCAGTTCAAGCTCTCAATGACACCAACCTGACCGGTGGGCTTGAGACTTCTCTGGTGATCAAATTGCTGGCCTGGTCGACCACCGCTGGCGCCTCTACAACAGCTCCTCCCGGTACGCCCGCTCCTGCGGTCAGCTCCAGCTGCAACGCGGCCAGCCCGCAAACTCTGGCAACGGGTATGCATGCGTGGGGAACCACTGTTCATGCCCTGCCGGTCGGCCAACCTGACTCTTACACAGTGACCGAGACCGAATTCTCGGCTGCCAATCTGAGCAGCGCCGAATACAACCACATCACCCAGTTCTGCGAATTCAACCAGATCAATGGTTCTGGCAAGTTCGGACAGTGCAAGGGATGTGCGTCGGGCGGTATGGGAGCGGCCGCGGCTCAATAATAGACTCGCTACTCGGTGGTGCACTACCTTAAGGGTGACCAAGGATACTTGGTTACCCTTTTCGAGCGTTGGGTGAAACGACAAATGTAGTTTTGCCTGGATGGAAACGCCTGTTTCTCCGATATAGCCTCGTGTTTGGCCTTTGCGTACTGGGATGTTCTAGTACCATCGGCAACCTCGAATTACTTGATGTGTACTTCGGTGAACTCGATAATTATCCCATGCCAGATGCATGCTTCCGGATTAATTCATCAGAAGTCGTCTATGAACGATTCGATGATGAGTTAGTTGCAATTAATTTGAGCGCTGGAACTTACCACAGCATGATCGGCGCGGCAATCGATGCATTCGTCTTATTGTCGGAAGAGGCGACCATTGCCGAGCTAGCCGGTGCGCTCGGGACAAAGTATGCGGCAGAGCCCGCCGAAATCGAGATGGCGCTCGCGCCGTTTTTGGAACGCCTTCAAGAAGAGCAACTGATTGTGCCGGCAACCGCGCGTAAGCCTAGAGGCGCTCTGGGGCTTGCGGCAAATGGGAACAGGCTGCCTTTCATCCCGCCCAGCTTGCAGGCGCATCGAGATCTAGCGAATGTGCTTCTGCTCGACCCGATACACGAAGTCGGTGATGAAGGCTGGCCAGGGGCACCGGACGCTCTGGCCTCCTGAGCTGTTGATCGGCTGGCGCTAGACCATGGACATCGCCCCGCATCGAGACGCAACACACAATATCGTCGCGTCGATGCGCTTCCCGGGACCATCCTATTATGAAGTGCTTCAATGGCTTCATGAGGGTTTAAAACCCGGGAGCTATTTCGAAATAGGTGTCTGCCGCGGGGAATCGCTCAGACTGGCTATGCCGCCGACAATCGCGGTGGGCATCGATCCGATGCCCGAGGTAGACCAATGCTGGCGAACTAAGACACATATTGTGCCTATGGCCAGCGCAGATTTTTTCGCCAGGCATAGACTGAGGGAGTTCTTTGGAGCGGATCTTTTTTCGCTCGCGTTCGTGGATGGCTCGCACCACTTCGAACAGGTGATTGATGACATTTTTCAGCTTGAGAGTTTCGCCGGACCAGAATCGATTATTGCCGTTCACGACACGATCCCTCTCGACGAAAAGACTGCCGCGCGGCGACGCTGTACAAACTTTTATACGGGAGATGTCTGGAAGGTAGTTCCGTTTCTGAAGAAATACCGCCCCGATCTTGATCTCGTTACGATCCTCACGGCTCCTTCAGGGCTGACCTTGATCCGGCGGCTAAATTGCTGCCGGACGCGATCCCCGGTCGAGATGAAGGCGATCCGCGAATTTCAGGAGTTGCCTTGGGAACATTACAAACAGCACCGCCACGAATTTCTGGAAACGATAAAGAACGCGCGGAACGACGTCGAAGGATGGCTCTCGCACCGGAGTTAACCCGAGGCTTGCGAGCTTGGCTTGGTTTGTAGGCGAAGGAACATGATCAGCATTATAATTCCGGCCTATAACGGTGCGGACTTTCTCGATTCGGCGCTTGCGTCCATTGACGCCCAGCAGGTCACGGATCGCGAAGTAATACTGGTGGATGATGGATCAAAGGCGGAACTGAAGCCGCCCGCCGGCGCGCGGTATTTCCGGCAGGCCCGCAGAGGGCCAGGGGCAGCGCGCAATCGAGGCGTCCAGGAATCGCGCGGAGAACTCCTGGCATTTCTCGACATCGATGACATGTGGGATCCCGGGCATCTGTCGCGGCTTTTCGCTGCACTCATTGCGCATCCGGAGGCCGGCATCGCGCAGGGGGCCATGCGGCAGCTGTGCGGCAATCGGATCAGCGGGATCTATCGCATGCCCTATATAGGAAGCTGTATGTTCCGCCGCGAGGTGTTTGAAAGCTGCGGAGGGTTTGACGAAACGATGACGCTGGGAGAAGATCACGATCTGATGTACCGCTGCTGGGAGCGGGATATCGTGAAAGTTCACGTTGCTGAGGTGTCGCTGATCTACCGGCGTCACGGTGGAAACACCTCGCGCGGAAACAACATCCGGTCTCATCTTATGGTGCTGAAACGGCGCCTGGAGCGGATTCGCGCCGGCGTGATCGATACCAGCGAAAAGCGGCGGTTTCAATTTCAGGAGTACATCGGCAACACGGAAGGGGCGAGGCAATGGACAAACTGGTCAGCGTCGTAATACCCACGCATAACAGCCACCGTTATATCGTTCCCACGTTGAACAGCATTCTCGCGCAGAAGTATCGGCCCCTCGAAATCCTGGTGGTGGATGACGGTTCGACAGATTTCACCGCGCAAATCGTGCGTGATTACGCCCCCGAAGTTCGGCTGATCGCGCAAGTTCAGCGTGGACATCCAGCGGCCCGAAACACAGGCATTCGTGCGGCGGCCGGCGACTTTCTTGCATTCCTCGATCACGACGACCTATGGAGTTCAGACAAGCTCGAACGCCAGATGGCTGCTTTTGAGCGCAATCCCACTCTCGACTTGGTATTCGGGCATATTCAGAATTTTTTCACTCCTGAGATGCCGCTCGAAGCACGCGAGCGCATAAAGGTTCCCCTGCGGCCTCTTCCGGGGTTGCTGCAAGGCGCGATGCTGGCGCGACGCAATTCTTTCGATCGCGTCGGACCATTTTCGGAAAAGCGCGGAATGGGCGATTTTCTGGATTGGTATGGTCGTGCGCTGCTGCTTGAAATGAAGATCGAAATCCTGCCGCAAGCGATGGTCTACCGGCGCATTCATGCGAACAATTATCAGCGCACGCACAAGCATCAACGCCGGGACTATCTTTTCGCGGTGAAAGAGCTGCTGGACCGGCGGCGGGCTATCGGCGCAGACTGATCCGGTCCGATCGTTTCACCGGGCATTGCGAGATCACGTTTTTTGTGATACGGTTCACGCTGGAGGTTAGACATGCAGCTAAGGCTCCGAGCGTTGTGGGTGTCGATCCTGAGCTTGGCGGTATGCGTCCCGCTCGTCGCGCACCATGGGAACGTGGCCTACGACACGAGCAAAGCCGTAGTCTTGAAAGAAGCGACGGTCACCAAATTCGTGTGGGCCAATCCGCATACGGTGATCCAGTTCGACGTAAAAGACGACAAGGGGAACACCGTGCATTGGGCTGGGGAAGCGGGTAGTCCGTCCGCGCTTCGGCTGCTGGGCTGGAGCCAGAGTTCGTTGCAGCCCGGCGACATGATTACGGTGTACATCTACGCGGCCAAGAGCGGCCAGCCGGTCGGGCGTCTGAACAAGATCGTGCTGGCTGATGGCACGGAATTAAAGGACAGCGCGCTAGGATATCGGGACGTCGAGTAGCAGGGAAATGCAAATTTCGGTTGCGAATTTAGTCGTTGCTCTGGCGTTGGCGCTGACCTTTTCGCCGCTTGCCGCGGCGCAGGTGGAACAGCGTCCTCCGAGCTTATCGGACAAATTGGAAAAGATGGGCCCTGGGGGACCCGCTCCCCGCCGCGATCTGACCGGCGCTTGGACGGGAAAGCTAGAACCGCAGCTCGGCGACGCGCCGCCGTTAACGCCCTTGGGGCAGCAGCGGTTCAAGCTCAATATTCCCGACCCGTTTCGAGCGCAGTCCAACGATCCTTGGGCGACGTGCGATCCGTTCGGCTTTCCACGCAGCGTGACCAATGAAACCAGGGGGATCACGTTCGCGCAGATGCCCGATCGCATGGTGATGCTGATTCAATATCAAAAAGTGTGGCGCATCATCTGGATGGATGGCCGGCCTCTTCCCAACAACGTTGGCGCCAAGGGTGGACCGGAAACCAGATGGTATGGATACTCGGTTGGCCGCTGGGAAGGAGATCACACACTGGTAGTGGAGACGGCCGGTGTGGACGACCGAACGTGGGTCGATCGGCGTGGTTACCCGCATAGTGTCGATATGCACGTTACCGAACGCTACACCCGTTTGGACCATAACACCATGGAACAGACCGTCACGATTGACGATCCGAAGATCTTTACGAAGTCCTTCGTGGTCGCGACGAACAGATACAAGTGGATTCCGGACCAAGACGATGAGGAGCAGCTCTGCGTTCCCTCGGAGATGATCAATTACATCAAAACCATCGCCATCCCGGCCGATGAGGACCATACTGCCGGTAAGAAATAATTTCAGATATCAACCAGGTATGCCTGTAGTGACCATAGCAATGTGGCTTGGCGCCGCGCTCGCTGTTCCCGCTGGCGCGCAGGACCTGTCGTTCAAGGATCATGTGAATAACGCCAAGCTTCTTGGGGCGGGAGATCTGGCCGGCAGGAATCTGGTCGACTGCAGTATGCCACCCCAAAGCGCCGCCCTACAGGGCGAACCCATCGTAGCTCCACCTACCAAGGTCTTCGATCAACTCTATTATCTGGGCACGAATATGGTGGCCTCGTGGGCGCTAGTGACCAGCGGCGGCATCATCCAGATCGACACTCTGGACAATGCGGAGGAAGCGCAGCGCATCATTATCGGCGGCTACAAAAAGCTGGGTCTCGATCCGGCGCAGATGAAATATATCATCCTTACGCATGGCCACGACGATCATTTCGGTAGCGCAAAATACCTGGTAGATACCTATCATCCGCATGTTCTGATGAGCGCGACGGACTGGGATATGGTGGCGAAGACGCGGCCGCGCGCGAACTTCGGTCCACCGCCGGCGCGTGACATGGCTATAACCGACGGACAGAAGCTGACTCTGGGCGAAACCACGTTGACGTTTTACCTGACGCCGGGCCACACGCCCGGAACGATTTCGTTCCTGGTTCCCGTCACCGACCACGGCAAGCCGCACTTGCTTTCCTTCTGGGGTGGTAGTGCGCTTCCGCGAGCGCTCGGGCCGGGTGGAGAACCGGGTCGCATGGATTCAGGGCTGCTGATCTACAAGCAATCGCTCGAACGCTTCATAAGGATTGGTGAAGACGCGGGCGCCGACGGCTACATCGCGAACCATCCGTACCGCGATCAGACCTTCACCGATGGCAAGGACGACAAGATAACCAGGAATCAAGCACGAAAACCGGGCGATCCGAGTCCCTGGATCGGCCGCAGCGAGTACATACGCTACATGCTGATTAGTTTGGAGTGCACCGAAGCCTTGACAGGTTGGATTCAGGCGGGCAAGCCGAACGTACTGGAGTGAGTTGCTCGATCGTCCTGCCTTCCCCCCAATTTGCGTGCGAGCGATTCTTATGATAGTGTTCGCCACATGGAACTGCGATTCGGCCAAACGATCCTCATGATGGGAGCGCTTTCCGCGGGTGTGCTGAGCGTTCGACCGGTCTCTGGACAAGTTGAACAGAAACCGCAGATGGCCGAAGAAGTTTTCAAGAACATTCAGGTCCTCAAGGGAATTTCAGTGAACGAGCTGATGGAGACGATGGGGTTCTTTGCGGCCTCGCTAGGCTTGAACTGCACCGATTGCCATGTCTCGGAAAGCTCGGGCAACTGGACACGGTACGCTGACGACACTGGGCTCAAGCAGACCACGCGCACGATGATTTCGATGGTGAACGACCTTAATAAGCGCGCCTTCGGCGGCAGGCGCGCGGTCACCTGCTACTCCTGCCATCGCGGTACGGGGCAGCCGAAGGTGATTCCGAATTTAGCCGAGCAATACAGTACTCCGCCTCCGGATGATCCGAATGAAATCGAAATTCTGGGCCAGGCTCCCTCGGCACCTTCGGTCGATTCGATTCTAGACAAATATATTCAGGCGATCGGCGGGCTAGAGCGGCTGGCGAACCTCAGGAGCTTTGTCGCCAAAGGAACTTACCAGGGCTACGATACAGATTCCGAGAAGCTCCCGGTGGAGGTCTTTGCGAAAGCGCCGGGCCAACGCAGCATGATCGTGCACCTGCGCATCGGAGACAGCACCACGACTTACGACGGCCGCGCTGGTTGGATCGCCGCCCCGGACCGTCCGCTGCCGTTGCTCACGCTGGGCGCAAAGGACCTGGATGGCGTCAGGCTCGACGCGGATCTCGCTTTTCCAGCGAGAATCAAGGAAATCCTCGGCCGATGGCGCGCCGGCTTTCCCAAGGCCGCAATCGCCGACCGCGAGGTCCAGATCGTCCAGGGAAGCGCCGCTGGAGGGTCGCGCGTAAAGTTATTTTTCGAAAAGGAGTCGGGCCTGCTGGTGCGAGTGGTGCGCTATACCGACACCGCGGTCGGCATCATTCCTACCCAGACCGACTACTCGGATTATCGCGAGGTCGACGGCGTCAAGATGCCCTTTCGATGGATCGTTACCTGGACCGACGGGCAGTCGACCACTGAGCTGAGCGCGGTCCAGCCGAACCTTACGATTGATGCGGCGAAGTTCGCTAAGCCAGCGCCAGCGGCTCCGCCAAAGTCATTAGCCCGATAGTCTTGGTGGATGGAGACTGCGGGTCTACTTCCGCGCAGACGCGACTAGAGGATTTTTGAGGCTGAGGTACACGGCCTCGACGAACATGTCCGTGGTCCAAGGTCCGGCGGTAGCGCCATATCGATCATCATAATCGGCCGTAAGCCTGGCCGCCTTCACCTGGTCAAGAGACGCGCCCTGGTTGATCTTCGCTTGAACCCGATCACGAATAATGGCGATCATGTCCCGGTACTCGCCGACTTCATCGCATAATCGCCCCTTTCCTGGAATGATCAATGTGCCGCCTTCCTCCTGGTGTTGGTAAACAGTTTGGTCCAGAATGTGGTTTAGCGCTTGGATCTCTCCTTGCACACTGCCGCCGTTCTTCACATCAATGAAAGGATACTGCGTGGTGGTAAAAATATCGCCCGTGACGATCACGTCGGAGCGGCGGAATTGAACCATGCTGTCACCGTCCGTGATCGCGTTCGGCTCCCAGAAGATCTCAATCGCCTCTCCGTTATGGAATTTTCTCCTGCGGCCCTTCAAGAACGTGTCGCTGGGCCAGCCCGCAGCCGGGATAGCGGCCGTCTTATCGGTCAGCGCGCTCAGCCGGTTCTGAACATTTTGGTGTCCGATGATGGTTGCTCCTGCTCCGGCATCAGCAAAATGATTCGCATAAAACGAACCTTCGTAACTCGGGTCGTAACCGGCGGCGCGGAATTTCACATTGCCTCCGGTGTGATCCAAATGGAAGCTGGTGTTGACGATGAACTGAATCGGATGATCGCTGAGCTTACGGATCGCCGCCAGGACTTTATCCGCCAGCCGGCCGGTGCCGGTATCGACAATCAAGGTGCCTTGCGGGCCTACCTGAACGGCAATATTGCCACCGTCGCCTATGAGCATATAAATGTTGCCTTGCACCGGCAGAACGTGGATTTCCCCGTCATGCGGATCGGGATCCACTGCGCGACTCACGTGCGGAGGGCCCGCGGAAGGAGACAATTTCGCGTTGGCGGCCGCTTCGGTGGAGGCAGGGTCTTTCAGTTTGGCCACAAACTCCGGATACATTGTTTCCGGACCGCCGAGGGCGCCTAATAAGGGGACATTCCGCTGCTCGGAATACTCGCGCAGGTACGGGTGCTGACCCCAAACATAATGCGGTATCTGATCATCGCGCCGACCCAAAATTTCCTCGCCGTCATCACAGGCGTATAGCCGGCATCGGGATCCCGGCTGCTGCGAACCAGTGGACTGTCCCGGTGATTCGCTTAGTGGAGATCCGTTTTTTCACATCAGTATACGT
>Ga0182024_10023836_pt1 | contig 10926 bp, 7 predicted proteins | sample P32metaG_FD_120480 | JGI IMG/M metagenome (GOLD analysis project Ga0182024, IMG submission 120480) | Permafrost microbial communities from Stordalen Mire, Sweden - P3-2 metaG (Illumina Assembly) | ecosystem: Environmental > Terrestrial > Soil > Wetlands > Permafrost | place: Sweden: Stordalen... | reverse complement strand
GCGCCGCCGGGGTCGGGGGTGCGGAGCTTCTGATTTTACGCCTTCCTCACCCGCTCGCCCGCACCAGCGCTATGTCGCGCGCGGCGGCCCAGGCGGCGATGTCCTCGCGGCGGAGCGCCGCCGCCATGAGATCGGGAAACAGGTCGGGCGTGCAGGCGAATACCGGGCAGCCGAGGGCGGCAAGCTTGCCGGCGTGATTGGCGTCGTAGCCGGGCCGGCCGTCGTCGGACAATGCCAAGAGCACGATCAGATTGACGCCGCTCGCCACCAGCGCCGCGGCGCGTGCCAGCATCGCTGAGCCATCGCCGCCCTCGTAGAGATCGCTGATCAGAACGAGATGCGTTCGCGCCGGCTGGCTGATTTTTGTTTCGCAATAGGCGAGCGCGGCATTGATGTCGGTGCCGCCGCCGAGCTGCACGCCGAACAAGACCTCGATCGGATCGGCAAGCTCGTCGGTCAAATCGAGGATCGCCGTGTCGAAGCAGACGAGTCGCGTCGCGATCACCGGCAACGAGGCCATCACGGCGGCGAAGATCGAGGCATACACCACCGAACTCGCCATCGAGCCAGACTGATCGACGCAAAGGATGATGCCGTCGACGTCGAGGCGCGCCCTGGAATGCCGGCGGAAGCCGATCAGCCGCTCCGGGATGATGGTCCGCAGATCGACCTGGTAGCGTTCGAGATTGGCGCGGATGGTCCGCGGCCAGTCTATATCGGCCGGGCGTGGGCGCGCGGTGCGGCGCGCGCGGTCGACCGCACCACGGATCGTCGCGGCGGTCTTGTGCGCCAGTTTTTGCATGAGCTCATCCACCACCTTGCGCACGACCTGCCGCGCGGTGTCCTTGGCCTTCGCCGGCATGGCGGCGCGCAAGCCGATGAGATCGGCGACCAAATGCACATCGGCCTCCAGCGTCGCAAGGAATTCAGGCCCCATCAGCATGGCCTTCAGTCCAAAACGCTCGAACGCGTCGCGCTGAATCACCTGCACCACTGGCTTGGGGAAGAACTCGCGGATGTCGCCAAGCCAGCGCGCGACGCGCGGCGCGGACCCACCGAGACCGCCGCGTCGCGCGCTGCCGCGCTCGTTGGTGACGCCGCGCTCGTAGAGCGCACTCAAAGCGCGATCCATGCGCAGATCCCGCTCCGATAAGCCGTCGGCGTCGTCACCGCCGAGCGCAAGGCGCCAACGGCGGCGGCGTTCGTCAAGCGGACGAGTCATTGTCATCGATCCCGAGAATGAGCTTGAGCAGCGGCAGCGCCTTCGCGAAGGCGGTCTCGTCGATCGCCTCGGGCGCTGGCCGCGGCAGCGCTGCTGCCTGCCCCACCTGCGCGAGCAGGCGGCGGCGTTCGACGGCGCCGAAATTGGCGAACACGCGACGCAGGACTGGCAATATTTCGAGGAAATACGTCTCATCCGGCGCTGCCAGCCATTCGTCGACCATGGTGAACAGGACGCGATCGTGCAGGATCACCTCTGCGGCGTCGGCGAAAAAGCCGTGCAGAAACAAGGCCGCCGTGCTCGGCGGATTGGCCGGCGAAAGCACCCGGGCAAGCGTTGCCGCGGTGGCCTCGGGCGTGACAAGGGAGCGCTCATAAAGCCGCCGTGCCGCCAGCCCGGCGACACCTGGTGCCGCCATGCCATCGTCAGCGAGCGTGCCGAGCGTTCGGCACCAGCCTTCCAGCAATGGGCCATCGCCGAATAGATCAAGCGCCGCATCGAAACCGGCGAAAGCCGCGCACAGTCGCTCGGCCGTTTCTGCATCGAGATGGCGGCTCCCTGGCAGCGCACCGGCGATGACCTCGATGGCGAGCGCGCGGGTGAGCGCGGCGAGCGCCGCCTCCGGAATCTTGCGGGCAGTGCCGTAACGCAGGATGGTGACCAGCGCCGGAACGGCTTCTGCAAGGCTGGTCATGTCGACGGCATCGACCGCCGCGGCTTGCAGCTGCGTGATACAAGCCTGCGCCGCCTCGGGCAGGTCCGCGAGCAGGCAATGGCGCACCAGATTGGTGAGTTCGGCAATCGCGGTGGACTTCGCCGCCCGCGCCACCGCCGCGCTGGCTGCCGCCTGTTCGATGGTCGGGCCGTATACCAGCGCTTCCGCGAGCCGCACGGAAAATTCCGGCGCCCAAGCGAGCTTCCATAGTTCGCGGAACGTGCCGCGTCCCGCTTGCCCGTCAAGGAGGCGGCCCCACGGCACCTCGATCAGATCGAGCCGGTGCAGCAAAGTGGATTTGAGCAGCCCGGCGTCGCTGCGCAAGTCGACCGCGATCTCCAATTCCAACGCTTGCGGAACGAGACGCGTCTTGCGCTGCCAGCGCGCAAGATCAAGGGCAAGCGGCATCTGCGGCACGCTATCGTCGATGCGGCCGATTTGATCGCCGATGACGAGGCGCGTCTCGATGATCCGAAACGGCACCTCATCGCCATGACAAAGGGCGGCGAGCGTGGCGTCTCGCATCTCAGCAAGCCCCGGCATGGCATGACCGCGCAGGCTTGAGAGCGCCACCGACAGCCGGACTGCCTCGATGACAGAGGCCGTGCCGGCCTGCAATCCTTCCGCCCGCAGCAGCGTCGCGACCTTGGCAAGCCACGATGCCGCCAAATCGGATGCTGCCGGCCATCTGCCGCCGCGATCGTTTTGTCCCCATAGGTGACCATACCAGCCCGGCGAGACGATGCCCGCGCCATAGCCGCTCGCCAGGGCGAGCCGCGGCTCGGTCCAGGGCACCCACGTCGCCGCGGTCTTCAGCTTGGGCAGGCCGCGAACGAGCGCCCGATCGGCGGCGACGCTGCGATCGGCGCGAAGCGCCGGCACATGCCAGGCACCGGTCACCACGGCGATGGCACCCGCCACATCCTTTAGCGCTTGCCGGATCTCAACGCGCATGAATGCCTCGCGGCGGTCGTCGTCCTCCGCTTGGAGCGATACCAGCGCACTGTTGTGGGTGTCGGTGTTGCGCAGCTCGGTCATCGCCGCCTCGATGACCGGAAATATATCTGGACCGCTCCCGGTGCTTTCCACGAGCGCATTCCAGAACGCCTCGCCGTCGGAATGGCCGGACATTTGCGCGACGGCTTCGAGCGGATCAGCATGAGCGGTGGGTGTCGCCGGCTCGGCGTCGCTGCGCTCCGGCGCGTGCGCAGCTTGGCGTTCCTTGCGTACTGCGAGTGCGGTCGCGGCCGGCCAATCGATGAAGCGGACCGGCCGCTCGCGCTTGAGCGCCCACAGCAGCGCCCGCCATTCCGGCGAAAATGATGCGAATGGAAAAAAGCTGGCGAGGCTAGGTTCGTCGGCTGCATGGACGAGCAGCGCGATCGGCGGCTGCATGCCGGGAAGCGCCGCAAAGCGCAGCAGATCGTTGGCGTCGGACGGCCCCTCGATCAGCACCGCAACGGGATCGAGGTGGTCGAGCGCCGCGACCAAGCTCGCCGTCGAGCCGGGCCCGTGATGCCGCACGCCGAACAGGTGGGCGCGAGCGTCCATGTTCTCACAGAACGTCGCGAATCGCACGATAGAGATCGGACCAACCGTCGCGCGAGCGCACGACGTTTTCCAGGTATTCCTGCAGTGCCGGCGGGTCTTGCACCGGATCCTTGACGATCGCGCCGACGAGATTGGCGGCAAGGCTTTGCGCGTCGAGCCGTCCGCCGCCGAAGTGCGCAGCCTCGGCCCAGGCGCCGATGCCGACCGAAATCGCCTCGGCAGTCGACAACGTGGCGGATGGTGTTTTCAATTTCAGCTTGCCATTCGCAGTTTGTCCGGCGCGCAGTTCCCGAAACATGGCGACGACGCGGCCGAGCTCCTTGTCGGGCGGCGCAATGTCGGGAAGCGAGAGCCCGGTACCGATGGCGCGCACGCGCGTGACCACGATCTCGGTCTCCTCCTCGATGGTGGCCGGCAACGGCAATACGACAACGTTGAAGCGACGTTTCAAGGCGGACGAGAGCTCGTTGACGCCCTTGTCGCGGCTGTTGGCAGTGGCGACGATATTGAAACCGGGCGCTGCGTCGATCGCCGTATTGAGTTCCGGGATCGGCAGAGTCTTTTCCGAAAGAATCGTGATCAGCGTGTCCTGCACGTCCGAACTCATGCGGGTCAACTCTTCGAACCGCACGATGGTGCCCTCCTCGAGCGCCCGCGTCAGCGGGGTCGGCACCAGCGCCTCGCGCGATGGCCCATGAGCGAGCAGCCGCGCATAGTTCCAGCCATAACGGATCTGGTTCTCGTCGGTCCCGGCCGTGCACTGAATGAGCCGGCGCGACGAGCCGGAAACCGCTGCCGCCAAATGTTCTGACACCCAGGATTTTGCCGTGCCGGGCAAACCAAGCAGCAGCAGCGCGCTATCCGTCGCCAGCGTGGCGACTGCGGTTTCGATCAGCCGGCGATTGCCGAAATATTTGGTGGTAACCGGACCGCCGTCAGGTCCCTTGCCGCCCATCAAATAGGTCACGACAGCCTGCGGTGAAAGTTTCCAGTTCGGCGGGCGCGGGCGATCGTCGCCGTGCGCAAGCGCGGCAAGTTCATCGGCATAAACTTGTTCGGCGGGCAGTCGCAGAACTGCAGCTGACATGGCGACACTTTCTGTTCAGGAGGGCACCGGATCGAGAAGCGCGAGACAGTCGAGTAGCTGCAGCGCCGGCTGCAGCGGCGGCGTCTCCGTGGCGACCAAGCCGGCGAATGCCCCGCGTAACGGAGATCGCAAGGGCGGCGGCGTCAGCGCTGCGAGCGCAAGACAGAGCGGGCCGACGCCGGTTGGCGACCGATCGGGGTGGGCAAGTGTGGCGAATGCCGGCGACTGCAGCAATTCGCGCGCTTGTTCGAGCGGCAAGGGCCGGCGCAGGAAACGATACAGTCGTTCAAGATCCGAGACCGGCGGCAGCGTGGTCCAAAGGCCGGGCGCGATCGCCGCGGCGCACCACTGCTCGATCGTGGCGTCGTCCCACGCTGCGGCGGCGTTGCGCCCGGCATCCTCAGCCGCGTCACCGTCCCGCCCGATCGCGTCGAGCCATGCATCGGCGGCGTGCTCGCGCACGATCCGCGCGAGCACGTCGAACCGGCGTTCCATCGACGCCTGCCGGGCAAACAGTGCCAGCAAGGGCGTAGCGTCGGCGGCGGCCGCGACCATATCGGTGACGGGGAGGCCAAAAGCCGCCGCCATGGCATCGAGCCCGACGCCGGCATAGCGGTCCGCGGCCCAGCGGCGTACGGCTTCGGCTGACCAGCCGGCGTGCGAAACCGTCTGCAGATTGGCCGGAAGCTCGAGCTTGAGCGTCAGGCGCCGCCGCAACAGTCCGGCGGTCGTGGCGCTCGTGCGCGCCACCAAGTCGCGGATGAGGCCTTCCGCCGCGGCGTTGCCCGGGATGTACTTCAATAGCTCGAGCGCGCGTTCGCGCACGGTCGACGCCCGATCGTGCGCGAGACTTTCCAGAAACGTGGCGTCGGCCGGCGAAAGACCGGCCGCGAGTGCAGCGAGAAGCCGCACCCGAACCGGCGCAGCATCGAAGGCGAAGCTCGCCGCCACTAATTCGCGCGCCCGATCCGGTTCGCGCCTGCGCATGGCAGCGATGAATTCGGCGCGCGCCGCGGGTCGTGCGGAAGTCCAGTTGCTGGAATCGAAATTATTTTCGCCATCGCAATAGTCGTCAGCCGGATTCTTCCCTGGTTTGCCGCGCTCGCTCCACGCCGCCGCATAGGCGCCAAGGGAGTAGCCATGCCGGCGCACGAAGCCGGCCAGGCGCGGGACATCGAACGGGTGCGGGCGCAGCCGACGGCGCTGGCAAGTGTCGGCCATGGCGAGCGCAGCGACATCGGATGCCCAACCGCCCATGCCGCCTGCCAGGCGGCGCATGAGCGGCCGCGCCGCGTCGGGGACGATTTTGCGCGAGTCGACGATCGGCGGTTGAGCGCCCCGCGGCGGCGGCCGGTGCCGGCGAAAACGCAGGCGCTGGCCCAGCAAGGCGAGTGCGGTGAGCTCCGACACCGCAACCTTTTGGGAAACGAAGTTGGGCAAAGCCGCTCCCGCCGGAGCGGGATCGCGCGCCGTGCCGAGCAGGAAACGCCGCCGCAATGCCTCGCTGCTCGGATCGTCTGTCGATGTCATGCGCCGATCCAGCGGCCGAGCGATGTTTCACAGAGGCCGAGTGACAGGAATTTGCCGTCCCAGCCGCCGAATGCGTCGATGTCCTCAAGGCCAATGAGCGGCAGTGCCAAGTCATCGTCGTGGGCACGCACCGGCAGGCCGATCGTCCCTGATGTGTCGGTCAGCCATAGCGCGGCGTCCGCCGCCACGATGCGGGCGCCGTGGGCGGCGAATGGCACGGCGTCGGCCCAGGGGCGCAACGCGAGAACATCGCTGAGCCGCGCGATTGCGGCCGGCACGTCGTCCGCTGGACGCGGCCAGCGCCCGCCCGGGACGGTGGGGCCGTTCTGAACCGCCATGACGGCGCGCAACGGCGCCGGGGAATGGAAGTAGACAAGCTCGGCCTCGAACACTTCACCGACGCTATGAGCGTTCGCAGTCTTGCCGAGCGAGACCGGAAAGAAGTCGATGAGCACGGCAAAACGAGGTGCAGCGCCGTCACCCCGTCGCGATAGCCAAGTCTCATATCGGCGCAGCTTGTCCGGTTGAACTTCGGCGACGGTGTCCACCACCATCCAGCTGTCCGTGACGCGCAGCGCAGCAGAATCGGCAAGCAAGGCATCGCGCGTGACCGCCCAACCGACCAGCTGGCGGACGTCGGCCTTGAGCGCATTCGGCAGGCGATCCTGGTTTCGGTAGGCGCAGGCGATCAAGTGCAGTGTCGCCAAACGCTCAATCAACAGATCGCTCCGCATCGATTCCGCTGCCGACAACAGATCCGCCGGCAGCCTGTCGACCTGGGCTGCCAATGCGCTTGCTTTGGCGTCGATCAGCCGTTGCGCGATCTTTCTGCATTGCTGGCTGGCGCTTGGCGCGAACGCGGCAAGGCCGCTGCGCAACGTATCCGCGATCCACAAGTCAAGCTCGTTAAGGCCGGCGCGGATCGATGCTTCCCGATCCGCCTTGTTGCGTTCGTGCTGCGCGGCGCCGCGGGCGGCCGCCTTTGCATCCTCCAGGCTGGGCGCCGCCGCGGCGGCCTGGGCGGCGCTGACTTTCGCTGCCGTGTCAGGAGCGGCCTTGTTGGGCGCCGCGGCAGGGGGCCGGCGCCGCGCCAGCCAATCGCCAACCCAGGCGGGTACGCTCTCGGTGCGGAATGGCAGAGCGCCATCGGCGCGAATCCACAGCAGCGCCAGCGTGTGTTTGCAGGGAAATTTGCGGCTCGGACATGTGCATTTGTAGCCGAAATCCGCCTCGGAGCAGATGACGCGGTAGGGCGACGCTCCAGATCCTTGGCATTCTCCCCAGATCAGACCGGCGCCGTCGCATGCCAGAAGCGGCCACGAATCCGATCTTTTCAGTTTCGCCGCGGCGGCAAGCGAGGTCTGGTCCGGAGCCAGTTGTTCGATTTTTGCGAGGTCAACCGGCATAGCGATAGGCCGAACTGAAAACTACTCAGGTGACTTGGCAGGTGACTTGGCAAGTGACTCGGCAATGAACGTGGTCGGTCAGTCGGTCGAGTGGCCCGCGCACGAGCTCCCATCGCCTGACCGTACATCCGTCACGCGCTGGATTGCCTTAAAGGCTAGAAAACAGCGTTCGAATTATACCGAAAGTAGTGTCAGGGATCAAGAACAAAAAAGGAACATCAGCGCCGGGCTCGGGCAATGCTCCGGGCTGGGCGATTCTGGATTTGGGCAATCAGCGAAGATGAGTGCTACGCATCGGCGTGTCGGGCAGCGCTAGGGGGCAAAGCGAATTGAGCTGCTTTCCACGACGCCTCAGTGCGTAATCTGGCGGTCGCCTGGTTTGCATGGGCCGAGCCTGCGCGAGACGTTGACGATGTCCATATCCGGCATCGCGACCGCTTGTCCATTAGGCATCTTTATCACACCGCCATGGCTGTGCGCCTTGCCGGTAACAGAGTCAGGGCCCGTCACGGTAATAGTTCCGCTTGATGTCATCAGGCTGCCGCCTATCGTGCACTGCAACGAATAGGACGTCACATTGTCGACGGTTTTCATGCTGCCCATCGTACAATTGGCACCAGGAAGCTTGGACATCGATTGCATGACGTAGCCTTGGTCGAGCGTTACGTCGGTGGGATAACAGAAAAGAATCGGCTTTCCATTATCGATGGTTGTTTCCCATTCACCGGCGTGTCTAACGAGCGGTTCGGCCCAAGCGACGGTCGCGGACACCGTGCAGAGTACAACGATTAACGTGGCAGATTTTAGCATTATGCAAATCTCCAATCGTAAGCTGAGATGCCAGCGCCGTCTGATTCGACCCGTGCAGACTGCTTATAGTCTTCGCTGCTTCCGAGTATTTCGGGAATGTCTGCTTTTGCGTTGATCGCAGCCAATCCTCAAAGGTAGCATAGCTAGTCGCCTCATCGTCGGCGATGAGGCACCTATCGATCAATGTCCAAGATGGGGTCATTCACGTCACTTCGAGCGTGCACCCCTACTTCCGCTCCCAATCCAACAGCGGTCATATCGCTGCGGCGCGCTAACCGTCGCGAAGGGCTACTTGCCGACCTCACTCCCATTTATAATTTCTCAGATTATCAGCGATCGCCGCCAGATCGTTGGGTACACCACGAGCAAAATATTTGCGGAGGTCAAAGTAATGCACGAGCCTCCGTCCAGGCTCGTTCGTTGCAATTGGCTTCAGCAGACGTATTGGCACGCAACAGCCCATTTGGGTTCAGGTGCCACCGCGCCCCGAACATATTTCCGTGGCCATTGCTCCAGCCTGGCGCTCATGCGCCGCTCGGGTTCCGCAGCGTGTTTTTTGCGAATGAACTTGGAAAGTCCTTCGTCGCTTCCATCGCGATCATGGACATCTTCCGGTCTCGGGGTTTCAGGCCAGCGCGCAATGCCGGAACGCAACAGACTTCGCCATCCATGTGCCGAGCCTGTGACATGGACACGCGACTACGCGAGGATACGGCATGATAAACCATTGAAATTGAACGCACTTAATGGAATGGCGAAAAGCGGGCCCAATCGCGCACATTGGCGCATGAAAAAGCCCGCTAAGTGATTGACCTAGCGGGCTTTTAATTTGGTTGCGGGGACAGGATTTGAACCTGTGACCTTCAGGTTATGAGCCTGACGAGCTACCGGGCTGCTCCACCCCGCGTCAAAGGGTCCTTGAGTGTGCCCGTGATGTAGCAAGCGGTCCCCCAGAAGGGAAGTGCGCCGCGGACGATAATTCGTCATACTGTCACGGCGGATCCCATCGAATTGTCATGCACGGTTTCCTAGAAGCGAATATGGGCGAAAAACCCGCTTTGCAGCCCAAAACGGCCATCGGGCCGGTGGTGCGCGCCATTGCGGCCAATATCCTGGCCGAAGCCCGCGCCGCGATGAGCGATCCGGAGCGTTCGGGGCAGGACGCCGTGCACTATTTCCGCCGCTCGATGAAGGAGTGGCGGGCGCTGATGCGGCTCTTGGCACCGTTCATCGCCGAGGCCGACCGCTGGCGCGAGGAGGCGCGCGACCATGCCCGCGGGCTGTCGCACGCCCGCGACGGCCAGGCCGCGCTCAATGCCTTCGACGACCTGATCGACAAGGGCAGCATGGTGCTGTCGGCGCGCTCGAGCGCGACCATCCGCGCGCGCATCGAGGCGCTGCGCGGCAGCCAGGAGGAGGCGGTGCTGACGCCCGGCACGCGCGACGCCATCGTCGCCTGGCTCGATGCCGCGGCGGCCGCGGTCGCCGCCTGGCCGCTCGATCCGTTCGACTTCTCGGCGATCGCCGGGCGGCTGACCGCGGGCTACCGCAACGCCCGCAAGCACATTCCGGACGACTGGCTGCAGGCCAGCGCCGAAGATTTGCACGAATTGCGCCAGCGCGTGGTCGATCACCGCTATCAGATGGAATTGGTCGAGCCGCTGTGGCCGCGCTTCGGCCGGATGTGGACCGACGAGGCCGAGCGGCTGCGCGAACGGCTCGGCCGCTGCCAGGATCTGGAAGTGCTCAAGCGGCTGACCGGCCTGCATCAGCCGCTGGCGCATTGGCGTTCGCGGCTGGCGCCGGCCTGTGCCGAGCGCTCGACGCAGCTGACGCAGCGCGCATCGCGCATCGCCAGCCGCCTGTTCGCCGAAAAGCCCAGGGCGTTTCGCCATCGGCTCGAGACGCTGTGGGAGCACGGAAGGTAGCAAGCGTCCGTCAGTTTCCCGTCATCCTGAGGTGCGAGCCAACGGGTCCGGCCCGGAGTGGCCGGCCCGATGACGGGCTCCGCTCGCCTCGAAGGATGCACGGCCCGGGCCGTCGCCCTTCGAGGCGCGCCTGCGGCGCGCACCTCAGGGTGACGGATCAGACGGCGCGGCGCGGGTCGAAATTCCCAGATAAATTTCCCGTACCGCTTTGTTGCGCTTGAGCTCGGCCGCCGGGCCTTGCAGCGCGATGCGGCCGGTCTGCAGCACATAGGCGTAATCGGCGATGCCGAGCGCGAGCGGGATCGATTGCTCGGCCAACAGCAACGTCAGGCCTTCGCGGTGCAGCGCGGCCAAGGTGTCGTACAGCGCTTCGACCACCGCGGGGGCGAGGCCGAGGCTCGGCTCGTCGAGCATCAACAGTTGCGGCTCGCTCATCAGCGCGCGGCCGAGCGCGAGCATCTGCCGTTCGCCGCCGGACAGCGTGCCGGCGAGTTGCCGGCGCCGCTCGGCGAGCCGCGGGAACAGCGCATAGACCCGCGCGAACAGCGCCGCGATGCGCGAGCGGTCGGCCAGCGCGGTGGCGCCGAGCCGCAAATTCTGCTCCACCGTCTGTTGAACGAACAGCCGCCAACCCTCCGGCGACAGCGCCAGGCCTTGGCTCACGATGGCATGGGCCG
>Ga0182024_10023835_pt1 | contig 10926 bp, 9 predicted proteins | sample P32metaG_FD_120480 | JGI IMG/M metagenome (GOLD analysis project Ga0182024, IMG submission 120480) | Permafrost microbial communities from Stordalen Mire, Sweden - P3-2 metaG (Illumina Assembly) | ecosystem: Environmental > Terrestrial > Soil > Wetlands > Permafrost | place: Sweden: Stordalen... | reverse complement strand
TGGCGAGATGGTTCGTGGGACGGTTGAGGAGACGTTGAACGCTATGCTGGATGCTGAGGCGGACCAGCTTTGCGGAGCTGGACGTTACGAACGCAGCGAAGCTCGGCAGGATACCAGGGCTGGCAGCTACGAGCGGACGCTGCAGACCCAGTGCCGGGGACGTGAATCTCAAGATCCGGAAGTTGCGGCGCCAGACCTTTGAGACTGCGATCATCGAACGCTGCCGGCGGCGGGAGAGCTCGGTCGAGGAGGCGTTAGAGGACATCACCGAAGCGCTCCGCCAGCTTCGGTTTGGGACCGCCGCCGGATCGGCGTGCAGTCACTTCGCCGGTCATGCGCCGCCGGATTAAAGCCTGCAGATTTCCGGGGCCAGCTCTGTCAACGCGGGGACATTCGCCGCGTCTCCGACGCCAGCCTTTGGCAATTTCGCACTGCCGCCAGCACGGCGCTTGTTGAATACGCTCGCGAACGATTGTCCAAACAACTGGCCGCCTCCGGCGCGTCGCCCGAGGAGGTCGACGGGGCGAAACATCTGTTCGACCCCAATGCGTTGACGCTGGGCTTTGCGCGCCGCTTCGCGACCTACAAGAGACCGAACCTGCTGCAGACGGCCTGTCCCACCTGCGCCCAATTCGATCGCAAAAGGGAGATTGATCGATCTTATGTCATTTCCAAGTAATGACTCTCGAGGGGACGGAGAGTGTCATCGAGTTCATAAACAAGCGGAACGCCTGTTGGAATATCGACGCCAGATATTTCGTCGTCGGAGATATTATCGAGATATTTCACGAGTGCGCGGAGACTGTTGCCGTGCGCCGAGACAAGCACGACTTTTCCCGTCCTCAGCTGCGGCGCCAATACTTGATCCCAGTACGGCCGAAAACGGGCGAACGTATCCTTCAGGCTCTCTGCCCTGGGAAGTTCTTTGTCGGAAAGATCCGCGTAACGCGGATCATGTCCCGGGAAGCGCTCGTCGCGCCTATCGAGTGGCGGGGGACGGATGTCATAGCTCCGGCGCCAGGCGTGCACCTGCTCTTCGCCCAACCTTTGGGCAGTCTCCGCTTTGTTCAACCCCTGAAGAGCACCATAGTGGCGTTCGTTCAGCCGCCAACTCGTGTGGATCGGCAGCCACATGCGATCGAGATCATCGCAAACGATCCACAACGTCCGGATGGCGCGCTTGAGATACGAGGTACAGCACCAGTCAGGCGCTATACCCTTTATCTTTAGAAGCGCGGCCGCCCGATGCGCCTCTTCGACGCCCTTATCGGAGAGATCGACATCCGTCCAGCCGGTAAAGCGATTATCCCGATTCCAGACACTTTCGCCGTGCCTCAGAAGAATGAGTTGGACCATGATCTTCTCAAATGAAGCGTTGCCGCTGCAGACTTCCGTGGCAGGAGGCTCTTTGACTTTCGCGCTTTCTTTTTGCCCATCCGTGTCATAATGCAATCCTACACGGATATTTGTGCCGGTGCCCAAAGACGCAATCAAGAAGCTTCAATGGTATGTGTTGCGCTGGAAGATCGAGATGTTTCACAAAGTTCTGAAGTCTGGATGTAAAACCGAAGACTCAAGGCTTCGGACCGCGGAGCGGCTTGTCAACCTGATCGCAGTCTTCTGCATTGTCAGCTGGCGCGTCTTCTGGATGACGATGATCAACCGCGCCGATCCGTATGCCCCTCCAAGTTTGGCATTGACGGAAAATGAGCAGCGCCTCCTCGATCATCTTGTTCCCGACAAGAGCAAGCCGTCAAATCGCAAACCCATCTCGCGTTATATCATCAAGATCGCAAGGCTCGGCGGCTACCTCGCGCGCGCCAACGTTCCAGCACCGGGTAATAGCGTCATGTGGCGCGGACTATCGCGCCTGAGCGACATCGAGTTGGGAACACTCTCCAGGCCAGAAATTGTGGGTAATTGAAAGGCCGGAACAGCGCTTACGAAGATACCGTTCCTCGCGGCGATGTTTCGGGAACCGTTCTCGACGTACCGCATTGGCGCATAAAGAGACACGAAGGCCGGTGGGACAGCTAGGCGCCCGCGGTTGCGAGTTGCATGATTACCCACCGAGTGCGGCAACGCCTGGCAAGGTCCTGCCTTCCAGCCATTCCAGAAATGCACCGCCAGCGGTCGAAACATACGTAAACCGATCGGCAACACCCGCATGCCGCAGCGCGGCATCCGTATCGCCACCCCCGGCGACGCTAACAAGTCGTCCTGCTTGCGTAGCTTCTGCGATGGCGTGGGCCAGGGCAGTGCTGGCTCGGTCGAAGGGCGGAGTTTCGAAAGCCCCGAGAGGGCCGTTCCAAACGATTGTGCACCAATCCGAAACGCGCCGCACCAAGGCCTGGATTGTCGCCGGCCCAAAATCGAAAATCACCCCGTTGGCAGGAATCGCGTCGAGCGATACGCTTTTTGCGGTCTCGGCCAATGCTAGACCATCGGCGACAACAACGTCCAAAGGCCGGATAATCTCGCAGCCAGCCTCCCTGGCACGGGCCAAGATATCGCGCGCGGTCCCGCGCATGTCGGGCTCTTGCATAGACCGTCCAATCGCCACGCCTTGTGCGGCGAGGAACGTATTGGCCATCACACCGCCCAGCACCAGCACATTCACGTGTCCGATCAAATTGCCAAGCAGGCCGAGCTTCGTGGATACCTTGGATCCGCCGATGACCGCTGCCAGTGGATGCTTTGGATGGCCTAGCACGGCATCAAGCGCCACCAGCTCCGCCTGCATCAGCCGCCCCGCGTAAGCTGGCAGCAACCTCGCGACACCTTCCGTGCTAGCATGCGCGCGGTGCGCGGCGGAGAATGCATCGTTGACATAGACATCGGCGAGTGCCGCAAGTTCCTTGGCCATGTCAGGCGCATTTTTCTCCTCCCGGGGATCGAACCGGGTGTTCTCCAACACCAAAATTTCACCGTCCACGAGCGATTTGACGGCCTGTTCCGCATCCGGTCCAACGCATGATTTCGCAAAAAGAACCTTTTGTCCGAGAATGTCCTCCAATGCACGCGCGACCGGCTCCAGCGACAGTTCCGGTACTACCCTGCCTTTCGGTCGACCGAAATGACTGCAAATTATAATCCGCGCACCCTTGCCGCTAAGCTCACGGATCGTCGGGCACAGCCGCTGCAGCCGGGTCAGATCGGTGATCCGGCCATCCTTATGCGGGACATTGAGATCGGCCCGAAGCAATACCCGCTTGCCCTTCGCCTCCAACTGATCGAGCGTACGAAAACGCATAAGGCCAGCCATTCCGCTAAAGACTGCCCAGTAGCGCTGCGGTATCCAGCATCCGGCAGGAAAATCCCCACTCATTGTCGTACCAGCCAACAAGGTGCGCGAGCCCTTCGTCCACGACAGCGGTTTGGGTCGCGTCGAAACTGCAAGACGCAGAAACGTGGTTGAAGTCGACACTCACCAGTTTTTCCGTGTTGTAGTCAAGAATTCCCGCCAATGCGCCCCGGCTCGCGGCCTTCATCGCATCGTTGATTTGCAGCGCCGTTGCCTGGGCTTTTAACACCACATCGAGCGAAACCAGCGATACGTTAGGCGTCGGTATCCGAATGGCGGCTCCATCAAGCTTGCCTTTGAGCGCTGGTATCACCAAGCCCACCGACCGCGCGGCACCGGTACTGGTCGGGATAGCTGAAACTGCCGCCGCCCGCGCGCGACGCGGATCCTTATGCAGCGTATCGATCGTATGCTGGTCACCGGTATAGGAATGGATCGTCACCATATAGCCGCGCAAAATGCCGAACGCGTCATGTAGAACCTTTACCATCGGCGCCAGGCAATTCGTAGTGCAAGATGCATTGGAAACCACCGTCATGTCTGGGGTCATTGTCTTTTCGTTTACTCCATACACGATGGTCGCATCCGCACCGTCTGTCGGTGCAGAAACCAACACCTTACGCGCGCCGGCAGCGATAAGTTGGACAGCCGCTTCCTTCTTTCTAAAGCGGCCGGTACATTCCAAAGCCACATCGACGCCCTGGAATGGCACTTTGCCGGGATCCCTCTCTGCCGACACTTTGATAGGGCCATAGGTTTTGTTCCGATTGTAAATGATGATGCTATCACCCTTGATTTCGACTTCGCCAGGAAAACGGCCATGCACACTGTCGTATCGGAAGAGGTGCGCATTGGCCTCTACACTTCCGAGATCATTAATCGCTACCGGAATAAGATCATCACGTCCATTTTCCACAATCGCGCGCAGAACCAAGCGGCCGATGCGTCCGAAACCATTGATTCCAATTTTGATGGCCATGCGCTCGCCCTTTCTATCCGTCCCTCTATCAATATTGAAGTCAATCAATAATGGTCTATCGGCAATGTGCCATTGATCCAAGTCAATGATCGGATGTTGAAGGGCGCACTTTCCAATGCCGATGCGCCGGCCGCAATTTCAACGCGCCGCGGTGAAAGTCCCAACGGGCGATTTCATGGGCCCAGACTTCGCGAGATTGTCATCCTCTCAAGCGTCAGGTGTCGAGAGACTGCTATTGAGCCAAATCAAAGCGCAAACTTAGGAAGCAGCTATTGTAAGTTTGAAACCTCATTGAAATGGAAAACTTGATTCAGTCTATAATCATCTGATGCAAACTGGCTGGACACGTAAGATTGCGAGGCTTTCCCAAAAGCTAGTTTTGAAACATGCGGTTATGAAATGGCGCGCTCGACGCCAGGGAGCAGGTTCGTGTATCCAGGATATGGACAGCAACTGCAGATTACCGACCGCGATAAATTGTATGACGGCTTTGGCGAGGCCGTACTGCATGCTAGTCGCGATTCAGTGGAGCGATAGATCGAATTCGCCACGGTATGTGCAAGATCGAGGGCCATCAAGTATCGATCGAAAGGATAAATACGATGACGGATTCACCCTCCTATGTCCGCTGGTTCAACGAAATTGGTATTAACGACGTGCCACTGGTCGGCGGCAAGAATGCCTCGCTGGGCGAAATGTACCAAAACCTGACGGCTGAGGGTGTACGGGTGCCCAATGGGTTTGCTATTACGGCAGAGGCATACCGTTACGTACTTGAACACAATAGTGCCTGGCCGCGACTGCATGAGGCGCTTGACGAACTCGCCCCCGATAACATCAAGGATTTACAAGCGCGCGGTGAAAAGGCTCGTGCGGTCGTATACGGATGTAAACTGCCAGAAGATTTGAAGACGACGATTTTGCAAGGGTACGCGCAACTCAAACAGCAATACGGTGAAGGTATTTCATTGGCGGTACGCTCTTCGGCAACCGCCGAAGACTCTCCGGAGGCGTCTTTTGCCGGGCAGAACGACACGTATCTCAATATCGCGAGCGATGATGCCCTGCTTGATGCCTACAAACGCTGTTTGGCTTCCAACTTTACCGATCGATCCATCCATTACAAATACGACAATAAATTTGATTGCTTCAAGGTTTACCTGTCCGTAGTGGTCATGAAAATGGTGCGAAGCGATATAGGGGCCAGTGGCGTGATGTTTTCGCTCGACACGGAAACGGGCTTCAAGGATGTCGTTTTCATTAATGCCGCCTTGGGGCTTGGCGAAAATGTTGTTCAGGGCACGATCGACCCGGACAGTTTCTATGCGCACAAACCCAGCTTCATCAATGGATATCGCGCCGTTTTGAAACGCCGTTTGGGTAACAAACAAAAAAAGATGATTTTTACCGACATTCTCAACACCGGCAATATTGCTGTAGAATACACTAAGAATATTGACACGAGAAGCGACGAAAGAGAGCACTTTTGCATATCCGACGCGGACGTCATGGTGCTTGCCGATTATGCCATCAAAGTTGAAAACCATTATTCCAAAAAGGCTGGTTTTTACAAACCCATGGACATGGAATGGGCAAAGGATGGGATGGATGGACACCTGTATATGGTGCAGGCACGACCGGAGACGATAGCGTCGCAAAAGAAAGGTGCCATCCTCGAGATTTACCATCTCAAGGAAAGATCAACTGTTCTTCTCCAAGGCAGGGCGGTCGGCACCAAAATCGGTGTCGGTAAGGCGCGTGTCGTCAAAGACGTCAAAGATCTAAGTGATTTTCGAGCTGGAGAGGTCCTGATTGCCGATACCACGACCCCGGACTGGGAGCCCGTAATGAAAAATGCCGCCGCGATTGTGACAAACCGGGGTGGCCGCACCTGTCATGCCGCCATCGTTTCACGAGAACTCGGAATCCCCGCTATTGTGGGGAGCCAGAACGCGACGGAAACACTCAAGGCCGGCCAGGAGATCACAATCAGCTGTGCTGAAGGCGAAGTCGGAAATGTCTATAAAGGCATTCTTGGATTTGATATTGAGCAAACCGATCTGAGTCAGCTGGCCCATCCCAAGACCGCGATTATGATGAACCTGGGTAACCCGGACCAGGCTTTCAGCCTCGCCTCACTACCAGTGGACGGTATAGGGCTGGCACGCATGGAATTCATCATCAGTGAATACATCAAGGTGCACCCCATGGCGATCAAACACCCGGAAAAGGTGGATGATGCAGCACGCAAGAAGATCGCCGCCATCAGTGCCGCCTACGAAGGCCCTACGGACTTTTTCGTCAAGACCCTTTCCGAAGGTGTCGCCACGATTGCCGCGGCGGTTTATCCAAAGCCCTGTGTGGTGCGGATGAGCGACTTTAAGAGCAATGAATACGCCGCCCTGCTGGGTGGTACCTTTTTTGAGCCGGACGAGGACAACCCGATGATCGGTTTCCGCGGCGCATCCCGTTATGCCCATCCCGCCTATGCCGAAGGCTTTACGCTGGAGTGCATGGCGATGAAAAGGGTACGCAACGAGATGGGGTTGACCAACGTCAAGTTGATGATTCCATTTTGCCGCCGGGTAGAGGAGGGTGAAAAGGTTCTGGCAGCGATGGCCGGCCAAGGCCTTAGGCGCGGCGACAACGGACTTGAAATTTATGTCATGTGCGAGATTCCCAACAACGTTATCCTGATCGACGCGTTCGCCAAACTGTTCGACGGTTTTTCGATCGGATCCAACGACTTGACCCAGTTGATCCTGGGCGTGGACCGTGATTCCGAGATCGTTGCCTTCGACTTTGATGAGCGCGACACTGGCGTGAAAGAGATGATCCGTTTGGCGGTAGAGGGTGCAAAACGAAACGGCCGCCACTCGGGTATCTGCGGACAGGCACCGTCTGATTATCCTGAGATGGCCGAGTATCTCGTGGAAATCGGCATTGACGCCATGAGCCTTAATCCGGACACCGTGCTCAACACCATCCGCCATGTGCTGGCGGTAGAAAAGCGCCTGTCAAGCAGCCTAAATCATAAAACCACGTTGTGAAGGAGAACACGTCACGTAGCGGCACGTCGGAACCATCGCAAGAAATGGAACCGTAATGTCGTTACAACATACTGGAGGCGCCTCTAAACCCGGAAACCAAGGAGAGAAATATAGTGCCAAGAACGTAATGCGCTGGCTCAAACCGGGTTCCGTTGGCCTCTCTGTCCAGCGGCGGGGCGCCGGTCGCCATCGGCGGAATGTTACGCAAAGGCAAATAATTATGAAGCGTCACTATGAAATTCAGTCGCTGGTCGGCCGGGAGATCCTCGACTCCCGCGGCAATCCCACTGTGGAGGTGGAGTGCGAACTTCAGGGCGGCACGCGTGCCACCGCTGCCGTACCTTCCGGGGCTTCGACCGGCAGCCGTGAGGCAGTGGAGTTGCGTGACGGCAATGCCAAACGTTATCGCGGAAAGGGCGTACTGCAGGCGGTTACTAATGTAAACGAGGCTATTGCACCAGAACTCGCGGGTATAGACGCACGCCGACAGCCTGCGATCGACCTGACCATGATCAAATTGGATGGGACGCCGAATAAGGCGCGTCTGGGAGCCAATGCCATCCTGGGCGTTTCGCTGGCCGTGGCGCGCGCTGCCGCGGCTGCCAGCGGATTGCCGTTGTATCAATACCTCGGTGGTCCGGGTGCTACGCGTCTGCCTGTACCCCATATGAATATCCTCAACGGCGGAGTTCATGCCCACTGGCAAGGGGCGGACTTTCAGGAATTCATGACCGCCCCATACGGCGCAGAGAGTTTCAGCCAGGCACTCGAATGGGGCAGCGAGATATATCATGCGCTGCAGGCACTTCTGGAGAAGAAGGGCCTATCCGTCGGTGTCGGTGACGAAGGTGGCTTTGCCCCGCGGGTGTCGTCCAACGAGGAACCTTTCGAGCTGATCATCGAGGCGATACACAGCGCAGGCCTAAGGCCGAGACACGATGTGGGCATTGCCTGCGATCCAGCTTCCAGCGAGTTTTATGAAAACGGTCAATATCACCTGCGTAGCGAGGAACGGAAACTGGATTCCGCCGCAATGTCTGCTTACTACGCGAAGCTGGTCGACAGCTATCCGCTAGTGCTGTTGGAAGATGGAATGGCCCAGGACGACTGGTCAGGCTGGAAACAACTCAACCACGCTCTGGGAGATCGAATCGAATTGGTGGGAGACGATGTATTCTGCACCAACCCCGAGATAATCGCCTGCGGTATCGAAGAGAACATCGCCAACGCCGTGCTCATCAAACTCAATCAGATCGGTACCCTCACGGAAACCATTGCCGCCAGCCGCTTGGCGCGCAGCCACGGCTGGGGCGCCTTTGTCTCACATAGATCGGGAGAAACGGTAGATAGCTTTATCGCCGATTTGACAGTGGCGCTGGATACCGGTCACCTTAAGACTGGGGCGCCTGCGCGCGGCGAGCGGGTTGAGAAATACAACCAGTTGCTGCGTATCGAACAGCATCTGGGCATAGCGGCCAGTTATGCCGGCCCGGCCGCTTACGTGCGCAAACCGCGGAGGCAGTTGCCAGTGGGGAGAAACTAAACCGGCGTTCCGGTCGTGCCCTAAGCTGCGCCTCTACTCTCCTGAGCTACGGCTCGAGTTGTCGTCACATTAGCTGGCGGAATTGCTACCATATAGTCACGAGTCATCGGCAGCGTATCGACGCGTTTGGCGCCTTGAAGTTGGAAAACCATCAAACCCTGATGCCGAAAGCCCATTTCCGAGCCCGCCAAATAGAATTCCCACATTCGACAAAAGCGCTCGTTGTAAATCTCCTTGGCGCGTTCCCAATTCTCTCGAAATCGTTTTCGCCATTCAGCAAGCGTAGTTGCATAGTGCAACCGCAATATCTGTAAGCGCCGTTTTTGACGTAGGCCGCCGCCGTCGATTGTCCGCGCTCCTTGGCCCATCGCCTGGTGCATCACTTCGATACCGCTGAGCAGATTGCGCGAGCGCTGGCCCGCATCAAGCGGATCGAGCCCATGATGGGAACCGGCGTCTAAAGCTTGATCAATCCATGCCGTTAAAATTGCACGCCGAATGACACTTCGGATTTTTCTGGCGGAGAGGATAACTGCTGGGTGTAGAAAGTTTCGTCCCGAGATCGCGGCTCAGCCATCCACGTTGCTATGCGAGCCCCCGCTATCCACGCTTCGTCGCGGGACGCCGTGGCTTTGGTGTTGCCTCTTTTGCCGTTTGGACGTGCCGTGTTGCGTCGAACTCGGCCTCCGCGCGGACCCAATGCATCAAGGTCTTTCCCAGCCGGCCGACCCTCCAGCTCCCACATCGTATAGGCTCGCTTTGCGATCTCGGCGTGACGATCGAGTATCATCGCACACTATCCTCTTAATCCAGCCGCCTTTTCGAGCACGGGGTCGGCCGCCTCAGATATCTCGACTGGCTGTGGCGCTAGGTCGCGATAGAGGGCCGGATAGCGACGCGCTGATTCCGACCAACCGAAATCCTGAACCATCGCGTGTCGCTTCACCTTGCGCCAAGCCAAGGGCTGCGAGTAGAGCGCGAGCGCCCGTTCGATGCAGTGAAGCAGATCGGCGGAATTCGCGCTCTCGAACGCGAACCCGGTTGCTGTACCGTGACGGACCGAATGGTCGGTCGCGTCCACTACGGTATCGCAAAGCCCGCCTGTGTTTCTCACGACGGGCAAGGTGCCGTAGCGCATCGCATAAAGCTGCGTCAGCCCGCACGGCTCGAAGCGCGCCGGATGAAGCAAGATGTCGCCGCCAGCCAGAAGCCGGTGCGCAAGCGGCTCCTCGTAGCCGATGCGGACTGCGATCCGACCCGGGTGGTGGCGCGCCGCTAGCTTAAAGCGCTCTTCGAGGAGGCGATCTCCATCCCCCAACAGCGCGCATTGGGCGCCATTCTCGATGATCCTGGGCAACGTATCGGCAACCACATCCGCCATCTTCTGTTCCGTGATTCTACTCACAAGAACGACGAGCGCGGCTTCCGAATCCACCTTAAGACCGAGTTCCGCTTGCAGCGCCGTCTTGCACACCCGCTTGCCGGCGATGCTTTGCACATTGAAGTTGGCGGGGAGATGGGCGTGGGTCTCGGGATCCCAAATCCGATAATCTGCACCGTTGAGACCGAAAGTAGACATTGCCTGCGCGTTTATCGAATCGCGGACTCAAGTAGCCAACGCATAGTTGAGTGAGGCGACGATGGGGTAACCTCTTGAGATTGCAAGAGGTTGCCGATGAGCAAGTACCGGCGAATAAAGTATGAGGATCGCTGCCAGATTTGAGCGCTGAGCAAGCGTGGGTCCAGCCAAGAAAGCATCGCCGAAGTTTTGGGCGTTCAGTCAAAGCGCGGTGAGCCGGGAGATGCACCGCAATCGTGGTCATCGCGGCTATCGGTTCAAGCAAGCGGAAGCGAAGTCTCAAGCACGACAGGCGATACGAAGTAAGCTCCGCAAGCTCACGGCGCTGATGCGCTGTAAGATTGAGGCGAAGTTGCGCCAGATGCGCTGCTCGCCGGAGCAGATCAGTGGCTGGCTAAGCGAACAGGGCATCAAGCTGAGCCATGAACGCATCTACCAGATGATCTGGGATGACAAACGCGACGGCGGCGA
>Ga0182024_10023834_pt1 | contig 10926 bp, 2 predicted proteins | sample P32metaG_FD_120480 | JGI IMG/M metagenome (GOLD analysis project Ga0182024, IMG submission 120480) | Permafrost microbial communities from Stordalen Mire, Sweden - P3-2 metaG (Illumina Assembly) | ecosystem: Environmental > Terrestrial > Soil > Wetlands > Permafrost | place: Sweden: Stordalen... | reverse complement strand
GTCAGGCCGGGACGAAGAAACGGCCCTTTTCAGCCGAACCAAGAAACGCCTCAGGTAGGGCGAGCCGTCCCCTCGAGCAAGGGTTCGGAGCCCTCAACCCACCCCAAACAGCGAGGAGGCTTCTTTGGTAAAGATAGCGAGACTAAAGCTGAGACTGATCTTCGACACCTCTATCCGGCAAGTTTCTGATCGCAAACACGAATCGGCGCTGGAAAAGCGCCGTGGCACCTACGTTGGGGTAGGTGGCGGGACCGGGTCAGGCGGCGGGGAGCACGCGCCCGTTTAACCTCGCGCGGCGCTCTGCTTGCTTCGTCAGCGGATGACCCCAAGCTGACGCGCCGCACGATCAGACAAACCGCCGCGCCGATACTTGGCTTCGAAACGACTTCTGAGCCGCCGCCACATATCTTGCTCGGCGGATGAAGCCTGCCCACGTTCAACCTTCGCGCGCAAAGCTGCTGCGTCTTGAAGGCTCCAGTTCTCGGGCTCAGTCTGGGAAATAGACGTGGGTGCCGCCGCCGCATTCATGATTCGCTGTTCAGAATGCTACACGACGCCATAGGGATCGTCATCTTCATCCGAGCCGATGTGGTGTGGCGAAAGAGGGCACGGAGGGTCGGAATCGGTCCGGTGGGCTGCAAGTATACTGTAACACAAAGGACGTTATGTTCAGGCACATTTATTGTTGTGTTTCAATGGCATATGCGATTATCTGTTACGGTATCTGGAACGATTCGCGTGGCCTCGCCGACGTGGGGCGTCAAGGGGCGGCGTGGGGTCCGCTATTCACGCAATGCTAGTCGGACTGCCTGACGGGCAAGTAAACCCAAGCAAAAGGCTTCGATCGCGTCCAGATCGGCCCGGCCCTCCGAATGGAGCTGATTGAGCAGCGCCGCCTCCCTCCGTCAGAAGCTTGGCGGAATCGAGCGGTAGACCCTTCGCTCGGGCTTGCTGCGTCAGCACCAAAGCCACGCAGAGTGGACCTTTGCGATTGAATTTCCGCTCCTTTGTGAACGCGTTCAACTCATCCTGCAAATCCCCCGGCATTACGCCGCCTTTTGCCCTGCGAATGCAGAGGCAAGGATTGGTTTAAAGATGTTCGTCGCAAGAAAGCCAACGACCGGGACTGCAACCCCGTCGCCGGCAAGGTGATAGGCTTCGTTGTAATTGTTCGGCAGCTCGTAGTTCTCGGATAATCCCATGAGACGCGCGGCCTCCCGTGGCGAAAGCAAGCGAGACCGCACCTTCTTTCCCTCGATGAGCATGATGGTCTGGCGGCTGGACCCGCCCGCCGGCGTTCGCAGACAGCCGGCAATGTCGTCGAACCGGATTTCTGCGCGCTGAACTTTGCGGCCGGCATCGTCGAAACGCGTCCGCTTGTAGATGGCGCCGACGAGCCTGCGCTTGGCACCCTTTGCAGCGTCGAGCTTCGCCCGGTTCACGTCGCTCATCATGGCAAGCAAGCGGCGCGTCTCGGCCGGCGTGTGCCAGTCCAGGCCCGACGGATTGTCTTCGACAAGATCGGCGAAGGTCGCGTTGCGCCGTGCCGGCTCGGGAAGCGACCACCAAACCCAGTTTCTGCGCACCTTCGCGGACGTGCTGTCGAGCGCCGTCCGCAAGCCGCGCGTATGCCAAAGCGGCGACGCCGCGGGCTGCGTCAGCGCCGCCGGGATTCCTAGGTCGCCACGTACGCCGATCATGAACAGGCGAGGGCGCGACTGCGGCACGAACAGCGCCGCGTCGATCACCACGGCGCCAAACACATAGCCGGCGCGTTCGAAAGTCGAACAGATCGCAGCGAAATCCTTACCCTCATGTGAGGTGAGCGTGCCGCAGACGTTCTCAAGAACGATGATGCGCGGCGGCCGTCCTTCAGCGATCAGTCCCTTCATCAGGCTCCAGAACGGCCAGAACGTGCCGGAGCGGTCGCCTTTCAATCCGGCGCCTCCGCCGGCGAGCGAGAGGTCCTGGCAAGGGAAAGACGCCCAGGCGAGATCGACGGCTCCCGGCAAATCCTTCATCGTGAGCGTGTGGACATCGGCCGTCTTGAGAATTCCGTTGCCCCAGTTGCGGCGATAGACTGCGCTCTTCTTGGGATCGAAGTCGTTGGCGAAGCGGCAGCGCCAATTGGTCCCGAGGCCGGCGCGAACCATCCCGCCGCCGGCGAAGAATTCGTAGAAGTCAAACATGGCCGCCTCCGACTTTCCGGTACGGCGAGCCAGCGTTCTGCTCGCGGGCAAGCTTTTCGGCGATGGCTTCAGTAATCCAGGTATTGCGTGAAATGCTGCCGGCGCGGCGCAGTCGCGCCATGTCGATCGCGGTCCAGACCTCGGGATCGAGGCGAAGGCTTTGGCGCCCTCTATCGTCGAGCTTGGTGGTCGCGTGATTCGCTGTCATGCAAGACAGTTGGCGCCGTAGTGGCGCCAGAATCAAGAACAAACGCGAAACGAAAACGACGTAACGCGGGATAGTTGCCAAAATCCTACAGAGGGTTCGTCGACGGCCTTGGGAAAGGGGAAAGCGTCTCCTCGTGCGCTCATTTCGCCGCCTTCGGGGCGAGCGCGTCGGCGAGGCTGTCGCGGCGATCGAGGGCGATGAAGTCGTCCATCGGCAGTTTCGTCGACCTTCGAGGCGGCGCTCGCACGGCTTCGCGTTCGTCTGGGCTACGGCTTAGACCTATCGGGGTCCAAGGCGCGAGAAGACATCCACGGTTATATTTTTGCATAGGCTAAGCGACGGAAATTTATGAATTTAGGCTGACGTGCGGAATTCTCGGGCGAGCGCAATACTGGCACGAGTTGCCGCCGCACCCTCGCCCATTTGACAATTGACCTCCCGCCGACGGATATTCGTTACATAAGTGTTAAGCGGGCTGGGGGTGGGCTCCAATGTCGGGGCGCGTCGCGGGGGTGTTCGCGTGGACAATTGCGCTCGGCTCAGCCGCCGCAGCGCAGACGGTCCCGCCATCCGCGCTTCCTGGCCACGAAGGCGAGCAATTCACCCCGCCGATAGCGCCTCTCTCTCGCCCCGCGAACCCCTTCAAGCTCCCCGAAACCATGGCCCCGGAGGCGGCGGCGGGGCTGCGGCTACGGGTGAAGAGCATCACCGTGGAAGGCTCCACGGTCTATTCGGCTGCCGACCTCGCGCCGCTCTACGCCGATCTGATCGGCAAGGAAGTGAGCGCGGCGGACGTCTACGCCGTCGCCAACAAGATCGCGGCCAAATACGGCAAGGACGGGTATCTCGTCGCCCGCGCCATCGTCGTGCCGCAGGCCGTCGATCCCAAAGGCGCAGCGCTGCGCATCCGAGTCGTCGAGGGGTTCATCGAAGACATCGAGTGGCCGGCCGCCGCGGCGCACTATCGCGACCTGTTCACGCCTTGCCTCGCCAAGATCAAGGCCGAACGGCCGGCGCGCACCAAGACGATCGAGCGCTGCCTGTTGCTCGCCAACGATGCGCCAGGCCTCACTTTCTCGTCGTCCCTGAAGGCCGGCAAGAACAACAACGGCGGGTCGGTGCTGGTCGTCACCCTCGCTGAGAAGCCTTTCGCCGCCGCCGTGCGGGTCGATAATCGCGGCGCGCTGGGGCAGGGTCCTTGGGAACAAACGACGACGTTGACCGAAAACAATCGCCTCGGGATCAATGAATCGACGACGCTGACCTACGCCACCGCTGCCGATCCGCAGGAGCTGCAGTATCTCAGCCTCAACTATCATCAGCTGCTGACGCCGGACGGACTGGCCTTCGACTCCAGCTTGAACCACAGCGTGGGCAAGCCGGACATCGCGAGCTTGACGGCGCTGGATTACCGGGAGCGCAGCACGAACTACGAGACCGGCTTCACCTATCCGGCAATCCGCTCGCGCGAACAGAATCTGCGGCTGTCCGCGTTCGGCTTTCTCGAAGACGCCTTCAGCGAAACTCTCAGCGCGCCGTTCAGCGACGATCGGCTGCGCGGCATTCGCCTGCGCGCCAATTACGATCAGGTCGATACGTGGCTCGGGACTGTCGGGCAGAGCCAGATCATCGGCACTTTCAGCCAGGGCATCGACGGCCTCGGCAGCACTTCGAACGGCAACCCGCTCGCCTCGGTCGCCAACGGCCGCGTCGACTTTTCCAAATTCGAAGTATTCGCCAACCGCGTTCAGGCGCTTCCCGCGGGCTTCTCGCTCTATGGCGCGCTCGACGGGGTCTGGTCGGGAAGCGCGCTGCTGTCGGCGGAACAATGCACCTATGGCGGCGCCACTTTCGGACGCGCCTTCGATCCGGACACGCTGGTCGGCGACCGATGCCTGTTGGAGCTGGGCGAGCTGCGCTACGATCTTCCGAGCGCCGGGAATCCCTTCAGTCAATCCCAGTTTTACGCCTTCGCCGATCATGGCGACCTGTTCCGCGTCGATCCCGCGAAGAGCACCCCGGGTCACAGCGAAGGTTCTTCGGTCGGAGGGGGCGCGCGTTTCGCCTGGAAGGACAATTTCAGCGTCGATATTCAGGCCGCCAAAGGCTTCGGCGATCCATTCAACCAGGGTTTACGGGCGTTCCTCATCTTGACCGCGCGCTACTAGGGAAAGGTTCGACATGGCCGCGCTTCCGGCTCGCCTCGTCAGTTTCGTCAGCGCCTTCGCCTTGGCGCTGGCGCCTGTCGCGGTGAACGCGAATCCGCTGAACGGCCAGGTCGTGGGCGGGGCCGCGTCGATCGCCGGGCAGGGAACTCCCCACGTCGTCGTCGATCAGACGACCAACCGCGCCATCGTCAACTGGGGCAGCTTCAACATCGCCCCGAACGAGACGACGCAATTCGTCCAGCCGAACGCTTCTTCGGTGATCTTGAACCGCGTCACCGGCGGCCTCGGCGCGTCTCAGATCAACGGTATGATCAATGCCAACGGCGGGGTCTATGTCGTCAATCCCGACGGCATCCTGATCGGCCGTTCCGGCCAGATCAATGTCGGCAGCTTCCTCGGCACGACGCACGACATCCCCAATGCCGCCTTCATGGCGGGGAGCGGCAATTTCACGATTTCCGGCAACCCCACTGCCTCGATCGTCAATCAAGGGACCATCACGGCCGCCAATGGCGGCTTCGCCGCGCTGGTGGCGCCCGGCGTCCGCAACGAGGGGATCATCACCGCCAATCTCGGCACGGTCGCGCTCGCCTCGGGCAATGCGTTCACGCTCGATCTCTACGGCGACAATCTCATCACGCTGCAAGCCAGCGACGCGATCGCCGCCAATGTGGTCGATGTCGCGACCGGACAGACGCTGAAGAGCCTAGTGCAGAATACCGGCACGCTCAAGGCCAACGGCGGCAAGGTGAGCCTGACGGCCGCCGCGGCCAAGACGGTCGTCGACAGCGTCATCAATTCGTCGGGCGTCATCGAGGCCAATACCGTCGGCATGAAGAACGGCCTCGTGGTGTTCGGCGCGGCGACGGCGGCGACGAAGCCGGCCGGCGCGCCGACGCAGACGGTGAAGGTCTCCGGCAAGATCAGCGTGGCCGGGAAGAAGCCGGGCGCGACCGGCGGGAAAGTTCGGATAACAGGCGAAAACATCCAGCTCGCGGGGGCGACCATCGACGCTTCAGGATCCGCAGGCGGCGGCACGGTGCTGATCGGCGGGGTCGGGAACTCCGGCGCCGGGCCGGCGATTCCGATCGCGAGCAACGTCGGCGCCGACGCGGCGACCACCATCGACGTCTCGGCGACGGTTGCCGGAAACGGCGGCGCGGTCGTCGTCTGGTCGGATCAGCTCACCACATTCGCCGGCGCCGTCGCGGCGCGCGGCGGCGCTGAGAGCGGCAATGGCGGTTTCGTCGAGACTTCGGGCGGTACGGTCGACTTCACGGGCATCCGCGTCGACACTTCCGCCGCCGCCGGCAACACGGGTACGTGGCTGGTCGATCCGACCGACCTTACCGTGGACAGCACGGCCGCGGCGACGATCGTGGGCAATCTCGCCACGACCAACGTAACGTTGCAGACCAACGCCGACGGCACGACGAGCGGGCCGGGCAATACCAGCAGCGGCCCCGGCGACATCATCGTCAATGCGGGGATTTCCTGGGCGAGCGCCAACAGCCTGACGCTGAACGCGTACAATGCGATCACGGTGAACGCGCCGATCACGGTGACCGGCGCCGGCGGGCTCGTGCTGATGGCGGCGATGAATCCGCTCGCCCCCGCGGCGCCGCTGATCTCGTTCGGCAATGGCGCCAGCGTGCAATTCACCGGGACGCCTGGCGGCGGCCAGTCGCTCGCCATCAACGGGCAGGCCTACACGCTGCTCTATTCGATGAGCGACGTGCAGGGCATCAACGCGTCGAGCGCGAGTCTCGCGGGACATTATGCGCTGGCGAAGCCGCTGGACGCGACGGGAATTTCGAGCTGGACGCCGATCGGGACGAATGGGGCGGGGACTGTGCTCAACTCGGGGAACGGGTTTGATGGAGCGTTCCAGGGGCTTGGGAATACGATTTCGAATCTGACGATCACTCTGCCTTCGTCAAACAATGTTGGGCTGTTCGGTTGGGTCGGCGCCGGCGTGATCCAGAACATCGGCCTAATTGGCGGCAGCGTCAGCGGCTCCGGTGACGTGGGCGGCCTGATCGGGGCCAACTTTTCCGGCACGGTGAGCAACGCCTACGCGACCGGCGCGGCGAGTGCGACAGGGACGTCCACATCGGTCGGCGGGCTGGTCGGATGGAATGCCGCCGGGGCGGCGATCAATAATTCCTACGCGACCGGCGCAGTTGCTACGGCCGCTTCGAATTCTGTCCCGGTCACGTATACGAACGCAGGCGGCCTCGTAGGGCAAAACGATGGCGCCATATCGGGGTCCTGGGCGACTGGCCCGGTCAGCAGCGCCCTCGTGGACGTCGACGTCGGCGGTCTTGTGGGCTATAATAGCCCGACAGCCCTGATCACGAATTCCTATGCGACCGGCAACGTGAGCGCGACCGGGACGCTGCCAAACCAGAACAATTGTCTAAACAACTGCGAATATATCAACGCCGGCGGTCTGGTCGGGCACAACGCCGGCTCGGTTTCGGGGTCCAACGAGACCGGCGCGGTCACGGCAACTGGTTCGACTTCGGTCGTAGTCGGTTCCAATACGAACGCGGGCGGCCTGATCGGAAATAACAGCGGCGCCGTATCGGGGTCCAACGCGATCGGCGCGGTCACGGTTGGTTGGAGCGCGAGCGCGGGGGGTCTGGTCGGCTCGAACGGCGACTACTCGAACGGCAATCCGATCGCCGGCGCGTCGATAACGAACTCCTATGCCACGGGCGCGGTCAGCAGCGCCGGCGTGAACGTTACGATCGGCGGGCTCGTGGGCTACAACAGCCCGCTGTCCCTGATCACCAATTCCGATGCGACGATCGGCAACGTCAGCGCGACCGGGACGCTGCCGATCCAGAATAACTGTTCAAACAACTGCGAATATATCAACGCCGGCGGCCTGGTCGGGGGCAACGGCGGCGCCGTATCGGGGTCCTACGCGACCGGCGTGGTCACGGCAGCCGGTACGAACGTGGTCACGTTCAATGCGTATACGAACGCGGGCGGCCTGCTTGGGTATAACGCCGGCACAGTGTCGGGGTCCCATGCGATCGGCGCGGTCACGGTCGGTTCGAGTGCGGACGGGGGCGGTCTGGTCGGCTCGAATGGCAAATATGACTCGAACGGCAATCCGATCGCCGGCGCTTCGATCACGAATTCCTACGCCACAGGCGCGGTCAGCAGCGCCGGCGCGGACGTCCAGATCGGCGGGCTCGTCGGCTTTAACAGCGCGCAGTCCCTGATCACGAGTTCCGATGCGACCGGCAATCTGAGCGCGACCCAGGCGCTGCCAAACCAGAACAATTGTTCAAACAACTGCGAATATATCAACGCCGGCGGCCTGGTTGGGGGGAACAACAGCGCCGTATCGGGGTCCTACGCGACCGGTGCGGTCACAGTCGGTTCGGGGGCGAACGGGGGCGGTCTGGTCGGCAATAACGGCAACTATTCGAACGGCAATTCGATCGCCGGCGCTTCGATCGCGAACTCCTATGCCACGGGCGCGGTCAGCAGCGCCGGCATGAACATAAATATCGGCGGGCTCGTGGGCTTCAACGGCGCGCTTTCACCGATCACGAATTCCGATGCGACCGGCAACGCCAGCGCGACCGGGACACCGCCAAATAGTTGTTCGAACAACTGCCCATTTATCGATGTCGGCGGTCTGGTCGGAGGGAACAACGGCTCAGTTTCGGGATCCTGGGCGACCGGTGCGGTCACTGCGGTCGGTTCGAATGTGGGCAGGGGCGGTTCGTATACGGACGCGGGCGCGCTCGTCGGGTATAACGGCGGCTCCATATCGGGGGCCTACGCGACCGGCGCCGTCACGGTCGGGACAAATTCAAGCGCGGGCGGTCTGGTCGGCGAAAACGGCTTTTTCGACTCGAACGGCAATCCGGCTGCCGGCGCATCGATAACAAACTCCTATGCAACGGGCGCGGTCAGCAGCGCCGGCGTCGACGTCGAGCTCGGCGGGTTGGTAGGCTTCAACGACCCGCTGTCCCTGATTACGAATTCCTACGCGACCGGCAACGTCAGCGCGACCTACACGATTACGAGCCAGGATTGTTCGTCCGGTGGGACTTGTGACTTCCTCAACGCCGGCGGTCTGGTCGGGCAATCCTTTGGAACGATCTCCGGCCCGAGCTGGACGACGCCGCTGAGCTTGGTGACGGCGCCCACCGCGTGCAGCGCCGGACTTACCTGCTCTAGCGGGACCGTCACGGTCGGCTCCTTGGGGGACGGCGGCGGCCTCATCGGCTTCAACAACGGCATCATCACCAATGCGTTCGCGATCGCGAACGTCACCGGCGCCGCCGGACTTGCCATTCCATTGGGCAGCGCCGGCGCCGACGTCACCCGGCTCGGCGGTCTCGCCGCCAACAACATGGGGACAATCAGCAATTCCTTCGCCAGCGGCGTCGTCGGTTCGCAGACGACTTCAAACCTCATGGTTGGCGGTCTGGTCGCCCAGAACTACGGCCTCATTTCGGGTTCGTTCGCCAACGTGACGGTTTCAACAGGCGGCAACAGCCTCGCTGGCGGTCTGGCCGGCCGAAACGTGCTCGCCACCAGTTCCAGCTGTTTCACATGCTATACCGGCTATGACGAAAACCTCACAGAGACGATCAGCAATTCGAACGCCTATGGCGATGTCGTTGTCGGTGGATCGAGCAGCGCCGGCGGTCTGGTCGGGGCGAACAGCGGCATGATTACCCAGTCTTTAGCGACGGGGACGGTGACGGCAAGCGGCGAGAACGTCAATGCAGGTGGCCTCGTCGGGTATAACGACGGCTCCATCGGCCAGTCTTACGCCAACGGCGCAGTCAGCAGCGCCGCCGCCGATGTCTCACTCGGCGGCCTTGTCGGCTATAATGACGGTGGCGGGACCATCACCAATTCGCAAGCCAATGGCGCCGTTACCTCGACTGCGAACCTGTCCGCCAACGCCAATTGCTCGACCGACTGCCCATACGTCAATGTTGGCGGCTTCGTCGGCGGGAACCTGGGAAACATTTCGGGCGCTGCCTGGACGACGCCGCCGGCGCTGCCCGTCGCCTGCGGGTCTTCCTATACCTGCGCCAGCGGCGCCGTCTCGGTTGGCCAGCTCGGGACGGGGGGCGGCTTTGTCGGCTCCAACGGCGGCATCATCAGCTATGCCTTCGCCACCGGAAACGTCACCGGCGCCGCCGGGCTCCTCGACAACGGCAGCGACGTCACCGGCCTTGCCGGCTTCGCTTTCCTCAACCAGGGACAGATTTCCAATGCCTTCGCGACGGGTTCCGTCGGCGCGGCGGGCACGGACTTCCTGAAAGCGGCGGGCTTCGCAGTCCGGAATGGCGGCACGATCGATAGTTCCTTCGCGACTGGCGCAGTGCAGACCGGCGACTACAGCTTTGCCGGCGGCTTTCTCATCAACAACTCGCCGTCTGGCTGCGCATCCCAATGCGGCGTCGGCTACAACACCAATGCGGCAATCACGAATTCGCAGGCCTATGGCAATGTCACCGTCGGGGCATATGGTCTCGCCGGCGGTTTCGCCGCGACCGCCGGCATCTTCGCGGGCAACAGCGCCGGCGGCAGCTTCACCAACATTACCGCCTTCGGGGCGGTGAACGCCGGCGGCAACAGCATCGTCGGCGGTCTGGTCGGCGCTCTGGTAAACGGCGGCTCGATCTCGAATTCCTCGGCGCAGAATACGCTGGTGGCGAGTTCCGGGGCGAACAGCATTGTCGGCGGCATCGCCGGCGTCAGCGACGGCGCCATTTCCAACTCGAACTCGTCGGCCCCGGTCAGCGGCGCCAGCGACAGCTTCATCGGCGGCCTGGTCGGCGTCAATCTCGGCTCGGTGAGCCAGTCCTCGGCCGACCCGACCGTCACCGGCAGCGGCGGCGGCAACTTCATCGGCGGCATCGCCGGCCTCAACGTCGGCACGATCACCGGCAGCACCGCGCAGGTCACGCTGGTGAGCGACGATCCCTCGAATTATGTCGGCGGGATCGCCGGGGTAAACGGGACCTACACGAACGAGACCGCGACGTTCGCGAATTCGAGCTTCCCGACCGGCACGATCGTCGCGTCGACCGCGACCGGCAGCGGATTCTCAGGTCCGGTCGGGACCACGACGCCGGCGTCGACGCCGAGCGCCCCGTCATGGCTGAACAACCCCAATTGCGGCGACCCGGTGTGCAGCATTCTGTCCGGGGGCATTTTGGCGACGCCCACGCCGACACCGACGCCGACGCCGACACCGACGCCGACGCCGACGCCGACACCCACGCCGACACCGACGACGACACCCACACCGACGCCGACGCCGACGCCGACGCCGACGCCGACCCCGACGCCGACGCCGACGCCGACACCC
>Ga0182024_10023832_pt1 | contig 10927 bp, 9 predicted proteins | sample P32metaG_FD_120480 | JGI IMG/M metagenome (GOLD analysis project Ga0182024, IMG submission 120480) | Permafrost microbial communities from Stordalen Mire, Sweden - P3-2 metaG (Illumina Assembly) | ecosystem: Environmental > Terrestrial > Soil > Wetlands > Permafrost | place: Sweden: Stordalen... | reverse complement strand
CCGGAATAACGGCGCTGACGCGACCGCCGTAGCCCTCGTTGTCAGAACCGCTCCCGTTACCACCGAGCGCGATGACTCGAATCTGCGTGACGCCGTACGGCACTTCGAATATCTGCTTTGTGCCCGTGAACTTAAACGTGCGATGTCCCGAAACGGAGTTTGGTGTCGCGTTTACAGGCGCGACGCCGCCACCGGCGTGACCTCCGCAGCTTGTCAGTATCGCTGCCACGCAGCTGCTAAGCGCGGAACGGCTCAAACCGGAAATCCTCATTGCGTTGCCCCCTGAAGCCTGAACGGATCAGCGGCTAGCGATGTTCGGTGCAGCGCGCTCAGCCGCCTCGGCTTCGGGACGCAAACACGGCCCCGCGATCGCAAGGCCGTGAGTCGTTTGCTTGTTAGGGGCTTACTCCGAAGCGAGGCTGACCCTCACACCACAGCCCCACTTAAAGAAGTAGCCCCAACGACCTCACCGGCTGAACCAGAAACCTGAACCTGGTAGATCTTGTTTGAGGTTCGCGCGGCGTCGTCGATCGCGAGATACGTGCCATCCCATCGAAGAGTCCCCAGTCCAGGCAGTTTTTTCTTAAACGCGATGTCTGTGAACCAACACTCATAGTGTTTTCGTGTCTTGCCGCAACCTGCGCCCCTTCCATTCGCACTCGTGTGAGGCTGTTCTTGGCTCGGTGCACGGGCTCGCCTGCATGCCGAAGCGGCCCGGAATACCTGACTCGAACTGCTGCGGGACTGGCGGGCGTTGGTCGGAAGTAAAGATTTTACGGTCGCAGCATGGCACGGGAGGGCCGGCAACGAAAATTCCACCGAACGCGAAGGAGCTATTCGTGCGATACATACTTCTCGCCACACTCGTTGCGCTGGCCGGTTGTGCGGGGGCCGTTAACGGTACCCCCCAAGTTCCCGCTCCCCTGCAAAACAACGCCGCGACGCGGGGCGTTTCAAACGCGACAGACAGCGCCAAGATAACCCACGTCATTTACGTCGTACAAGAGGGCCGCAGTTTCGACGACCTCTTCCAAGGTTATCCTGGAGCGCTGACGACCTCGACCGGGGAGATCTCGACCGGCAAGACTGTAGCGCTCAGCCCGATCAGCTTGAAAGCTCGGTACGAGATCGACACACAGTTGCCAGCGATGTTCGCCGCCTGCGATGGCACCGGAAAACTGCCGGGTACGGAGTGCCGCATGAACGGTTTCAATGAAGAAGAGCTCTTCGGCGGTCCGAAGCGCATCGAGTATCCCATGTACGCCTATGTGCCGCACGGGGAGTCGAAGCCCTACTTCGACATGGCGCGCGAATGGGTCGTTGCCGATCACATGTTTGCTTCGCAGCTCGACGGCAGCTTCACCGCGCACCAATACATCGTGGCCGCTCAGTCCGGTCATGCCGTCGGTCTCCCGTCCGGCTCGTGGGGTTGCGAAGGCGGAACAGACGATTCCGTCGGCACGCTAACGCAGCGCCGCCGTTACGGTCCGAACGAGGTGGCATGCTTCACGTATAAGACGCTCGCCAACGAGCTGGAGCGCGCCCACCTTTCATGGCGCTTTTATACAGCCGACAAAGCCTCGTCGAGCTTTGCCTTCGACAAGCGCGTCTTCGGCAGCCCCCAGTGGCATAGGGATGTCATCCAGCCGTCGAGCCGATTCCTGAGCGACGTCGCGAGCGGCAAACTCGCCAACATGACGTGGATTACTCCCACGTGCCCCGATTCCGACGCCGTCAACTGCGGCGGCGGAGGCGGCCCCGCGTGGGTTGCGTCGCTGGTGAACGCAGTCGGCGAAAGCAAATTTTGGAACAGCACGGCCATCTTCGTTCAATGGGACGATTGGGGCGGCTTCTATGACGAAGTCGCGCCGCCGTTCAAAGACTACGACGGCCTCGGCTTTCGCGTTCCGCTGCTCGTAATCTCGGCCTACGCCAAGCACGGATACGTTTCGCACGTGCAGTACGAAACCGCGAGCGTGCTGCGCTTCACCGAAGACATCTTCGGGCTCCGGCAGCTCGCCGCGGCTGACAAACGCGCGACCTCGCCTGCCGCCGATTGCTTCGATTTCTCTCGACCGCCGCGAAGGTTCATCCCGATCAAAACGTAAGCGGCGCCGACTTCGGCGCTGAACGGAGCCCGAACTGTTGGAGTGCATTTAGCTTGCCATTTGTGCGGTCGATAGCCTGTTGTGCGATTGTCATTGTTGCGCTTAGCCCCGCTCGCAGCGCGATCGCATCGAACAGCGAGTATCATACCGTTCGACAGTCGCAGCGACGCAAAGGGTTATGTATATGCGTACCCAAGCGGCCCATCGGCCCTGGCGATTAAGACCAAGGGATTGCAGCTTCCATGGATCGTCCTAGGTTGGTTCATTTTCGCTACGACAATGACCGATGAAGCCGCCGCACAGCGCGCCTACAGAGATGTCCTCGTCAAGAAGGCCGGCCTGAAATACCGGCCGATCGGCGAATATGTCGTCGTTATTTTCTTTAGTCCAAAGGCCTCCGATGGCAAGATACCTTTTACGCTCTTTCTCTTTACTCGTGACGTAAATGGGCGCTGGCAGAAACGGCGCACCACGAGCCGAGCTGAACTAAGTAAGATCGTGTACCTCGTGTTTCACAGCCCCCCCGCAATGGAGAGCTATCCCATACCGTTTAACAGCGAACCAGATTGGCGCGGCTTCGCCATTAATGCGCCTGGTAATGGCGGCTATAAGGTCAGCTCTAGTGTATTGGGACACTTTGTGATAGTGACGTATGCTACCTCACGTAAGACGCTTAGCGAGTCAGATGCTGCGGGCATCGCTTATAGGGCTCTCTTCAAGAACGCACATCTGTTACGGCGCGGTGCCGCGTATATCGTCAGCATAATCTACGGACCGTCTAACTCCCTCGGCGTACATCCAGAATATGCCTACATATTCGCGCGCGACGCCGCAGACCACTGGACTCCGCGTTTGGTCTCCGAGAAAGAGCTTACCGCAATAGAATGTGCGATCGGGCGCTGCCCTAACATATAAGCGCGTCCGCACGCTCTGCCCCTCCGCACGGCTTCGCGAAAGCGGGCTGTGTTTGCTATGCGCCTGCCCCTGCGCAGCGCGTAGCGGATAAAAGCCGAAATATTCACCCTCTCTATGGGCATGGTGTCGGTGTCACGGGGTTGTTGGAGATCTCTATACTGACAATCTGAGCCGAGGGATCGGAGGGCGTATATTTACCGAAGTACGTGTTGTCGAAGGGTTCGGTCATGCAGAGCTGTGGCGAGACGAACTGCGGGTCGGTCGGGCCGCCCGCTCCCATCGAATCGAGGAAGTACCACTGGCCTTGGCTGGCTTGCGTAACGAACGCGTTAAACGTCCAGATATTGTTGGGAGTGGCGGTCGGCGCGGGTGAAGGGCTAAAAATGACTTTTTGAGCGATCATCGAGAACTCCGTGCCTTGACCGTTACTATTTGGATTGTACGAAAGCTGGTTTGGATTGGTTCCCAGGGTCTGCTCGTAGGGAGGAACGTGTGGATTTTGATTTCGTAAGAACCGCACGGCCTTCGCGTTCGAGGTCCTGGCAGTGCCCAGCGCCACCAAGGCGAACGAATAGCCCGCCCAGTTCGTTTGTACGGCGTCGGTCGATGGCGTTACATTGGTTCCCGACGTGTTGAAGACGATCATATATTGATAGTTCCAGAAGTTGAAAGGCGAATAGACGTCATAGTGTATCGCGAGGTATCCCAGGGGCGCACCGCCGGCCCCCAAACCCGGCGGGCTCGGTGTCACCTGACGTCCACAAGCGGCGACGATGACCGCCGTCGTCAGCATGAAAACAAAGCTGAAACTCAATCTGCGAGCCATGTCGATTCCCTCCAGCTGCTCGAGCCGGTAAACTGTAGGCTGCGCTCCTACTTAAACGGTATACAGTCGTTAGATGGAAATCTCTTGTGAAGGGCGCCTCCGTGAAGGTCGGCGCCGGCGGCCTACGCTGGTGTAGTGTCTTAGCGTATACTTAAGGGGAAGCCATGAGAGTCTCCAGATTTCTGCTTTTCGCAATTGGGTTAGCTGTTGGACCGACCTTCGCGAGCAGCGCGGACGGCGCTGCGGTTAAGCCCTTCGCCGAGAACGAAATACGGGTGGAGGTTTGGAACCATCATGTCTATGTGCCCGCCTCTGTCAACGGTAGCAGGAACCTCTGGTTCCTCCTTGACACTGGCGCGGGCGTTCCCGTGACGTTGATTGACGACAAAGTCGCCGCGTCGATTAGACTGCGGACTCACGCAACAAGGAAAGCTGCAGCTATTGGAGGGAGCGTTAAGCTGGCCCTTACGATGCCGGCCAACCTAACGGTGGGGAGTGTGGCAATCAGGGATGCAGTATTCGCCGAGCTTCCGCTCAGGCAGCAGCAAGAAGCGGAGGGGCATGAGATCGATGGGATCCTCGGATACGATTTCTTTCGGCGCTATAAGGTGGATATCGACTACCCTCAGCACTCAATTGCTTTGAGTCCACCTGCGCGGCCTTCTCATGACGCAACCACGCGGATGTGGATCGAAGATAAAGTGCCACATATTTTCGCTACCGTTGTAAATCGCGGCGAAAACGTTGCAATACACGTTATCGTCGATACAGGGGAAGATGCGGGGCTGCTGCTCGACGACAGGTTTTACAAAACGCATAAGCATTTTTTGGTGATTTCCCAAGCGAAGGCTGGCCGCAGCCTGGGAGGAGTATCAAAGAATGCTCGGTCTCAAGTCGACGAGCTTCAAATTGGCGACTTCTCATTGCGAGCAGTTCCCGTAACGGTGAACTTCGACACAACTGGAAATCTGAACTCCCCTCGTGACGTCGGTCTGATTGGGGGAGAGGTCCTGGAGCGTTTACACATCGTTCTAGACTACACGCACGGGCAGCTTACGATCATTCGCCCCTCCAAACAGGGACCGTAACAGTTCAGCAGCCCGTCATCTTCCCTGTCAGCACGTAATTAAGCGATTTAATGGTTTCTTCGTAGCAGGGGCCCTCGACGTTGAGTGCTTTATATTGCTGCCGGCTCTTACCATTCGACGGAGAGAAACCGCCCGCGGTGAAGTTCAGCGTGTCGCTTGAACTGACGGTGTTAAGCATCGTCCACGAAGATGCCCTTCCACGGATTTGGTTTAAGCCGCTGCCGCTCTTCGCCTGCAAAACGTTAGTCGTCTGGGTTGCCGTGCCGCTCGCGCCGGCCACGTAGTTATAGCGCACGTTGAACGGGTAGCTCCACTGGCTTTGCGTCTTAACGCGCTTGCCTCCCGTTCCGGTTGACGTGTTCGACGAAATCGTCGTCGCCTGAGTGATGTTTTGGAAGAAGCGATTCGATGTCACGTCGATCTTTTGTACGTTGGAGAACGAAACGCTCTGGGTTACCTGCGTCGTGATGCGTCCTCTGGACGTAATCACGTAGCCCTCGAGGCTGACCGGATGCGTCGCCGATACATTGATCGTTCCACTCGCGTCGCCGACTTTGTTGAATCGCACGTGCTCGATGACGGTCTCCGCGGGCGAGAGAGCCGTGCCGTCGCGGACCAGCGCCCCGGTTACTTGCGTCGAGCCGTGGTCTTCATACACGAGCAGCGTGGCGTTGGCCGCAAAGTAGTCGTCGTCGTTGAACACCGAGACGGCGATTGTGTGCTTGTTGCCATCGTCGAGCTGCGCCGCAAAGGGCGTAAGGTCGATGCGGTACGGCTGAAAATTCAGCGTTTCGACGCCCGGAATCGGAATCCACAAGTACGGGTCGATGCCCCCCGTATAGATCCACGGATAGATCGGTGCTACGCCGGCGGGCTGCCCGTCGAGGGTCACTTCGCCCTCGCGAAAAGCGGTGTTACCGCAGTTGTCGAGCTTTGTCGCCAAGGCGTTGGGAAAGCACGTGTACCAAAACTCGTCGTCCGACTGCGATTCGAGAAAGACGTCCAGATATGCCGCCTCGACGTTGGTCGGAAACGTGAACGTACCAGTCATCTGATCGGTGGGCGCGTCGAGGTTCACGTATCCGCCATCCGGGCCGCCCGAAAGCGGGTCGACAACGTCGGCGCTCCGGCCTGCCGGATACTTTTTGGTCGCCGGATAGAAATCCAGCTCGGCGGTGCCGTAAATGATGCCGGTGTATTGCGAGTTGACGACGTTATAAACGGAGGCTTGCCCGGTCGATGGCTGCGCGAAAATCGGAGCGTAGTCCGTCACGTCGCGCTCGACGTTCCACTGCGGGCTTGCGTTCTGACCGGGCTCCGACGTCGTTCCGAAGTAGACGTTCGTGGCCCCGATCCAAACGGCTCCCGTCCGGTCATATTGCACACCGGCCGAAACGCGGAAGTGCATCTTAAAAATAACTTTTGCGTAGGGTCCCGAACAATTCTTCGGCGGCTTATAGTTGAACGGATGGTCCGAGTAGTCGGCGAATTTGCCGACCGGCAACTGGCTGGATTCAAGCGGTGGAGTATGCGGATTGAAGAGTCTGTCGATGCAGGGGGGCTCGTCCGGGGGTGAGACGGGCGGATCGGCGGTTACTGGATACCCCGCGCCGCGCGATGCATCGCTTCCAAGACCGTTCTTCGTTGTCATCGAACGAAGCTTCTGCGCGCTGCGCTCGGCAGAGAGCGCTCCTCGAAGCGCCGGCGCCTGCGCTCCCGTTGGAAGCGTTCCATCGAGCGCCGTATGGCCAGCACACGCGCAAAGAACGAGCACGAACAGAAGAGTCGCACTCTGTCGCAAACCGCAAATCGTTGCCTGACGCATCGCCAAAACCTCCGAGGGCAAGGGACGTGACGCCTTGGTAAGCGAGCCCGCCATTTCCTGCAGGTGGTCCGACCCCTCGGGGGGCTCGATCGACAAACGCTACCCTCGACCCGCGAGATGACCTTTCGCGAAGATCGATAAAGGTTGAATCGTATGAAGAGGTTCTCTACTGAATCGTCGCGGCTCGAAGCGTTTAGCGATGGCGTTCTTGCCGTCATTATCACCATCATGGTCCTGGAGTTGCGGCCGCCGCACGGAACCGAACTAACCGCGGTCTTGGAAGTACTGCCGAAGATCGGGGTTTACGCGTTGAGTTTTACGTTTATCGGGATCTATTGGAACAACCATCATCACATGCTGCGTGCGACGAGTGGGATCGACGGGCGCGCCATGTGGGCGAACCTCAACTTGCTCTTCTGGCTCTCGCTAGTTCCCTTTGCGACCGAATGGCTCGGCGCACACCCGAACGGAGTTGGGCCTACCGTGTTGTACTGCATAATCCTGTTGCTCGACGCCGTCGCCTATACGGTGCTGCAGATGGCTTTATTGCAAGTAAACGGGCGCGACACGCCTTTCGCGAGAGCGGTTGCCATCGATGTGAAAGGGACGCTTTCCATCGTGATGTACGTCGTTGCGGTGGCGGCAGCATTCGTGTCTACCATACTCTCAGATGTCATTCTTATCGCCGTCGCCGCGATGTGGCTGGTCCCGGACCGACGCTTCGAGCCATTGATCGATCGACGAACGGAGCAGCAATCGCCTCCGCCGGGCCTTCGAGACGTCGCTAAAGTAGAAGCGGCGCCGCCATGAGACTGAGCGGTGCAGGTCGAAATCAACTCGCGCGTCGATTCGTTGCGGCTTATGTGGAGGTTTACGCAAATGAGGATTTTAGTTCTTATTCGCTTCGCGCTTAGCACGTGCTTTGGTGCGGCCATACTCGGCGGCTGCTCGCTTGGCTCGCATGGCGCGCAAGGTGCGCTGCCCTACATGCAAAACGGCAATGCAATACGCACGCTCGACGAGACCGGCGCCGGCAAGATCACGCACATCGTCTACATCGTTCAAGAGAACCGTAGCTTCAACAACCTGTTCTACGGCTATCCCGGAGCGTATACCGTCACTGAAGGCAAAGACTCGAAGGGCCGGACGATCAAGCTGCAGCCCTCGAAGCTCGGCGCCGACTACGATATCGATCACTCCGTGGCGGCGATGATTGAGGCCTGCAACGGCACGGGCAAGATACTCGGTACCGACTGCCGGATGAACGGTTTCGACCGAGAATACAGCGAAGGCAATTTTAACAACTCGCAGTACGTGTACGTTCCGCACGATCAGTCGAAGCCGTACTTCGACATGGCGCACGAAGGCGCGCTTGCCGATCGCATGTTCCAGTCGCAGCTCGACGAAAGCTTCGTCGCGCATCAGTATGTGATCGCCGCGCAGGCGGCTTGGAGCGCCGATTTGCCCAGCGGGTACTGGGGTTGCCAGGACCGCGAGGCCTCCGAAGTTGCAATGATCACCAAGCAGCGCGTCGTCACCGGCCATCAGAAGGCGTGTTTCGATTATCAAACCCTTGGCGACGAACTCGATAAAGCCAATCTCTCGTGGCGTTTTTACGCGAGCCAGTATGGTAGCAACTCGAGCGGCGACGGCGGAACGTGGTCCAGCTATCAGGCCATCAAACACATCTACAACGGGCCCGACTGGAAGAAAGACGTCATTTCGCCCAACTGGAAGTTTATCACCGACGTCCGCAAGGGCGAACTCGCAAACTTTACATGGATCACGCCTGTCTGCGACGACTCGGACCATACCAACTGCCCGGATGACTACGGGCCGTCGTGGGTTTCCGCACTCGTGAACACGGTCGGGAGGAGCAAGTTCTGGAACTCAACGGCAATCTTCATCCAGTGGGACGACTGGGGCGGCCTCTACGACCCGGTGGCGCCGGAGTACAAGGATCGCGACAGCTTAGGTTTCCGGGTTCCGCTGATCATGCTATCTCCGTATGTGAGGCACAACCACGTTTCCCACGTTCACTACGAGACGGCGAGCGTGCTGCGCTTCGCCGAGGACTTATACGGTCTCGGTCAGCTGGCCAAAGCTGACAGTCGTGCGAACTCACCGGCAGGCGACTGCTTTGACTTCTCGCAAAAACCGGCTAAATTCATCCCGATCGAGGCGCCCAAGCCACCAAAGTTTTTCATGCGTCAGTTCGGCGGCGACGATTATTTCGCACCCGACTACGAATAACGAGCGTCCGGGCAAGTTGCCTATCACGGAACGGCGCACGCCCGAGAATCAGAATACGCCGATCCCATGCCGTGTGCCCCAGGGCTGGGCCGGTAAACCTTTCCTCTTCGATTTTAATCCAACCGCCCGCTCGCGCGAGATTCTTACGGCGCAATATGCGAATACAACTCGAACTCGTGGTCCCGACTATGTTCGACTAGATCCGTCAGAACGTTTTCAATCACGTCGTCCCATTCCGCGCGGCTCCAAGCGTGTTCCGATCGCCACTCCGATGCGAGCAGAAGTTTGGTATGTGGAGCGTTTCCAAAAATATTGACACTTACGAAGCCGGGGAGTGTCGCAGCTTTGCGCAGCGCCTCCGTAGCGCGCTCCACGAGCCTCGCGAAATCTGCCGGCTCGACCGTAAAGATGTGGAGTGAGATAATCGGCGCGAGCTCTCCCATAATACCACGGTTTTGGACGGCGCGCGAACGCTGGCCTTTACGTGCCGTTCGCGCGCTCGTACGATGCTTACGGCCGCAGGCTGACGGTTACGCCGAACACGGCGGCGGGGGTGGAAATGTTCGCCGTGGGGTTGCCGCCGCGCGGGTAAGGCCACGACCCGATCTCCGTCGCACTGTTACCGTTGGGTTGAAGCACCACGTTGCTCTGTATCCAGGATTGTGCGCCGCCGTCGTTCCATTCTTTGAGCCGCGTCGTGCCGATGACGGTCCCGGTCGAACCGGAAAAGCTCAGGCGATAAATCGCGGCAGCTTGTTCGTCTTCGATCGTGATGTGCTTACCGTCCCACTGAACCTGTCCGCAGCAGTTAACACTCTTGTCGAGATTGACGTTCGTTAACGTGCCGCTGCCCTTGCGGAGCTCGCCGAACTCTACGTTTGAACCGGGGCCCGACCCGTCGACGAAAAGATTCCCCTTGTCGTCGTAGCCGACAAAGGTGTAGTTGATTATCTCGTTATCGTAATAGTTTACCGGCTTGCCTTTGGCGCGCTGGTACACCTCAACCCAACTTGCCTGGCTCGCCAAGTTGATGCTGGCCACCGCAAGGTTTCCGGTGGTCGCATCGACGCCGCAACCCCACGGCCAAACGCCCGACTCGTCGAGGATTTGAACCGGCTTCGTGCCGCCGTGCGCATATTCGTAGATGGCGCCACCGTAATAAGTATTGGAAAGGGTCGTAACGAAAACGTCGCCTTTCGCGTCCGCGCAGAGCCCTTGCTGATATGCTGCGTCCGGCTCACCGATGGTTCCGACCAGCTTCCCTGCCGGGTAAGAGAATGCGTAGACATCGTGGACGCTTGCGCCGCTCGAATCCGCATAGAGCAAGTCCTCACCTTTTGCCTCCGGCAGCATCCATGAGCGGGCGTCGTCAGCAAGAGCTAGCCTTGCACCTGTCGTCGCGGGCGCAGCAGGCATCCGCGGCACCGCACTCCCGCCACAACCGCCAAGCAACACGACGGCTGCGCAGATGCCCAACGCATCCCGACGAACGCCCAAGCTCCTCATGGCTCTGCTACCATTCTTTTACTTCGGCACGATTGCCTCGACGCTGATCTCGATGCGAACGTCGTCGCCGACGGCCACGCCGCCCGCTTCGAGCATCTGATTCCAGGTCAAGCCGAAATCTTTGCGGCTGATCGTCGTGTTTGCTTCGTAGCCTGCGCGCAGATTTCCCCACGGATCGGTGACTCGGCCCTCGAAGGTCGCATCGAGGACGACAGGACGCGTCGTCCCGTGAATCGTTAGATCGCCGTGAATCTTGAACGCGCTCGGGCTCCCCGTAATCGCGGTGCTGCGCAGCGTGAGTGTTGGATACGTCGCGACATCGAGGAAGTCGGCGGAGCGCAAATGCTCGTCGCGCTGCGGCTCGCGCGTATCGATCGAGGAGCCGGCGATGGTCACCTCGACCGCT
>Ga0182024_10023831_pt1 | contig 10927 bp, 6 predicted proteins | sample P32metaG_FD_120480 | JGI IMG/M metagenome (GOLD analysis project Ga0182024, IMG submission 120480) | Permafrost microbial communities from Stordalen Mire, Sweden - P3-2 metaG (Illumina Assembly) | ecosystem: Environmental > Terrestrial > Soil > Wetlands > Permafrost | place: Sweden: Stordalen... | reverse complement strand
CGTTGCGTCTCCGGAGCGGCGACGAATCTAACGTATTCAACCGCGGCTTCCAGTTTGTTGCACTTTGTGGAAATGGCGAGCCCGGTGCCCCCCAGCATGGTCGAAGGTTGAGTGCCCGGCACGAGCGTAACCACACCTCCGAATTCGAGTACTTTTCGCGCGTAGCCAGGACGCGCATAGTTGCTGTAACTGTAGGTGAATGGACAATAGGCAAAATCATCCATCGCCGTCATTGCTTCGCAAGTGCGGATTGGATTCAGCGTGAAGAATTTTGCTGGTACCACGCTAGCCAATTCTTTGAGAAGTTCGAGTGCCTCCAGGCCAGCCGGCTGGGCAACGATTTCTTCTGAATTCGGGAAAATTGGTTCGCCGATCGATGCACAAATGTTTAGGAAATTGCCATATACATCCAGCGGAATGCTGGGGCAGCAGACCAGGCCCTTGCGTCCGAGTGCGATTAGTTCCTCCCACGTTTGCGGCATCCCGGCGCCGGTTTTCTCCATTAGATCGGGACGACAGGCGGAAACCGGTGCAGCAGCGTCGATCGCGAGCGCCCATTGACCGCCAGCAAACTGGTAACTTTCATGCGATTTGCCAACCGAGTTGACAGCTAGATCGGCAAGAAATTCGGCGGGAAGCAGCTTGGCAAGATCGCGCAAAATTCCGCTGCAACCGGCAAATCCGGCCCACGGATGATCAATGACGAGCAAGTCGAACTGTTCCGCCAGATCCGCGAGCGGCATGTCCGCGAACTCTTGTAGGGAGCGTTTGGCCCAGGCAATATCCACATCGGGATGCAATTCGTGAAATCGCTGTCCCGTGCCCACCATCGGAGTAAATCCACGGGAATGATCCCAGGTCATGCCGTGCAGAAGGTGCTTCCGATTTGTCGCAATGGAGCTTGACATCGTACAGTCAATTCGTATATGCAATACTATTGCATCTGTGAAAGATTAAGGTCAAGCAAAAGCGATGAAATCATCTCTTCAACAGCGCGGTGTCTGATCGCTCAATGATCGAAGAAAGTTACTTTGAAGACTATGTACAAGGCGCGGTCCGCGAGACGCTCGGTCGTACTATCACCGAAACTGATATCGTGTTGCACGCTGGGCAGACGGGCGACTTTTTCCCGCATCACATGGACGCAGAGTGGTGCAAGACGCAGGATTTCAAGCAACGCGTCGCGCACGGAACGCTGATCTTTAGTGTCGCCGTCGGCATGACCGCCAACCGGATCAACCCCGTCGCTTTCTCCTACGGCTACGACAGGCTTCGTTTCGTGAAGCCGGTCTTCATTGGCGACACCATTCGCGTCAAAGTTACCATCAAGGACAAACGTGCACATAAGATGCCCGCGCATGGCATTGTGAGCGAATTATTGGAAGTGACTAATCAGCGCCTTGAAACCGTCCTGGTTTGCGAACATCTCCTCTTAGTCAAAATGAAAGGGGCCTGAAAACTCATTGCCTATGATGAATTCTCCACTTCAACGCTATGGCTCTGTAGTTGGTGTAAAAAGCGACATGGTCGCCCGCTACCGGGAGCTGCACGCGGCAGTCTGGCCTGATGTGCTGGCTGTCATCAAACGCAGCCACATGTGCAATTATTCGATTTATCTCCGCCAACTCGCAGATGGACGCCACTATTTGTTTAGCTATTTTGAATACGCCGGCACGGATTTCGCAGGCGATATGGCAGGCATGATTGACGATCCGGTCACGAAACGTTGGTGGGCCGAATGCGTGCCCTGTCTGGAGCTGTTGCCGGACCGCGCGCCAGGCGAAGTGTGGTCGCCTATGACCGAAGTATTTCATCTTGCGTGAAGCTCTGTGACTCAGCCAGGGTAAGGAGAGTTCATGTCCATCACCCGTCGGAATGCCCTGCAGTGGCTTGCTGCAGGGTCCGCTGCATCCCTGGTGCCGCCTTCTCTGGCTGCCCGGCTTTCTCCGCTCTCCGGCCAAGAACCCTACCAGCCGCGATGGGATTCGTTGCAGCAGCATCCTTGTCCTGACTGGTACCGCGACGCCAAGTTCGGCATTTACTTCCATTGGGGTCTCTATTCCGTCCCCGCCTTCGCGAGTGAGTGGTACCCCCACTGGATGTACCTGCCTGGCCGGCCGGAGTACCAGCACCATATTGCCACCTACGGGCCTCTGGATCGCTTTGGTTATAAGGACTTTGCCGGTGCCTTTACTGCTGAGCACTTCAGCCCGGACGCCTGGGTCACTCTCTTCAAGCAGGCTGGCGCCCGATATATCGGGCCGGTCGCCGAACATGCTGATGGCTTCGCTATGTGGGATAGCCGCGTCAACCGCTGGAACGCCACACGCCTGGGTCCTCGCCGCGACGTCGTGGCGGAAATGGAGCGAGCCGTGCGCAAGCAGGGCTTGAAATTCCTGGCTACCTTCCATCACCAGTGGTTATGGGGCTGGTACACCAGCCCGGTGCTCGAAGCCGATATTTACCAGCCCCAGTTCAACGATTTCTACTGGCCGCAGAAGTACACTCCCGGCTCTCCCGTCACCCAGCCCTACACTCCCGGCAATCCGGGCGCATTTAACTTCGCTCACCCCGACCCGCCGCCGTCGTCCCGTTTTTGCGAAATCTGGCGCGACAAGGTTTTCGAGGTCGTTGACCGCTATCAGCCGGACCTGATCTATTTCGATAACCGCCTTGTCATCATTCCCGAAATCTATCGGCTCCAGATGCTCGCCCACTTCTACAACTCCAGCAGCCGCGCCGGGCGCGAGGTTGTCATGACCTACAAGGACAATGACTTCGCCACCGGCTCTGGCCTGATCGACATCGAGGCCGGTCAACTGACCGACAAGGCTAGCTTCGTCTGGCAAACCGATGACGTAATGGACTGGGACTCCTGGTGCTACCTCACCCATCCCAACTACAAGTCAGCCGGCCGCATCCTCCATCAGTTGATCGACGTCGTCTCCAAGAATGGCAACCTGCTTCTGGACGTTGGTCCGCGTCCGGATGGCACCATACCAGCTGAGATTGAGAGCCGTCTCCGCCAGATTGGAGCATGGTTGCAGATCAACGGTGAAGCCATCTATGAAACCCGCCCGGCCGACCGCTTTGGCGAAGGCCCCACCCACGTCAAAAAGGGCTCCTATGTGGCCGACCACACCCAGGATTTCACCGCGCAGGATATCCGCTTTACCACGCGCGCGCGTGCGCTTTATGTCCATGTGCTCGGACCGCCCGGCGCCCAGGTGCGCGTCGCTTCTCTAAGGCGCGACACCCCATTGCCCTCCGGTATACTTCGCAACGCGGAGCTGCTCGGGTCGCCGCAGCCGCTCCGCTGGGAATGGAGTCCGGACGGCCTCGTCCTCCAGATACCCGACTCCCGTCCCTCGGAGGATGCTCTGGTTATCAAACTAACCTAGTTGTTATATTGGCAAAGTTCTCGCGGATACCTGAACCGCGCCCAGCTTGCGCATATAAGCTGCATCGATTGCCAATGACTCCATGGGAGGCACGTCAAATTCTTCTTGTTCTACAAAGCAATGCTTTACATTTCCCGTCTTCCCAGCTGCCTCGAAGATGGGACGGTAATCGATGACGCCCTGTCCTAACTCTGCGCTCACGGAGTCTTTGGTCGGTGCGGCAGGGTCGATCCGCTTGAAATCCTTCACATGCAACATGCTGATGCGTGTCGGATACTCCCGGAGATAGTCGCTAGGGTTTCCGCCCGCGACAATGACCCATCCGCAATCCATCTCCATGGTGACCTTGGAAGGATCGGTCAGACGTAGCAGTTCCACGTAAGGGACCACGCCGTCTGTTCGGCGAAACTCCACGGTGTGATTGTGATATCCAAACTTCATCCCAGCAGCATGAGTTTTTTCGCCCATCCTGTTGAATGCCTCCGCACTCCATCTCCAGTCATCCAGCGTGAGGGCGTTCACCGTATCTGCAGGATTCATATTCTTGATCCGCAGGGGATCTTTGAACCCCGGGGAAACGCAGATAATATAGCCGACGCCGAGTGCCTTATTAAACTCAAGGATTTGGTCGAGTTGGCGATGGAGATCGTCGAAAGAATAAGCCGCGCTGACCAGGTTCAGCTTTGCGTCCTGCATGGCTTGCTTAACTTCTGCCACGCTGTGATCAAAGTACCCGTGTGCCGACTCGACCTCGCGGTAGCCCAGAGCTCCAATCTTTTTGAGAGTGCCTGCATAATCTGTAGGCAAGTACTGCCGTACCGAGTAGAGCTCAAGTCCCAACGGCAAAACTAGCGTCAGACCGTATAACTTGCCGGCATGGATAGAGGCTGAACTACTCACGAGAGCGGCAGAACCGGCTTTGAGAAAATCTCTTCGCTTCAGGCTGAGACCTCATCCTTTCCCCGGTGTCGAGTCAAATTACACATCTCCTTAACGCGTCAGTTCATTGCTGACAACTTCCTTCAGATCGGCACGCGCGTTTTCATAGGTGGTGTTATAGGCGAGCAACTGCGGATCGGGATCGACGCCCCAATAACGGCACGCGGAACGGTAGATTTCCGGCCACCAGTTCCGATGTTCCGTCATGCCATCTTCCTGCCACTTCTTCCAATCCACCAGAATTTTGGACCACGCTTGATCTCCGTAGGCCATCGCTTCGGTTTGCGAACCGATCTCAGGAACAATCCACTGCCGGCCAATCCTGGCGTGCAGAACCTCGTCCGCCCAATCATAATCCTGAATCATGGAGGTCAGCGGATCGGCGGTCGCAACTGCCACCGTCCACTCATATTCCTTGCCTATCTTCTTCGGCATAAGTCCCTGCTCGATGGTGAACAGCACCGCATGCCGCTCTTTGGGCGTCATCATCGTATTCAGGCCCAGCGACCAGGTGAAGTTGAAGGGGATTCTTGACCAATCGATTCCCATATAGACAAAGCCGGTTTCGCCCATCATGGCGTGACGCGCCTCATCCCACAATTGCCGAGTCATGTCACGGTAATACTCCCATGGTTTCTCCTCGGCTTCCGCGAGAATGCTCGCCATCATTTCGGGTACATCGATTTCCCGCATACGCTTGAAAAAAAGCATGATGGTTTTGGGGATCGGCGGAATATCAGGATTGAGGAGCATCGCTTCTGCATTTACGCCCATGTTGTATGGATCCTTGAAACGCTCATCGCGTCTGGGAACAGGATCGTATTTGTATGGAACCACAGAGAAGTGACGGGCGGCCTCTTTGCCGCTCGGCTCCTCTCTTCCATCGAGGTCTCCGGCAGCGGCGAGCATACGGTCTAACGTAGCGAGCCACTCCTGAAGCTCGGCGCGCTTTTCTTCTTTCACCAGACACCGCACGGCTTCTGTGCCGTACTGCTGCACGTCCTGCATCTCCACCAGCGTCAAGCGGCAGATCCGATAGGTGGGATGGTCAAAGAGCTTGTTCGTGTCGCTGACCACGTGTTCCAGGCCGCGAATCACCGCCGGCAAGGCGCGTTCATACAACCCCAGCAAGAGTGCTTCGACGCTTGGAGCAGACAATATTTCGTCGAAGAAAAGATCGAGCGAAGCATGCGGAGATAGCTCCAGCCCGTGCGGAGGCTGCCTCATCTCGCGAACGCGGGCGGCGAACTCGCCGATGTGCTCCGCGCAGTAATGTGCGTGCAGGCTGAAGGCCATCTTCAATTCGTAGATCGGCATACTCGTGATGCGCGACACGAAGATCTGGTGCAGACGCTTCAACGACCAGTGCAAACGTTTCAACCGGGCGACCGATTCGGCAACGGTCAATCCGGTCGTGGTCGCTTCACCCATCGAGTGCAGGCCTACCAGCGGTGGGAGACCCGCAAACCCCGTATAGGAATCAACGGACACTTGCGATGAATGTGCTGCATGCTCGGCTTGTGCCATCGGTACCGCCTCAATTGGGATCTTCTATCAAAACGTCGAATAAATTCGATTTTAGTCCTTTCGTAAAGATTCAAGTCCACGGCTAACCCGCCCAGGACCTCTACCATGCTCAACTGATCCCGGGCACCCCCTGCTTGAAAGAGCCGCTCATAAGAAATGCCGGGCAGCGAAGATAGACCGCCCGGCCGGAGAGAATTATGACGATTACCAGTAGAAGCTCGATGTTGCAGTCGATTCGCCGCGGCTTAAAACTTAACCCGCAGCGCGAACTGCACCAGTCTGGGGTTATTCAGTTGCGAGTTGATGATCCCGAAGTTCGAGGCGCCATAGGAAGTGTTAGGGTAGCCGAACTGAACCCGGTTGAACAGGTTGAAGAACTCCGCGCGGAATTGGACGCTGACTCTCTCTCTGGGATCCACGGTGAAGTTCTTGAACACCGAAGCATCCCAGTCGGCGATGCCCGGCGCTCTTAATTGCGAATCATTCCTCGACTCGGTGCCGAAGGTGAACTGGGCCGGTTGGGTGAAGCAGGCAGTGTTGAACCACATATTCAGCCTGGAAACCGCCCCGCCCTGCTCTTGCTTGCCGCACCCGGGCACCACGTCCGGCCTCTGTCCATCGCCGATGAAACCGTTCAGGTTGTTGTTCACCCCGATGCCGAGCGGGTAGCCAGTCTGAAAGGTGGTAAGACCCTCCGCTCCCCACCCGCCGACTGCCTCATCCACGGCCCGCGGCGTGTCTGCCAAAAAGCGCCTGCCGTGTCCGACCGGGATGTCGTAGACGTAAACGATGGTGGCACGATTTCTTACGTCGTTGCTGGAGAGAGACTTCTCAAGCTTCGGCTGGTTTGGATCCACAAAGCCGCCGACAACTTCGGATTCGAGCCATGACGTCTGGGTGTCTGTGTCGCTGATAAGTTTGGCCCAGGTATAAGCGCCACTAATCTGCGCACCGCCAGGAAACCGCTTTTGCACCTGGACCTGCAGCGCGTTGTACGTCGAGTCGGCCTGACCTGCGGAAGCGATGCTGACCCCGGAATACTGCGGATACTTGAGCAGCAACTGCGAAGCGGGAATGGTGGGCGCTCCCAGCCCGTAGTTCGGGTTGATAACGCCGAGGAAAGGATTAGGGACTAGGGCTTGCAGCGCGGACGCACCCAGGCCCAGGTCCGAGTCGGGTAACGCATTCAACGGCAAGCCAGAGTAGATAAGGTGGGTCCCCTTGGCGCCGGCATAGGCGATATTCAAACTCAAGCTGGAACCAAATTGTTGTTGGACGCCCACATTCCATTGCTGCGCGTAGGGGTAAGGATTGTTGGGAAAGACTGGCGTCACTCCAGTTCCGAGCAAAATGCTTTGAAAATCGGGATTCCGCCCAGGCGCGGGAAGGATTCCGCCCGGGACCGGGTTGTTGATGCTGCTGGCCGGGGTGAATCCGCTATTGGTCGAAGCGGTGTAAGGAGTGTTAAAGGTGTTGATCGGATGGTTGTTCGGGGTCGAGTTCCAACCGATATCCGTAGGAATCCAGAGCAGGCCGTAACCCAAGCTGAAGACGGTATTTGGCATCGGCTGATACGTGAGGCCAAGGCGAGGTGAAAACTGCTTCGCGTCGTTGTTCAGAGCGCTCCGCGAGCCGCGGGTGGGGGAGGCCACGAGCTCGACGGAGCCGGGATACTGGTTGATGCCCGCCGCCGCAAGGACGGGATTGATAGCGGTCGGATCGAAATAGCTTTGATTGTTGTGTCTTTCCGTCCAGGGATAATCGTCTTCCCAACGAACTCCAGCATGGACCGTCACCTTGGGTGCAACACGCCAATCGTCGGTGACGTAAAGCGCGGGATAATACTTCTCGGCCGCAACTTCGATCAATGTCGTGAAGTTTCCACTTGCCGCATATCCGAGCAAGTAAGAGGCCAGGCCGGCCCCACCCACGCTGGTGTTCGCATTTTGGGAAGTGAAAGCATTGTTGAAAGTGAAAATTCCGGCAGAGGTGTTGGCCTGGGCATAGTTAAAGGTTTCGGACAGAAACTCGCCGCCGAATTTCACCGTGTGCTTCCCGACGATCCTGGTGAGATTGCCGGCGACGCGATTGTTATCAGATGCGTTGTCGATCGTGCTGTCCGCGCCCTGGCTGCTGAAGGTCCCATCGGTGTCGAAGCCCTGGATACTGAATACCGGGGGTCCGGGAAATTGGACGGGGGCCAAAGCGGCCCAGGCGGTACCGAGAGTCGCAAAGTTGAATGACGCCAACTCCGGTTTGCGGCTATATACAAAGCGCATGAAGCTGTAGTTTATGTCCAGCAGGGTCTTGGGACTGATGTCATAGCTATCGCGGAGAACAAAATTGTTGTTGGTGAAGACCTCCGTGCAACGGTCCTGGCAGATACCCGTGCCGTAGGGATCGATCGGCAGGTTATCGTTGGTCCAGTAGGTATAGCGGGCGCTGAGATGCTGCTTTTCGGAAAGATTGTGGTCGATATGCACAACCGTCTCATAGTTGTTGCCGCCGCTGCTGTCGTTTCTGGTGTAGTTGTTCACTCCGGTGGCGCTCGCCGTATTCGGCGCTGGATAGAAAGCCTTTAGGTAGGCCAGAGCTGTCGGGCTGATAGTCGACGCGGGAGCATTGTTAAGGTTATTTCCTGGAATCGGCACGCGGCCGCCGTAAGCGAGACCGTCGGCGCATCCCGCCTTGTTTGTGCACGTGGTAAGCGGATCGTAGAGCTGAGGCGCGCCGGGCAGGGTGGACAGATCGCCGCCAATCTGGGCGGCCGTCGGGACCGTCTCGACAAAAGTGGTGCCCTGCCGTACCGCGAAACCTTCCCAGTTGACGAAGAAGAAGCTCTTGTTCCTGCCATCGTACAGATGGGGGATGTAGATCGGACCGCCGACGTTAAATCCATATTGGTTCTGTGTAAAGGACGGCCGTGGTTGGCTGGCGGCGTTGGCGAAGAAAGTGTTTGCATTGAGCACCTTGTTGCGCAAGTACTCCCACAAGGCCCCGTGCAGCTGGTTGGTCCCCGACTTGGTGCTGAAGTTGATTGCGCCCCCGGCCAGATGCCCATAGTCGGCGGTGAGATTGTTGGTGTCGACCTTGAACTCCCCCAGCGAGTCCTGGGTGGGAACCAGCGCCGTGAGATTGACGTAGGTGGTATTCACCGGGGAGCCGTCGAGATAGGTCGCGCTCTGGTTCGCGAAGCCGCCGCCGATCTGATAATTCCCCCAAGCGAAGGGGTTTTGCCCATTCGGATTGCTCTGCGATCCGCCTTGCGGCACCACCCCGGGTACCAGGGCAGCCAGGCTCAATGGATTGCGGCCGTTGAGCGGCAGCTCGGTCGTCTCGCGCTCGTCGATCACCGCGCCGAGAGAGGTTGTTTCGGCTTGAATCAGCGGCGACGCGGCTGACACAGTCACTGTCTCGCTTGAGCTTCCGACCTGTAGCTGAAGGTTGATGCGCAGGGACCCTTCCACCTGCAGATCGAAAGGTCCCTCCGTCAGGTCTTTGAAACCAGCTTTGTGGACAGTGATTTTGTAATTTCCCGGCGGAATATTGACAAACTGGTAGTAGCCCGACCCGTCTGTAATTGCTTCGTTCGTCGTTGCTGTGGCTACGTTAGTCAGCACCAGCTGTGTTTGAGGGATCGCGCCGCCCGACTGATCCGTAAGCGTGCCGACGATACTTCCCGCCGTGGTTTGGGCAAAACCCGGTTGCAGCCCCAGTAGCAACGCGATGGCGCACGCAGCGCAAAAGGTAGTGAGGGTGCGGAACGAAAAGCGCGGCTTTCCTTGCGTTATGGGCCGACCCCAAGGCAAACTTAGTGATAATTTGTAACCGGTTGCATCCATTTCGAAGTGCCTCCTGAAAGCGGTTCCTGTTTCACTAGGTTCTTATCCCCACGCAGAACGAATGATCGCGTAACAGAGAACTTAGGGGATACCCCGCCCATGAGGCTGAACGGCACTCTTCCTGGAGTCATTTGAATCATCGAAAGAGCCGTCCGATCGCGACGTAAACCTTGCGAGCGGGCATTCGTTGCACCCATCGTGTCCCTTGTCCAAAGCGGATGCGTTCTAGAGACGCAGTTTGGGACTGCATTCATCGTGTATGGGTTTTTTTCATTGCACACATGCAACATACTTTCATATACGCATGTCAAGCTTTTTTTCCCTGATTCGGAGAATCTTTCGATGGGAAATTGATCACGTTCCCAATTTCCCTCGTCTTAGGAGTTCTACTCTCGGCAATAGAGCGGCTGCGTTGCCAACAGAGGCGGTGATCTCTCTCATTCCATGAGGGTTGAAAAGCTGGTCTGCTCATCCGGGGGAGGCAATCTATGGAGTGACGATTTTGGCACCGAACCGGTCAGAGGGGAGAGATCTGCAGAGTCGGCTGTTGAAGCCGGCCGGGATCGGTGGCGCAGGCGGGGGTATACTGGCGAACAATATTGGGTTCGGGAATGGTGCAGCCGAATGGTTTTGCGCGGCCGGAACCGCTAGCTGGTCTTAGGCTTCAACGGTCACTTGGTTATTCCCAAATTTTGATTGATTTGTGAGGTGCATCGCCGGACCGCAGAACGGACGAGGCTGCTGTTTGCACCCGCCAGGTAGGAAACAACCAGCACTGCGAAAGTATCCGTACCCTCGATTCCGACCGGCGCGGCAATGTCGGTCACTCCTTTATTCAGACCGCTTTCGGTCACCAGTTCGCCGCTTTGACGGATCTTTTCCAGCCTTTTGAAAAACTCTTTCCGCTTTGATTCGCTCATTGCTTTGTAGAGCGGATCCTCGCCGACCAACTCCACGACGGCTTCCTGGCTCATCCGGCTCAACAGCACCTTTCCTGAATTGGTTTGAATCAGCGGATAAACCGTCCCCTCCCCAACTGCCAGGCAAATGTGGCGCGTCGGCATTCGCTCCATGAGAACCAGGAGCGAACGTCCATACTGGACACTGAGGTGGCATGCTTGCCGGGCTTCTTCCGCCAGCGATTCCATTGGCAGGCGGGCGGCTCCTCGGAGCAGCATGGTTGGGTTTTGCTTGTGGCCAAGCTCATAAAGGCGGAGT
>Ga0182024_10023830_pt1 | contig 10927 bp, 7 predicted proteins | sample P32metaG_FD_120480 | JGI IMG/M metagenome (GOLD analysis project Ga0182024, IMG submission 120480) | Permafrost microbial communities from Stordalen Mire, Sweden - P3-2 metaG (Illumina Assembly) | ecosystem: Environmental > Terrestrial > Soil > Wetlands > Permafrost | place: Sweden: Stordalen... | reverse complement strand
GAATCATGCTTACTCAGTTTCCTTGCGCACCTTCGGCTAACGCTAAGATGCTGGTCGGCGGGCAGCTCCTAGCCGTCCATCTCCTCACCGAATGCGCATCGGCATGAGTCCTCATTTTTTCTGCCCGCGACACTAATGGCCCACGGAGGCGAGCGAGCCCGCTGTCGTCGCATCCTCCGCCAACCGTCTAGTAACTCGATGCCCTGTGTGGATGGCCAACCGAAGATCGCTCGGATGTAGAGCGTCTCCGACCAGGGTAATTCGAGATCCAAGTTCCTCGCTTAGCTCATCGTGCAGCTCGCGGTTTGACCAATTAATAGAAATTGGTACAACGACGTCAGCCGAAAGGCGTTCCACTACGGTCGAATTAACGTAGCCTATCTGCACGTCGGCGCGCGTTATCTCCATCAATTGAGCGCTCACCGTGAGGGAGAACTTTCCCTGCCTAAGGCGCTCGAGCGCCGGTAGCGTGCGAAAAAACGTCGCTGCAATGGGTGCGAAAGAATTCCATCGGGTTACAAAGTGGACGCCTACGCCCTTTGAAACGAGTAGTTCCGCGACGGCAATCGCCTCATAGTGTCCCACGTCATCGTAAACCACCGCTGACCGACCGAGTTTCTCTTGCGGTACATCGAAGATGTCGTGCGACGAATACACATGTGGTAGGTCAAACCCCGGCGTAACGTAGCCGGGCTGCGCGGCAGTCCTGCCATCCATACGGGGCCGGCTTCCCGTAGCCACAATGACAACGTCAGGATTTTCCGCAAGGATTTCGTCCTTCTCGGCGTAGCTAGACAGCCGAACGTCGACCCCGAGGCGATAGATTTCCTGCTCCAGCCAAACGAGGATGTCCGCAATCTCCCGCGATTTCGGCGCGTTACTCGCGATTAATGTGGCGCCGCCCAAGCGCGGTAGCGCCTCAAAAAGTATTACTTTGTGACCGTGTAGCGCGGCAACCCTCGCAGCCTCCATCCCAGCCGGTCCACCGCCCACTATTACAAACTTTTGAGGGCGCGCTACGCGCCGGATTAGGTCCTCACCGAGCTCCCGCTCGGAACCGACAACGGGATTAACTGTACAAAGCATGCGAGGGATCGGGAGCGAATGTCCCCCCAAGCATCCCTGATTGCAACCAATGCACGGCCGCACCTGCTCCGTCTTTCCCTCGATTGTCTTACGCACAAGATCTTGATCCGCGATCATTGCTCGGACAAACCCCACCATATCAGCCGTCCCTTCTCGGATGACTTGATCCCCTTCCTGGAGAGTCCGGAATCGACCGACGACAAAGCGCGGCACGTTCGCTGCAGCTGCGATCGGCCCACTCGAAGGGAGCATGGCGCCCACGGGCCGATCCATGGCCGGCGTCATCGACGGCACATTCAAATGACTCCCCATTGATGCATTCACAAAATCGAGCAATTTCAGCTCACACAGACGTGCTACCACTTCCCGTGCGTCATCCACAGTAAGACCGCCGAGAGCTTGCTGATCAGAAATTCGTATTCCGACGACAAAGTCGGAACTGACTCTCTTTCGGACGGCGTTAAGAATTCCACTACCGAACCGCATCCGGTTCTCGAGCAAACCACCATACTTGTCAGTGCGGAAATTGGTTGCGCTTGATAAAAACTGGTGCACGAGATAGCCATGACCAAAGTGGATCTCTACTCCGTCGAGGCCACCTTTTTGCACTCGCAGGGCGGCGTCCGCATAGGCATTCGTAACCATCTCAATCTGCTCGAACGTCATCGGATGAGAGACATCCCCCCAAGGGCTCGGCACACTAGATGCCGAAATACGATAATCGCCGTTGACTGGCTCCCAGTGATGACCCCCATGGTTTAGTTGAGCGAACATCTTCATACCATGCCGGTGAACCGCATCTGAAAGCATGCGGAAACCTGGTATAACGCGATCATCCCATGCATGCACAACGTGAGGCCCCGAACTTTGGTGCACCACGGTGGACTCTAATATTGACAGCCCAGTCCCTCCGCGAGCCCGGGCCTCGTGGTAGCCGACGAGGTCATCCCCGACTAGCCCCGCTATCGGATAGTACGTCCCATGCGCAGTCCGAAGAACCCGATTGCGAACTTCCAAACCTCGAATTTTTATGGGCTTCAAAATATGAGCTAATGCCATGGTTACCTTCCTCTAATATGCCAATCGCAATCGGCGCCGGAGGCAAAGCCGTCTATCTTCCGGACGTGCTGCCGCGCCCGCCCGCGATCCGCGCAATTAAATTGCCCCCGCGGATTTACGTGGGCAGAACTAGGCGCACGTCCCGCAAAAATGCCCATCAGACCATTTGTGCCGAGCATCCGGCCGGAGCCCGTCTATGTTCGGGCTTGACCTGCATGCTCAGGAGGTGCGGTCAGCAGCGCAGGTGACCCGTAGCCGCCTTGTATCCACAGGACTGAGATTGTATACACCGCCGGGACGCTGCGTGCAACCGCCGCGCTTCGAGCACTGCGAGTTCGGGATCGCCGCTGCTGGAGGGCTGGTTCCCCGCGGTATGGATCGGCTTTTTTGGCGCGATCATTAGGCAAAATGTCCTCTTCTCCACGTGTGCATCGCGCCCTTTACTGCGTACTGCCGTTAATGACATGCGGTAGATTGACGCCTAGTAAAGGGCGTAGGTACGATTGTTGGAAGAGGGCGAATCGTAAAACTCGCATTTGAGCAGCGAGCTTCGCAACCATCAGAAGTATGCCGCTCGATCATTACGTAACTTTAGGGTCTTGTGGCTTAAGAGTCAGTCCCTTGTGTCTTGGCGCAATGACGTTCGGCGAGGAATGGGGCGTCGGATGCGATGAAAGCACGTCGCGCGAGCTTATCGACCGTTATATAGAAGGCGGCGGCAATTTCCTCGATACCGCTAACATCTATAACGACGGCTCCTCTGAGTTGATCATCGGCAATCATCTAGGACGCCAACCGGCTAAGCGCGACAGGATAGTTATCGCAACCAAATTCAGCGGCAATATGCATGCGAAGGATCCGAACGGGGGCGGAGCCAATCGCAAGAGCGTAATCAGTGCCTGCGAGAGTTCCCTGCGTCGGCTCCAGACTGACTATATCGACCTTTATTGGCTTCATTGGAATGACCCGTTCACACCCATCGATGAGACATTGAGCGCACTGAACTCGCTCGTATCTTCTGGCAAGATTCGATACTTCGGTTTCTCCGATTCCTTCGCCTGGCGGGTGGCTCGCGCACACGCGTTGGCCGAAGTGCGCGGCTGGGCCCCTGTTGTCGCGCTCCAGTTCGAATATTCACTGTTGGAGCGCACCGTGGAAGGCGAGCTGATCCCCATGGCATTAGAGCTCGATCTAGCAGTGATGCCCTGGAGTCCATTGCGCGGTGGCCTACTTAGCGGTAAGTATTCGCGCAGCAACATGGTGGCCTTGTCACCGGGTCGGACGGCAGTCATCTCGAGAGGTGCTAATGAGCATACCCATCAGGTGCTCGACACGCTCGAGGCCATAGCGCGACGGCTACACGCCCCTGTCGCCAACGTGGCCTTAGCGTGGGTAGTGTCGCGTCCTGGTGTGACTTCCACCATCATCGGGGCGCGCTCGATAAGTCAATTAGAGATGAACTTGCAGGCCCTAGAGCTACAGCTCAACAAGGATGACCTCGCAGAATTAAATGCGGCCACGATGCCGCTGCTCGGCTTTCCGCACGCGTTTCTAAGCGAGTCTTATCGCGCCAGCTTTCCGGGAAACACGATCAATGGGCAGCATTTTCCCTCGTATGCCCGGTACGAGTTCTAGGCTCACCAACCTCGCCGCTCGCCCTGGTTAGAGCTTGCCTCCAATATTTGAGGATTACTTTGCGCCAGCTGCCGCGCCCATCCCGCTGTCATTCCTTGCGCGCACTTGGCCGCCACCGATATAGCAAAAACTTTGCGTCGGGAAGTAGGTACCCTATTTTGCCAGCCTAATCCGGGCCGCATTTAGGCGTTTCAAACGCCGCTAGCTTCTATAGACAGGCGATGACCGGGATACCAAAGGCGGATTCGGGACTACTCTTGGCACACAGTGGACGCGGAGAGTACTAATGAGCAGGGCGTTCGACTTACATGATCCCGCTGTTCTTGAGAATCCGGCCCCGTATTTCGCGGCGTTCAGGAGCACAACTCCTGTTGTAACCATCCAGGAGCCCGGTTCCGAGCGCCTTATGTTCATAGTCACTTCGTACGAGCTGGTAAGCGCCGTACTAAAGGACCACCTCACTTACACCAATGACATTCTCGACGTTTTTGCCAGCGGAGGCGGTGTCTGGGCGTCCGATCCAGAGGCAGAGGCTATCTCCGCAGCTGGGTGGCCAGAAGTTCCTGTATTAGATGTCGCAGACGGAGAGGAGCATCAGCGTCAAAGGAAGTTTCTCACTCGAGCGTTTAGCCAGCAGCGTGTCAATGCATTGACCCCGAAAATCGCCCAAGCTGCCGACGAATTGATCGATAGATTCGTGGCCAATGGGTACTGTGACTTCGTTCGGCAGTTTGCGGCGCCTCTGCCACTCTATATGCTTGCGGATGCAATCGGGGTCGAACGGAGTCTTGAGCATAGACTTGCGGAGTGGTCTAGCGCTTACGTGCGTCGCAATGGCCAAATGGGCTCCCGCGTCGAGTGCGCCAAATCATTGCTGGATTTTCAACGGTATTTCTTCGATAAAATTCAAGAGCGACGCGCTGCGCCGCAGGAAGATCTGCTTTCCGAGCTGTGTCGAGCAGACCCAGCGGATGGGCTAAGACCTCTAACTGACCCCGAAATACTTGCCATGCTAGGAATGGTAGTCGTAGGGGCGACTGAAACCACACGATCTGCGATTGCCTCCCTCATTGCCCATTCGCTAGTAACACCTGGACAGCTGGAACTTCTCCTTGCAGACCCGGCCGCGATAGCAAATGCAATTGATGAAACGCTGAGGTTCCAGTCTCCTGGCGCAGCAGCGTTTAGGGTTGCTGGCAGGGATGCAGTCTTGGGCGGCATCTCGATTCCAGCCCGATCGTTACTCATGCTGCGTCTGGACTCCGCGGGTCGAGATGAACGAGTCTTTGCTAATGCCGACCGATTCGACGTGAGACGTAAAAATGCCAATCGCCACCTTGGTTTTGGACTTGGCGCTCATTTCTGTGTCGGCCACGTACTGGCCAGACGAGAGCTCTCAATCGCAATACCGAAAGTACTTAGCAGGCTCAAGAACATGAAACTGGATCCGCGGAGCGATTTGCGTAACTTCCCGACGATAAATACGCATGCCCTGCGTGAAATTCATATCACCTTTGACCCAGGATTACCGATTACTGCCCAGACGTAGACGAAGACTGCAGGCCGTGTAACCTTGACGCCACACTGCTTACACGTGCGCACTGCTAGTCTGCTAAGGACCACCGTTTTCCTCGGTCATTCTGGCCTAGCTAGCCGCTTCACAGCACTTGATACATTATCAAGGCGAGCATCAGTAAAGCGCGGGTGGGTGCACGCTCGAAGACTACTGATCACCCTATCTGTCACGTGCCTCACGATCAGCATCACGGCTCGCGGCGTTGAATTGTCAGCGGCTGCTCGGGAATCTGGGAGCAATACTCCGGGTGGTGACTGGCTCAACTATAACAAGGAATTGGATGGCCAACGATTTTCGCCACTGACCCAGATAAATATTCATACCGCGGGGCGGCTGGCACAGGTGTGCCGGAAGCGTGTAGCTGATCAGGGTGCGTTCGAGGCCGGCCTCATCGTCGTTGGCGATACAATGTACGCCACGACCGCCACAGACACGATCGCGCTGAATGCGCGCAATTGTGCCACTAGATGGCGGCACGTCTACCGCCGCCACCAGCAGCCTCTCGTTTCATTTAACCGGGGTGTTGCCCTGGACAACGGGCGGGTGTTTCGTGGCACTGATGACGCACGATTGATCGCGCTCGATGCGAACACCGGTAAGGAGTTGTGGACCGATGTGATCGGCGACGCTCGAGTCGGGGAGTTCATTTCAGGGGCACCGGTCGCATGGAATGGCCTCGTAATCACAGGTATTGCCGCCTCGGAGCTCGGCATTCGGGGACGCATCATGGCATTTGATGCGGCCACCGGCCGAGAGGTGTGGCGCTTTTACACCATACCCGTCGGTAAGGATGTCGGAGCCGAGACCTGGATTGACACGAATTGGAACAAACATGGTGGCGGGGGCACTTGGTCGACCTTTACCGTCGACCCAGGCACCGGCGAGATATTCGCTCCTGTCGGTAACCCGGTACCAGATTTCTCGCCGACTGACCGCCCTGGCCAGAATCTATTTTCCAACTGCGTCGTCGTACTAGACGCGCTGACCGGTCAGCTGAAGTGGTGGTATCAAACGAAGCCGAGCGACTCCCAAGATCACGACCTGGCAGCAGCACCGGTGCTCTACGAGGATCGTGGCCAGCAGCAACGCGTCGCGGCTGCCGGTAAGGACGGGTATCTACATATTATTGATCGTTCTAGTCACGAGTTGATCGTGAAGACCGCGATTACCACGGTTGACGAACAGCAGCGGGCACCGAGTACTAGCGGTGTACGAATGTGCCCGGGGATTCTAGGAGGCGTTGAGTGGAACGGTCCTGGTTTTGACCCTGAACATGAGCTGCTGTTCGTGGGCGCGGTCGATTTTTGCGTGATTTACAAAAGTGTCCCGGGTTCTCCGTTCGCCCCTGGCGGCTCCAACATGGGGGGTTCCTGGAGTCCGCAGATCGAACCAGCCACCGGCTGGATTACCGCCCTCGATGCGACTACCGGAGCAATCAAGTGGCGATATCACGCAGAGGCGCCCGTACTCAGCGGGATCACCCCCACTGCCGGTGGAGTCCTATTCGGGGGCGACAACGCCGGTAATTTTTATGTGTTCAACAGCGTCACCGGCGAAGTCCTCAAGAGAATCCCCACGGGGGGCGCTTTGGCGGGCGGCATGATTACCTACGAAGTCAGCGCCAAGCAGTACGTGGCTTTCACCTCCGGAAACGCTTCACGAAACGTGTGGGGAGCCGCCGGCAGGCCGTCAATCGTCATTATGGCGGTACCAGATTCTGGGGAATCGAATTTGCCGCCTTCTCACGCAACCGCCAGCGAGCACGGGCGGCAGTTGTTCAACAGCATGTGCGCAGTTTGCCATGGAGTGGACGGCACGAACATCTCCATCAATGGGAGTGATTTGCCGACCGTCACGCGCCGGATGTCCGTGGAACAGATCGTTGCCTGGGTCAGGAATCCCGTCCCACCGATGCCCAAGGTATTTCCGGAGCCATTGCAGAAATCTGAAGAAGCGGAACTGAGCGACATCGCGATGTTCTTGCACGAATGGCCGCAATGACTGCCACTTCTGCGAGTGGCCGACGATTTCAGCCGGCTGCGCCTCTAAATCATTGTTGGGGCTTCTTGCAGGATATTAAAGGAGAGCCTAGTGATGGATGCTGATGAATCATCCGTATTGCGGGAACTAATGGACCGAGAAGCGATCAGGGATACGATTGGGCGATACTGCCACGCAATCGACCGCGGCGACGAGGATGTTCTTCGTGAAATCTACTGGCCGCAAGCCACAGAAGAGCACGCGGGGATGGTATCGGGTAGCGCGTCCAACTTCATTCGCGAGGCCATGAGACAAATCTTGACGGAAAGTGAAGAGATGCAGCACTTGGTGGGCAACTCGACTATTAGGATTGAGCGACCTCGCGCTAATGTCGAGAGTTACTTCTTCGTTTATCAGCGAATACCGGCTCTGAATGCTGGGCAGCCACAATGGATCGATCGCGTCACCGCTAACCGGGCCGACTTGCTGGTCGGCGGACGCTACTTAGACAGCTTCGAGTGTAGGGATAATGAGTGGCGGATCCTTCACAGGATAGTGGTTTTTGATTGGTGGCGGCTCTTCGAGGGATCTGCTGACTGGCGCACTGGACTGACCGGTTCCCCTATCCTTATGGGCCAACGTGGGTCAGCTGATGCAGCGTATGACTTATTTGCCGGCCTAGGTCTCGGCTCACAATCACAGCCTGGCGTCGCTTAAGGGATAGACAGAATCATGCTGAATATTTCGTTCAAGTCGAGATCCTACTTGTTCGCCGGCGTTTTAGCCGTCAGCGCGCTACCGTTAATTATCGGGGGCATCCAATTGGCCACTCTAGGTGGCTCCCTCTACTACGTGCTTGCAGGACTCGCACTACTTGTGGCCACTGCGGGCTATTTTCGGCGACAACGGTTTGGGATTTTAGTTCTCGTGTGCCTCCTGCTAGCCACTGTTATATGGGCAACGATTGAAGTGCGGTTGGACTTCTGGCCGCTGCTCCCACGCGTCGCGTATGTGGCCATCCTCACAGCTGTTGGACTCCTGTTCGGTCCGGGCCTGGGCGTTTCAAAAACCGCATCCTACGCCGCGACGAGTGCGTTGCTTCTGTTCTTGCTCTGGCTTTTGGGTTTATCGTTCGTCCCACACGGAACGAGCGTCTCCGCGGATAAAGCGCTGCCACCGGCCTCCTCGTTGCTCGCAACGCCCAACACCGACTGGCGCAACTTTGGGCGCACCCTGGCCGGTACTCGCTATGCCCCGTCTGATCAAATTAGGCCTGACAACGTCAGTAAGTTGAAGGTCGCCTGGACGTTTCGAACCGGCCGAAATCTGCTCGGAGACCAAGTAGGGGATGATGAGAATACCCCGCTTCAGGTTGGCGACACGGTCTATCTTTGCACGGCAACGAATGTTGTCATCGCTCTGAACGCCGATACCGGCGAGGAGCGCTGGCGCTTTGACCCCGCTGCGAGCTCCCCGCTATGGCAACGCTGTAGAGGCGTCAGTTACTTTGTCCCGCCTGGCGATTCCAGTGCGATCGGAAATGCTTGTGGGGCACGGATCGTACTTGGAACTATCGACGCGCGTTTAATGGAAATAGGAGCGGCCACCGGCCGTCTCTGCAAGGACTTTGGCGTAGACGGAACCGTCGATCTCAAACAAGGAATGGGAACCGTCGATCCTGGGTTCTATTTTGAAACTTCTGCGCCGACGGTTGTGCGCGATTTGATCATCGTGGGGGGTTGGGTATGGGACAACGTTAAGATCGGTGAGCCATCGGGCGTCGTACGTGCGTTCAATGCTCGCAGCGGCGCACTCATTTGGGCGTGGGATCTGGGCAACCCAAACCTGACTGGGCTACCGCCACCCGGCGACACCTATACGCTAGGTACGCCCAATATGTGGTCTGCTCCTGCGGTCGACGAAGCGCTAGGGCTCGTATATCTTCCGTTAGGCAATGCTACGCCAGACTTTTGGGGTGGAAAGCGGCGGCCGTTCGACGATCAGTACTCGTCTTCTATAGTCGCGCTGGATATTTCTTCGGGCAAGGAGCGTTGGCGTTTTCAAACCGTTCACCATGATGTATGGGATTACGACATTGCGCCACAACCGGCGTTATACGACATCCCAGACGGTAAGGGCGGAACCGTACCCGCACTTGTGCAAGCCACGAAGCGCGGGCAAATCTTTGTACTTGACCGCCGGTCCGGTATGCCAATCGCGCGCGTCGAGGAGCGTGCCGTCCCGCAAGGAGCGGCGCCGGGAGATGCGCTATCGCCTACACAGCCCTACTCTGTAGACATGCCCTCGGTAGGCACGGAGCGGCTAACTGAGAAAGGTATGTGGGGTATCACCATGTATGACCAGCTTTGGTGCCGCATCGCCTTCAAGAAACTTCGCTACGATGGCGAGTTTACGCCCCCAGGTACAATTGAGAGTCTTTCCTTTCCCAGCCCGGCCGGCGGCTTCAACTGGGGCGGCATCGCTATTGATGAGTCGACAGGCGTGATGTTCGCCAGCGATATCAGAGTTCCGCTTCAGGTGAAGCTCTATACCCAAGAGGAGGCCGATAGACTTTCGGCGGAAATGGGAAGCGGCTCCGGCTCAGTCTTTCAAGGAAACAGATTTCGTTTCATGAGGCAGCTCGGCACACCGTTCTCCGTCGAGGTGAACATGTTCCTCTCACCTCTGGGCGTACCCTGCAATAAGCCTCCTTTTGGTACTGTCTCGGCGATTGATCTGCGTACTCAGAAGCTCCTCTGGCAAATACCGGCCGGAACCATAACGGATGCTGGCCCTCTTGGCTTAAAAACGCATCTGCCGATGCCAGTTGGGCTCCCCGTCATGGGTGGGGTCATCGCGACTAAAACGGGCTTGGTATTTGTCGCGGCAACCCAAGACTACTATCTACGTGCCCTGGACGCTCGTACCGGCAGTGAGTTGTGGAAGGCTCGGCTGCCCGTGGGGTCTCAGGCCACACCAATGACTTACACTTCCGCAGTCAGCGGGCGTCAATATGTGTTGGTGTCCGCTGGGGGCTGGCGTTACTCACCCGACAAGGGCGACTACGTCATCGCATATGCGCTTCCTGAATAAACTACAAATCAAGCGGATCCGCGGCGGACACGGGGGCGCGGTGACACTTGACGTCCAATACATCGCCGTAGGAGCAGAATCTCGTGAATGACGAGCAGGCAAGGCAATTGCAGGATCTTTTAGATCGGGACGCCATCCGGGATGTCATACTGCGCTACTGTCACGCGGTAGATCGGGGGGATCAGGATGCTCTGAACCATATCTATTGGCCCGAAGCCACCGACACGCGGGAATTGTATAGTGGACCCGCCTCCGGGTTTATCCCGCACGCGCTTCGCCGAATCCGCGGCGAGTTCGAACAAACCCAGACAATGATAGGGAACATACTTATACGGGTGCGCAATGCCTTGGCGCATTCGGAGAGTTATTTTCGGGCGTATCATCGGCTCGCAAAACGCACCGAAGGATTCGCAAGCTGGAGCGGCCGGGTCGGTGACGGCGTAAGTGATTACATAGTTGCGGGGCGTTACCTAGATCGATTCGAACGACGAGGTTCCG
>Ga0182024_10023829_pt1 | contig 10927 bp, 6 predicted proteins | sample P32metaG_FD_120480 | JGI IMG/M metagenome (GOLD analysis project Ga0182024, IMG submission 120480) | Permafrost microbial communities from Stordalen Mire, Sweden - P3-2 metaG (Illumina Assembly) | ecosystem: Environmental > Terrestrial > Soil > Wetlands > Permafrost | place: Sweden: Stordalen... | reverse complement strand
GGACTACAAAGTTGAAAAGACGGGTGGTCACCTCATTCGAGTCGATCCGAGAAATACCAGTCAGAAATGCTCAGGTTGCGGTGAACTCGTACCGAAGTCGCTCGTCGTGCGCACGCAGGCGTGTCCGTCCTGCGGCTGGGTCATCGACCGGGATCACCATGCGAGCTTGAACATTCTCCGCGCCGGGATTGGCGCGGGGGCGCTTAACGTGATCGGTTGGCGATGAGCGTGCGCCCGGAAACATGTGCTGACTCCCCCGAGGGAGTCAAGTATATAAATTCCTATAGTTTCTAGGTCATGCGGTGGCAGAGACTTCTGCGCGGAGCTTCGGGGGTGGCCGTCCGTGAACACAATGGCCGTGTTGCAGTCTGCCTCAGCCATTGTCGTGGCCTCGTCCTTCTTTGGGACAGTGACAGCTGCCGCGGCCCAGCCGCGGCTCGACTTCGAAGTTCAGGATGGTCTTAACCTCAACCGCCTCGTGCGCGAAGGCAACGTCGCGGCGCATTTGCTGCTTCGTTCCGGAAGCGACCCGCGCATCCTGATCGCGTTTCCCGCCGGCGACAGCGGCGTGGGTCTCTGGTTTGTGCACCACGCTGTCAAGGCGAGCTGGACGCTGCGTGGTCCGCCAGCGGCCGTCCGCGACCTCGACGGCAGAGGCCGCGTCTTGTACGGCATCTCGGCGGACGTCACGGTCGAGGGCCAGGATCTGCAGATCCGCCAGGCCGTGCTCTCCAGTATTCGCGTCCTGCGCGATTATCAGTCGCTCGGGACCGTGCCGTCCGCCGTTGCAGCGACCGCGACCGTACAAGGACGCAAGCTCAGCTGGTTCCGCGACCGGCTCGACGGGGCAGCGGGGTATCGACTGGTGCTCGAAGTCACTCAGGGGCAGCTGCGCGATGGCCACATCCTCGCGGGCCCCGACGACAAGATCGGTCTGCGGATCACGGGCCTCACGGGCGAGACGCCCCTGACTGCGCTCGTCGGCCGCGAGCTGTTGAACGACTCGGCCGGCTCCGACGCCGCGGCTCGTGACACGCTCACATTTCTGGCTTACCGCGAAAAGCTGCTGGCCGGTTCCTGGCGCTTCGACACGTATTTCGGGCGGGATACCTTGATGTCCGTGCGCCTGCTGATGCCCGTTCTCAGCGCAACGGCAATCGAGGCCGGACTCTCCTCGGTGCTCGCACGGCTGTCAGCGCAGGGCGAGGTTGCGCATGAGGAGGACATCGGCGAGCGCGCGGTGCTGGATCACCTGACAAGCGATGGCTCCCGCTCCGCGGTGCCGGTGTTCGACTACAAGATGATCGACGGCGACTATCTGCTCGCTCCGGTCGCGAGCGCCTGGCTGGTTCACGATGAGCGCGCACGACCGCGGGCCGCCGCGTTCCTAACCGCGGCCGCCGGCGGTCCGGGCGAGCGCCGTGGCACCCGCGGCGCGGCGTTGGTCGACAATCTCCGATTCGTGTTGCAGAGCGCGTCGGCGTTCGCTGCCGACCCGAACACGGCGCACTTCATCGGGCTGAAGCCCGGGATCTCGGTGGGCGAATGGCGCGACAGCGAGGACGGGATCGGGCGGGGCCGATATCCCTACGACGTCAACGCGGTGCTGGTCCCCGCGGCGCTCGAAGCCGCGGCGCAGCTCAATGACAGTGGCCTGCTCTCACCGTACCTGAGTGCAAGCGATCGTGCGCTCTTCGGGCGCGCGGCGCAGATGGCGAGAACATGGCGCGCGAAGGCGCCGCAACGGTTCGAAGTTGCCGTAGCTCACGAGGCGGCCGGCAGGGCCATCGAGACTTATGCCGCCTCACAGGCAGTTGCGGCGCAGCCAGCCCTCGCAGCGTTGGGCCCTGACGATTTGCGTTTTCATGCGATCGCGCTCGATGCGTCGGGAACGCCGATCCCGGTCATGCATTCGGATGAGGGATTTGCGCTGTTATTCGCAGAACTGGATACGGAACATGTCGATCGCATCGTCACCGTGCTGATGCGCCCGTTTCCCGCGGGCCTGATGACTGACGCGGGCATGCTGGTCGCCAATCCCGCATTCTGCGCGCCGTCGTTGCAGGAGCGATTCAGCCGCAACGCCTACCACGGCACTGTCGTATGGTCGTGGCAGCAAGCCCTGTTCGCCGCCGGCCTGGAGCGGCAACTGCAGCGCCGCGATCTTCCGCTCACCGTGCGCACTCACCTCATCGAGGCGCAGCAGGTCCTGTGGTCGGCGATCAACGCGACGCGGTCCATCAACAATTCCGAATTGTGGTCATGGTCGTTTGCCGCGGGCCATTATCGGGTGGCGCCATTCGGGGCCGCTGCGGCGGACGCAGATGAGGCCAACGCAGCGCAGCTGTGGAGCACGGTGTACCTGGCCGTGAGGGCTCCCGCGACGTCGCAGTGAACGCATTGTCCGGTACGCGAGCGAGGTGGTTACGGGCACGCTCCGCGCCCTGGCAGTTGCAAGAGAGGTAGTTCGAGTCATGAGTCGCACCTCTAAAGCCTGCTCTCCGGCGCGTGACGTGACTGCCCGGGTCGGGACTCCCGCGCGCGTTGTGCTGTACGCGCTTTTCCTGGTTGCCGCCGCGACCGCCCGGGGCGAGAGCGATGCGAGCTTCCGCTTGAGCGCCGGGATCGAGGATCTGCCCGCCTATTTTCCGGCTTATCTCGCCAACGGTTACATCTCGACCCTGAGTGCGCCGCGGGGCACCGAGGCCACGCGGGCCTACCTGGTAGCGTTCATGGACTACGCTGCAGGAGATATCTCGCGCCCGGCGGCCGTTCCCGGGTGGACCGAGATCGACTTCAGCTCGAGTCCAGCCGGACCGGGTCAGGCGTGGCTCAACAGAGCGCCGCTGAAGGAACGGAGTTTCAAGGAGTACCGACAGACCCTCGACCTGCGTGACGCCACCTTGACGACGAGCTATCGCTACCTCGACCGCGGTCGCGAAACCGCGGTCGAGGTCACCACTCTGGTCAGTCAGGCATCCCCACATCTGGCGGCGAGTCGTTTCAAGATCACGCCGGATTACGACGGCGTGGTGCAGTTGTCGTTTGCGCTGACGCTTTGGGCACCCCACGCCCCGCGCTTTGCGCTCGCGCAGATGAGTGGCCCCGAGATGGAGGAGGCCGTCGCGGCAAATGGTTTGTCGCTCGAGCCGCGAGCGCCGGCCACGCCCGACCGCGAGGCGATCTGGTATCCCGGCTACACCCAGGTGCTCGCGAGCGACGGCGATATCGGGTCGCTGTCTTTGCGGCTCGACGGCCACGCGGAGCAGGGCCTGCCAATGGCCGTGGCCGCTGCGGTAGCCCTGCCGGAGGCGGTGCCGGCGGAAACGGTAACGATTCACCATGACCGCTATCGGCTCGCCCTTGATGTCAGCATGAGGGTTGAGCGGGGCAAAACGTATGTCTTTACCAAGTTCGTCGCCATGTCGCGCGCCGGATGGGGCGGCAACGCTACCGATGATCTAGCTGTGGCCAAAGATGCCCGCACCCGGGGGTTCGATCGCCTGTTGAGCGAACATCGCGCGGCATGGGACGTGCTCTGGCAGCCGGACATCCTGATCGAGGGTGATCCGAGGGCTCAGCAGGCTGTTCACTCGGAGCTGTACTACTTGATGGCGAGCTCGACGGCCGGTACGGCGTGGCCGCTCGGAGGCTGCGCGCTCACCCCCGGTTACGCCAATCACGCCTTCTGGGACGGCGACACCTGGGTATTCCCGGCGTTGCTGCTGTTGCATCCCGAGCGCGCAAAACCCATGGTCGCGTTCCGTGAGCGCACCCTCGAAGCGGCACGGCAACGGGCGCGACAGCGCGGCTTCGACGGAGCCATGTACCCCTGGGAATCAGACCCGGAGAACGGCAGCGAACAGACTCCGCACTCTGCCTACGTCCTGGGAGAAACTGAGATTCACGTGAACGCGGATGTCGCGATCGCGCAGTGGCAATACTATCTGGCGACGCACGACCGCGATTGGTTACGAGCGCACGGCTGGCCGGTGATCCGCGAGGGGCCCGCTTCTGGGCTAGCCGCGCCACCTATGATCCGCGCGGGCATCGCTACGAGATCGCGCATGTCACTTCCGTTGCCGAGTCGAACAGCGACATTCCGAACGATACGTTCACGAATGTATCGGCCGCCAAGGCCCTGAGTATCGCCACCGCCGCCGCAAGCTTGCTCGGTGAACGCCCCGATCCGCTCTGGAACCGCATGGCCCGGCTGCTGTACACCCCGCTCGCCCCGGCCGGCCAGCATCACCTGGCCTTCGACCCCGCCGTGGTCGGCCGCAGCGACGATGACTTTGGAGGCGGCCCGATCTCGCTGTTGTTCCTGCCCTCCCTCGATCTCGCCATGGGCGCGGAGTTGCGGCGCAATGATTACGAGTACGCCATTCGCCCGACTCCCGTCGCGCGGATCGCTGCGGCCAGCATGAGCATTGCACCGCGGTCGATCGCCGCCGACACGATCGGTAGTGGGGCTGATGCCGCGGCGTGGTTCGCCACCAATTTCACCGGCGGCACGCTCAAGCCGCCGTTCAACGTGCGCACCGAAACGGCCGGCAACAACACCGGATACTTCCTTACGGGCTCTGCGGGATACCTGCAAAGCCTGATCTACGGATTCAGCGGTCTACGCATTCGCGAGCAGGGGCTTATCGAAGCGTATGCGCCTGTTCTCCCGGCCACCTGGAATTCACTGACGTTGCGCAACCTGACCTTCCGCGGCCAGCGCATGGATATCCGCATCGAGCGCGATGCCTCCGGCGTGGTGCGGCTGACGCGCCAGGTGCATTGACGACCGGCACGCCGCATGCCATCAGCACAGGCGGGAGGGCGAATGAGATCACGCTCATTGCATGGCTCATCGCAATCGGGGGAATCTCAATGGCAAGCGCCGACGAAGCGGACGTTGCCGCGAAGAACATCGCGGTGATTCGCGCTAAGCTGACGGCTGCCGAACCTTGTCCGGTCGGCCGGGGAGCCTTAGCGGGCTGCAGAATCGGACGCCGCGCTCTCGTCGGCGACCAGTACTTCCGCCTTCAGTCGCGTGGCGCCGATCAGCAACTGATGCGGCTCGCAGGTGGAGCTGTAGTCGACATTGCGAGTCGCAAACAACGGCAGGACCTTCTGCCTGATCTGTTCGATGAGCTCGCAGTCTCCGGCCGTGTCAACCGGATCGCGGTTGGCCAGCAAATCGATTATCTTCCAGTGCGCCGGCACTGCTTGCCCAAGCTGCTCGCCGGCCGGCTGCAGGACATTCATCTTGATTCTCACACGGGTAAACGGGTCCGGCCCCCGAAGCCGCATGCAACCCAAGCTGCGCACCTGAATGTCGTGACGCGCTCCCAGTTTCATCAGAACCTTCGTCATCTTGTCCTGCAGTCCGTCGCAGGAATACTTCGTGGTAAACCCCTGATAAACGAAGTTAAGCTCCTTCGGCGCCCATACGGCGGACTCGCCGCCTGAGCCTGCAGACGCATCCGACTGCGGGTTCGCCCACGCGGATGCGCATGTCAACGCGGCCACCGCCGTGAGGGCCGCAACCTGCCTGTGAACGGAGCGCTCGCCCGGATTCTTGAAGCGCATGTCTACCTCCACCGCGGTTGCCTGCCCGCACTAACCGTTGGACTGCCGAGCGCCACCGGTGTTCCGGAACGGTACGTTTCGGGGGTCTGGAGCCAAAGGCCGCTTGCGCCGGACGATACTCCCGTCGCGAAGGTTGGTCATGATCACGCGCTTGGTCGGTGACTGCAAATTCGGACGTTGCGAAGCTGATGCAGCGCAGCAGGTCGAAAACGATCGCCACCCATAGCAGGTACATTCCCAGCCCCACCCCCACCCCAATCGGGCCAAGGGGAAAGAGCAGCAGCGCCACCACGGCAACGGCGACCGGCCCAATCAAGAGGATCGGCGACAACCTGATCTGTCCCAGCAGTTCCTGTCCCGCCATACAGCACGGGCCGATCGTTTACCCCGTGACGATAACCATCTCGCCCGCACTTTCGTCGAAACCCTGGCGCCGGCCGTGCGAACGCGCCTATTCCAGCTGTGGCAGAAGGCCGGCGGCGCGCGGCGGGACCATGTTTTCCGCGCTCAGCGCGGCATCCCTACGGGTTAACCTGGGCGCGAATCTCGCCGCCCTTGTGGTCGTCACGGTGCCTGTTCACGTAGAGGTAACGGGCCTCGAAGCTCGGGTAATGGGCGTCGGTCTGCTTCGAACCCGCGGGCACGGTCCATTTGCCATCCGCACTCTTTGTGAGGGTGATAATCGACGGGCCGTTCTTGCCACGTGCCTCCTTGCGAATGTGCGCCATGGTACCCCGTGATTCCGGTGGTGGAGATTGTTCCGGTAACCGAGTTGTCGGCGCCAACGGTGATCGTGCCGGTACCACGCGCGGCGGTCGCGACGGGTGGAAACTCATGATCGCCCCTCGGGACCACATGTACATCTGCGCGTACGCGAGACCGAGACTGGCTGCGAGCAACGTCGCGACGGCGACGCGCCGGAAATTCATGCAGCAAAAACGAGGGGACCCCCTACGCGCTCCATCTGCAATTTGGCTCGTTCGGTGCACGAATCCGTAGCCGTCGCGTGGCCGAGCTGATGCAGATTGTCGTAGCACGCGGTCGCGTAGCTCAGCGTGTCCGACAACCCCGTTGTTCCTTTGCAGGTGGCGTTAAAACGTAGATCCCAATGGGAGGTTCGTGATCGCTCGATCAGTCATGCAACCGGCGCTGTCAAGGCCCTGATTTCATCGCATCGGGCAGCACCGGCCATCAGCAGCCAGCAACGCCCGCACTATGCGATGATCCATCGTCGGGACTGTTTTGATCTCCCATGCCGATAACGCAAAGTACCCGAAGCCGGCGACTGGCGTGCCACACCCTCGGTTATTCGTCGGCGATCATCGTCGGTTTGGGCATGATGCGGGTGGCGCACGCGTACGACTCGCGCAGCGTAGGGGGAGAACTGGCCAGTGCTGACACGGCGATTGCCGTCGAAGCCGGCGAACAGGCTCCGCGACTGACCACGCTTAGGCTCCGCGGCGCAATGGTCTGGAAAAATCGGACCGAGGAAGCGCTACCCGATCACATCGAAGTTCGCGGCGCGGCGCAGCCCTTGGAGTGGCGGTTGGATCGCGCTTCGAGCCGCTTCGAATCAAAGCAGATTCAGCTGGTGTACGCCACCGAATCGCCACGGCTCAACCTGGTGTGGCGCTGGCGTGCGCGTGCCGGATATGGCCCGATCGAACACACCCTCTTGATTCAAAATCTGAGCAACGAAACGGTATGGTTGCCGCTGCAGCCCAGCTTTCGTTTTGACTGGGTGATCGATCCGCAGTCCGCTCTGGAACGCTTCTGGGTGGAAAAGGGCGCCGACTCGCCCTCCGCTCAGGGCACGCATCTCGACGCGCTGCACGACGGCGATACCTGGCAGGGCACCTCCAGCACCTACGCTCGCCCCATCGCCGACCAACCGCGGGAGATGATTCCCTATCTCCTGGTCGATGAGCCTGGTGGCGCTCGGCGGGGCTGGTATGTCGGCATTGAGTTCAGCGGGCGTACGCGGATCGCGCTGCAGCGGGACGCTGCTTCACTGCGTGGCGATGCAGGCCTCAATCCCGTGCCGGGCCCCTACCGAACCCGCCTGCTGCCGGGTGATACTTTTGTCACGCCGACGATATTCATTGGCGCATTCAGAGGTGGACCGGATGGCGCCGGCAATATCCTACGCCGCTGGGTGCGGGAAGTGCTCAACAATCCTCGCACGCTCAGCAACCCGTCTTACCCGCTGATGGTCAACAACAGCTGGGGCAGCGGCATGGCGGTGGACGAAACTCTGGCACGTCGCATGATCGTGGATTCGGCGCAGCTCGGACTGGAGATGTTTCATCTGGATGCGGGCTGGTTTCGCGGCGTCGGTGACTGGCACGCGGATCCGGCAAAGTTTCCGCACGGCATCGCGAGTGTCGCCGACTTTGCCCACCGACACGGGCTCAGGTTTGGTCTGTGGATCGACTGGACGCAGGCTGCCACGTCGAATCAGCCTGGCGCGCTCAATGTTTACGATTCCACCATACGTGACTGGCTGATCGCCGATCCGCCCGCCGGCTGGAAGCACAGCGAACCCTTCAAGGGCATCACGATCGATTTGGGTCTGCCTGCAGCCAAGGCGTGGGCGGAAAACGAACTCGAACGCATCGTCAGCGACTATCACCTCGATATGCTCGAGCATGACGGCTACCTGGTGGCACAAGGCAGTTCGCGCGTTGACCACCCTGCCGCGCCGCCGGAAGCGTCGACTCAGCGCGTCTACGAGGATTCCGGATACCTCTGGGTCGACGGCTCCAATTCGACCGACGTCAGCTATCACGCTACCCGTGCGTACTACCAAATCTACGAGCGGCTACGGGCGCGTCACCCGCAGCTATTGTTGGAGATGTGCAACGACGGTGGTCGCATGGTGGATTTTGGCAGCGCTGCTCATGGAGATTATTTTTCCATCACTGATACGTATGATCCGCTCTCCAACCGGCGCGCCTTCTACGATGCGAGTTATGTGTTGCCGCCCGCGACGCTGGAAAGCTACGTGGCAGAGTGGCCGGCACCGCGCATCGAAAATTTTCGCTACATGCTGCGCAGCGGCATGCTCGGCTGGTTTTCGCTGATGCTCGACACCAGCCATTGGAGCCCGCGGCAGCGCGCCGACGCGCGCGTGCAGTTTGCGCTCTACAAGTCAGCGCTGCGCCCGCTGATCCGCGAGGCGGATTTGTATCACGTGTCAAAGCGCCCTGACGGCGTGCATTGGGACGGTATCGAGTATTACTCGCCCGGGCTCGGCCTCGGCGTGCTGTACGCGTTCCGTGGCTCCGCGCCTGATCAACCTACACATCGATTCCGCTTGCTCGGACTCCCCCCCGGGAGCCGCTACGCGCTCAAGTTCCAGGATCATGGTGCGGCCGCCAACCGCGTGCTGACCGGCCAGGTACTGATGCAGCAGGGTGTCGCAGTGACACTGGCTTGGCCTCTATCTTCAGAGCTGGTTTTCTTCGAACAAGTACATTCCGGCGATACCCAGCTCGGGCTCGCCACATCGACGCCCAACACGATGTAGCACCTCCTCGTCGCTGGGAGCCGATCCAGGTGCTAAAAAGCTCAGCCGATGCACGCTCCGCGCTATGCCCGAGCCTCGTTGCAGATTCGCAACAAGACTTGTTATCGGTAATCGTTCGCATTACAGTTTCGCGCGGTGTAACGTCCGCGGTGGGGCATACGTCTCCGACTGTCGGAACAAAGACAAAAAATACCAAGCAGAAAGCACCTCATACGGCGACTGCAGGTCCGATTAGCTGGATCACCTGCTTCAACCACAACATATCGGGGAGGGGTCCATGAAGAGTAACAAAGCACTCCGCAGGAATGCGGGGTCAGGTCGACGAGCGGCCATTTCACCAATAGGTCCGCTACCTGCGGTTACAGCATTCTCGCGACGGCCGGGGCCCCGATTCGGCGTCGCAAATGGCGTTGCCGCCGCAGTGGCCGGGATTCTTTACGGCTCTGGCGGTGTAGCCTACGCGCAGCAGGCTGAAACCGTAGCGACAGGCCCAACTTCCGAGTCGTTGCAAGAAGTCGTGGTGACTGCCTCAGCCCAGGGTGTCAAGAAGTTGGACGCAAGCTTCAACATCGTAGCGGTGTCCCTCGAAGACATCAAAAACGCGAACCCCGCGAGCGCGGCCGAAATTTATAAACTCTCGCCTGGGATTTGGCCGGAGGCATCCGGCGGACAAACAGGCGTCAATATTGACGTGGCCGGCTTTCCCAACGGCGGTGGCGATTCCCCGTATTTCACGACCATGATCCAGGGTTCGCCCCTCTACGGTGCCCCATTCTTGTCTTTTATGGATAACAGCTCCCTGGTGCGCTTCGACGACACCATCGAGCGCCTTGAAATTGTCCAGGGCGGAACCAGCGCAATTTTTGGCCCGGGGCAGGCGGGTGCTACGGCAAACTTTATTTTGCGGACCGGCTCGGACAAAACCACAGGCTCGCTCGGCGTCACTTACGGAAATGAGGGATCGGAACGTGTGGATGTGTTCTTAAGCGGCAAGCTCATCGACGGATGGTACGGAAGCATTGGCGGCTTTTACCGCGAATCCGATGGTGTGCGTGATCCGCAATATCCGTCCGACATTGGCGGGCAACTGACGGCCACGTTGAAGCACGATCTGGACGATGGCTCGATTATGTTTTGGGTTAGAACCCTGCAGGACAAGAATCAGTGGGTCGCCGATTTTCCTTACGTCGTTTCCAACGGGAAGATTTCTGCTTATCCCGGTTTCAATCAGCTCGACTCCACCTACAACAGCAAGCAACTTGAGAATTTCCAGATCCCGAGCCCAACCGGCGGTTTTGAAAATGACGATATCAGCAATGGCCGCGGCGCCGCACTGAACTATTTCGGTTCAGATTTCCATAAGAAATTCGGTAACGGTGGTTGGTCAATCAGCAATAGCTTCCTGTTTGATGGCGGGTACGTGAACACACAAGCGCTGGTGAACAACGGCAACCCCCAGACATTGAAGACCTTCATTGGTACTCAATTATCAAATCTGCCAACCGGATTGAGCCCGTCCCTTGTCCAGGCTCAGTATGCAAACGGCGCGGCAGTCAATCCCAATCAAAGTGTGATCACCGAACAAATATGGTTCGTGCGCAAGAAGATCACGAGTGTCACCGACGAATTCCGCTTGTCGGAGGACTTCGGCAACGGCAATACATTGACCCTTGGCGCGTATGGAGCCCATTACACGGACAACGATGCCTGGTCCCTCAGCTCCAACGTGCTGATGGATAACGTGCCGAATGCGAGTCCGATCATATTGCAAGCCAGCCAAGGTGGAAATATCTACGACGTGACGAGTCCTCAAGGCAT
>Ga0182024_10023828_pt1 | contig 10927 bp, 8 predicted proteins | sample P32metaG_FD_120480 | JGI IMG/M metagenome (GOLD analysis project Ga0182024, IMG submission 120480) | Permafrost microbial communities from Stordalen Mire, Sweden - P3-2 metaG (Illumina Assembly) | ecosystem: Environmental > Terrestrial > Soil > Wetlands > Permafrost | place: Sweden: Stordalen... | reverse complement strand
CCTGAGGTCGCTCGCGCCATTGGAGCAGCGTTACGGGGATCGAATTGCGGCGATCGCGCTGGACGTCACCGACAAGGCCGCGGTCGGGCGCGCGATCACCGAGGCGCACTCGCGCTTCGGCCGGCTCGACGTGGTCATCAACAACGCCGGCTACGGGCTGTTCGGCGCCATCGAGGAGATCAGCGAGGCCGAGGCCCGGGCGCAACTCGAGACCAATCTGCTCGGTGCTCTGTGGGTGACACAGGCGGCGTTGCCGATCCTGCGTGCACAGGGTTCGGGCCACATCATTCAGGTCTCATCGATCGGCGGGGTCAACGCGTTTCCGACCGTTGGCCTTTATCACGCCTCAAAGTGGGGCCTCGAAGGCTTCAGCCAATCACTCGCCACCGAGGTGGCCGCCTTCGGCATCAGGGTGACCCTGGTTGAGCCGGGCGGCTACGCCACCGACTGGGGTGGAGCTTCGGCCAAGCGCGCCAAGCCGATGATGGAGTACGACGCCGCACGCGCCGCGATTGCAGCGTTCCGCAGCGGCAACGTTCCGGGCGATCCGGACGCAACCGGTCCTGCCATCCTCAAGCTGGTCGACGCGAAAGATCCGCCGCTGCGCATCTTCTTCGGATCCAGCGGGTTGCCCATGACGCGCGCCGAATACGGCAGGCGCATCGAGACCTGGGAGAAGTGGAACGCCCTCTCGCTTGAGGCCCAGGGTGACTTGGCCGCGAGGCGGGCGCGGTAGGGGCACGGTAGGCATTCCCGATGAGCTACATCCGATCGAACCTGGTGCCCGGGGAAATACTGATCTACCAGACCCGCCTGCATTGGATCGTGATGCTGGGGCATATTCTGGTCGGCTGTCTGCTGCTGGCTTTGCCGGGAGCGGTGTTGCTCTACTACGCCTTCAGGCAGAGCGGCTTCCAGATCGCCACCCTGCACCTCATGCAAGGCGCGGGAGCCGCATTGCTCATCGCCGGCATCGTCGCCATCCTGATGGGCATGGTGCGGCGGAACGCGACCGAGATGGCAGTGACGAATAGACGGGTGGTCATTAAGACCGGACTCGCCAGCCGCAAGACGATCGAAATGCTGCTCAACAAGGTGGAATCCATCGAGGTCAACGAGACGACTTTCGGCAGGCTGCTGGGTTACGGCGTGATTGTGCTGATCGGCACGGGCGGTTCCACCGAGCCGTTTCGGAATATCGCGCATCCACTGGAGTTTCGCAGCCAGGTGCAGCGGCAGACTGAAAAGCCGCAATAGCGTCGACATAAGATCTATCGCGTAAGCATGCGGATCGACGGATCGAATACCTTCTTGCTGTGATCGTCGGCCGGGGCCCGGTTTGACCCCCGCCTGAGCGAGTACTTCCGCGGGCTAGCGCTTGGCAGCAGGCTGCGGTCCTGAGTGCCATCCACTTCAGGCCGCATCGGCTGCGGGACGAAAACGCGCGCGCTGTGTCCAGAAACTGTCCGCCGTGTAGATGATCAGGCCGCACCAGATCAGCAGGCACGCATGCAGCCGCACCGCGTCCAGCGGCTCGTTATAGAGCCGCAGGCCGAGTACGAACTGCACGCTCGGTGCGATGTATTGCAACAGCCCGAGCGTAGCGAGCCGAATCCGCCTGGCGCCATAGGCGAACAGCAGTAGCGGAATCGTTGTGATCAGCCCGGAGGCGACTATCAACGCATCGAGTCCTTCGCTGTGCTGCGCAAAGGCGCTCACGCCGGCACGCAGGCGCCACAGCAGCAGTGCCGCGGCGAACGGTGATAGCAGCAGCGTCTCCAGGGTCAGACCGGTGATGGGGCCGAGCGTGGATTTCTTCTTCAGTACACCGTAGAGTGACCAGCTGCTCGCGAGACTCAGCGCGATCCACGGCAAGTGTCCGGCGCGAAACAGCAGCACGGCCACACCGGCGACCGCCAGGCCAACAGCCGTCCACTGCGGCACACGCAGGCGCTCGTTCAGGAAGACGAATCCAAGCGCGACATTGCACAGCGGCGTGAGAAAATAGCCCAGGCTGCTGTCGATGACGTGGCCGTTGTTGACGGACCAGACATAAATCGTCCAGTTGGTGGCCAGCAGCACGCCGCTCAACAAACTCGCGCCTGCAACAGCAGCTGTGGTCAGCGCCGCGCGCAGTTGCCTGAGCGCGCGCTGCACGATCATGAACGCCAGCAGCAGCAGCAGTGACCAGACGATGCGGTGCGCGATCAGTTCCAGCGGTGAAACCGATTGCAACTCTCGCCAATACAGCGGCCAGAGTCCCCAGAGAAGAAAGCTGACGCCGGCGGCCAGTGCGCCGCGCGCGGCGACTCGGTGCGATTCGGTGGGCATGAGGTCTGATGAAATAGCGCGCTACAGTTTACTATGCGCGATCGGTGAGGGGCTCGCGTCCAGGCTCGAATCCTTGGATCTGATATTACATTAAGAATATATTTTAATCACATGATTATAAACGTACATTTGTGAGAATTCCTGGCTTTGCGCGACGGCGCTTCCTGCTGGCTGTGTTCGTCGTCTCGGGGTTCACCGGGCTCATCTACGAGTCGATCTGGTCGCACTACCTGCAGCTGTTCCTGGGTCACGCCGCCTACGCGCAGACCCTGGTGCTTGCCATCTACATGGGCGGCATGGCGCTCGGCTCCTGGCTGGTCGCTCGTCGGTCCTTGCGCATCGCCAGGCTGTTGCGGGGATATGTGCTGGTCGAAGGGCTGATTGGATTCTTCGGTATTATTTTTCACCGGGTATTCGTGGTCGCGACCGATTTCTCGTTCGCCGCGGTCATCCCGGCGCTGACCTCGGCTTGGTTGACCCACCTATTCAAGTGGTCGCTCGGCGCCGTTCTGATCCTGCCGCAGTCGGTGCTACTGGGGATGACTTTTCCGCTCATCAGTGGCGGCTTGATCCGACGCTGGCCGGATCGACCGGGCGAAACTCTGGCGACCCTGTATTTCACCAACAGCCTGGGCGCCGCCGTCGGTGTGCTGGTCAGCGGGTTCGTGCTGATCGGCTGGGTCGGTTTGCCGGGCACCATCCTGGTAGCGGGCATCCTCAATATCGCGCTGGCACTGGCAGTCTGGGCGGCGGTTCGCGGGCAGGCGGAGCCGGTCGGCAAGCCTCAGGTGGCCACCGCGCGCGGCCAGAGTGCAGACCGTCTTACCAGGTGGCTGATCGTTGCGGCCTTCCTGACGGGCGCAGCATCGTTCATGTACGAGCTCGGCTGGATTCGGATGCTGAGCCTGGTGCTCGGCAGTTCGACCCACTCGTTCGAACTGATGCTGAGCGCTTTCATCCTTGGCCTGGCGTTCGGTGGCCTGGCCGTGCGCCAGCGCATCGAGCGCATCAAGGATCCGTTGCATTTCCTGGCCGGTGTCTTCCTGATCATGGGAGCGCTGGCGGCGCTGACGCTGCCGGCCTTCAACCTGACGTTCGACTTCATGGCGTGGTTCCTGCGGACCTTTGCACGCACCGAAGGCGGCTATATCGGGTTCAACCTGCTGAGCCAGCTGATCGCGGCGCTGATCATGATACCGGCGAGTTTCTGTGCCGGGATGACGCTGCCGCTGCTGACACACGCGCTCATGCGCCGCGGCAGCGGCGAACGCGCGATCGGCAGCGTTTATTCAGCCAATACCCTCGGTGCGATCGTGGGCGTGTTACTGGCCATCCATGTGCTCATGCCGCTGATTGGCGTCAAGGGCGTCATTCTCGGTGGCGCGGCGATCCACCTGGGGCTGGGACTGTCGCGTTTCGCTGCCGGGCCGTCTCGTGTGTCGTCCCTGTCGGCTGCAGCGCTGGCGCTGTGCATCGGCATATTCGCGCTGACGCTATTGCTGGTGAGACTTGATCCGCTGCGGCTGACCTCGGGGGTTTACCGCACGGGAGTCGCGACGTTGCCGGAAGGCGCAACCGTGACCTATCTCAGAGATGGCAAGACCGCCACAATCAGCCTGGTCGAGAAAGCCGGTCGGGTCACGATCGCCACCAACGGCAAACCGGACGCCGGCATACAGATGGGACCCGGGGAACCCTCACCCGACGAAATCACCATGGTCATGGCGGCGGCCCTGCCGCTCAGCATGCTGACGCATCCGGCGCGGGTCGCCAATATTGGATTCGGCTCGGGGTTGACGACGCACACGCTGCTGGCCAGCGCGCTGGTGCAACGGCTCGACTCGATCGAGATCGAGCCGTTCATGGTAGCGGCCGCGCGGCAGGGGTTTGCGGCGCGTATCGGCAACGTTTTCGAGGATCCGCGCAGCCACATTGTGCTGGACGACGCCAAGACCTTTTTGGCGAGCGCCCATGAGCCCTACGACCTGATCGTCTCCGAACCGTCCAACCCGTGGGTCAGTGGGGTTGCGACGCTGTTTTCGGATGAGTTCTACGGCCGTATTGCCCATTACCTGGCTGACGACGGCTATTTTGCACAATGGATGCAGGTCTACGAGACCAACACGGGCATCATCGCGTCGGTCATCAAAGCACTCTCACCGCACTTCGGTGCGTACGCAATCTACAACGTCGATGATGTGGACATGCTGATCATAGCCACGCGCGGTGCGCAGCTGCGCAGCCCCGATGATGAGTTGCTGCAATCGCCGCTGATGCGAGCGGAACTGGCGCGGGTCGGCATTCAATCGGTCGCCGACTTCAAATTGCGAGAAATGGGCAACAACCGAACGCTCGGCCCATTGCTGCAGGCCATGCCGGTACCGGCAAATTCGGACTTCTACCCGTTCGTCGATCTCAATGCACCCCGTTCTCGCTACCTGCGCGAGACTGCCATCGATCTGCCCGCGCTGACGGTGTTGCCGGTGCCCTTTCTGGAGCTGCTTGGCGGTGCCGCGCCGCAGGCTCCCACGCTCCAACCGGACGACCACAGCGGGCTGTTTCGGGATGGCCTGGTGCGCCGGGCGATTCAGATTCGCGACGCGGATGCGAGCGGCGACTTAAATGGCCTGGATCCGGTGAGCGCACGCGATCTGGCCCACACCAACATGAGCCGGGCGCAGTGCGCATCGGAGCCCGGGCTGAATGAGTGGCGGGCAGCGGTCAAGGGCATCAGCGATGCAACGGCGCCGTATCTGAGCGCCACGGAGCTCGATGCCCTCTGGCGCAGGATCACCAGCGGCGCGTGTTATCACCAGGCCAGCGGTGAGCATAGGGCCTGGGTCGATCTGATGGCAGCGATCGCGTATCGAAACTCGCGGGCGATCATGCAGATCGGCAGCGAATTGCTCGCATCCCCATCGGTACTGTCGGACGATGAGATCGGGTACCTGCTGACCGTCACTGTCGCGGCCTGCATTCGCGAAGGCAGTCGCGAACATGGCCGCAGCCTGCTGCAGGCCGGATGGCCCCGGGTCGATCAGAAGGGCAAGTTCGCGTTCGCATTGCGCGACCTTCAGGCCCAGAGCGGGCTGCGATAACGCTATCGCGCGCTAGTACGGCGGCTTCTTGCGCGCGCGCTGCGCCCGCGACGCCTCGGTCCACCACGCCAGGTCCTCGGCAAATCGCGGCAGGGCGCGCTTCAGGCGGGCACCGAGCTCGCCGATCGGTTGTCCGTCCTTGTCTAATGTCTCTGCAATCGGCCCGACCGTGATAGTGCTCGAGATCACGACCATGCCCATTTCGCAAAGCGTGGCGTGCCAGGCATAGTTCGAACGCGCGCCGGCCGCGCGCCCCGCGGAATAGCTCAGCAGCGCTGCCGGCCGCCAGAACCAATGCTCGAGAAAGTGGTCCGTGAGGTTCTTGAGACCCGGCTGCAGGCCCCAGTTGTATTCGCCCGCTACGAACACAAACGCGTCGGCGGCCAGTAACTTGCCGGCGAGTTGTTCCATCGCGGCCGGCGCGGTCCCGGCCGGATACTCCTTGTACATCCGGTCGAGCATTGGCAGGCCGACCGCCTTGGCATCGATGAGCTCGACATCATTGCCGAGCGCGCGCAGCTGCGAGACGGTGAAATCCGCGAGCCGGATGCCGGCGCGATTTGCGCGATAGGAGCCGTAAAAGACCAGAATGCGATCTGACACGTCTCAGCCTCGGTAAGTCTTGTCCATGCGCGGCACTGCGTCGAGAACTGCGCGCAGCGAGCCGAATTGCGCCGGATGCGTCAGCAGCGTGCGTGCCAGGGACAGGGCACGGGCCTCGCAGTCGGCGCGCCGTCGCAGGTCGGGAATGGATTCCAGATCGATGACGTGCGCAAAGCCAACGATTCGTCGGATCATCTTGCAGGCCGCGAAACCCAGCATCTCGGCGAATAACCTGTCCAGATACGCGTTGCGGGCGATCCGTAGTGTCGCGGCAGCGTGCTGGCCGGCGAACAGGGCGCCCGGGAACGCGTCGCCTGCGGCTTGCTCGACCCACAGCGCCAGAAAGCGGGCGCGGAAGGTATCCCAAAAGACCTGGGCCTGCTCAAGGATCCATTCCCGATAGGCGCTGCGATCATCGCCCGCGGACGCGTGGCCGGCCTGCGAGTACCAGCTTAGCAGCAGATTGCCGAAGAAGGCGCCCAGGTCGAAACCGATGGGTCCGTAAAACGCGAACTCCGGATCGATGACACGTGTGTCCTCCGGCGTGACCATCACCGAGCCGGAATGCAGGTCGCCATGGATCAGGGCTTCGGGCTGATTCAGGAACATCCAGCCAAAGCGGGCCGCGGCCAGCCTGAGCGGCGCGTCGCTGCGCAGACTCGAGACCGCGGCATCCAGCTGCGGTGTGGTGTGACGATTGCGTGCGTTCAGGATGTAAGGGTCGATGAATATCAGATCGACGCTGATGCGCAGCAGCGGCGTATTGGCGGCGAATTGCGCCAAGCCGGCCATCTTGTGCTCGAATGGCCGGGCGATGTCCGAGGTGAAGAAGCAGGCGCGGGCGACGTATTCACCGATGTCGCGCGCCAGACGGGGATAGCGCCGAGCGGCAATCAATCCATGCCGCAGGATGATGTGCGGCGTCAGCCGCTCCATGACCGTGCAGTAGAGTTCGGGGTCGTAATGATGGATCTGTGGGATCAGCCGGCCGACGTGCGGCGCCACGGCGCTGAAGTAGGCGTTCTCGAAGTAGGCCCGCTCAGGTGACATCGGCCAGGACGGCCCGGCGACACGCACATAGGGCACCGCTTGCTTGACGCACACCGACCCGCTGGGTCCTTCGACGATGAACACGAGATTCAGATTGCCGTCGCCGACTTCACGAATCTGCCACTCATCGACCCGGCCGCCAAGCCGCGCATGAATGGCACTGAGACCGCCGAGATAGTGCCGCAGGCTGGCGGCATCGAGGATGCGATAGTCCGCGCGCGGCGTCGCGATTGCCATCATCGGCTCGATTCGCCGTCAAATACGAGACCGGGGTCGCTCGCATCCTGCTGGCCATAGGTACGAAACTTCTCGATGACGCGGGCCATCTCAGCCGCATCAAGCATGCGCGGCGGACCGATGGCGAGCGTCGAGCAGTACTGGGCAGCGAGATTCTCAACTTCGCCGGCGAGCGCCAGTGCGGCTGCCAGATTGGCACCGAGCGCAATGACGCCGTGATTGGCAAGCAGGCAAGCCCGGCGTCCCTCAAGCGCTTCAATCGCCGCAGCCGAGAGTTCCTGGCTACCGAAAGTATGGTAGGGCGCACAGCGGATATCCGCGCCCCCTGCCACCGCGACCATGTAGTGGAAGGCCGGAATGCACCGGCCGCTACAGGCCAGCGCCGTCGCGAATCGCGAATGAGTGTGGACGATGGCGCCGACCTCGCGCCGCGAGTCGAATATGTCGCGATGAAACCGCCACTCACTCGATGGCCGGCGGCGACCAAACCAGCGCCCGTCCAATTCCATCAGCGGCACGTCCTCGGGCTCGAGCACGTCGTAGGCCATGCCAGTGGGGCTGATGTAGAAGGATTGTTCATTGCGCCGCAGACTGATGTTGCCGGAGGTTCCATGGGTCAGTCCGCTGCGCGCCAGCTCGCGGCAGGCGGCGATCACCGCTGAGCGCTGATCGCTCATCCGGCTGCCCGCTGCTCGGGATAGAGACTCGACAATCCCGCCCGGCTTGCCGTGCAGATGCCGCGCTCGGTGATCAGTGCGGTGACCAGCCTGGCGGGGGTCACATCGAACGCCAGATTGAGCGCGGGACTGCTGGCGGGGATCACGCGCACCGTCTCGAGCGCGCCGTTACTGGATTGGCCGGTAACATGCGTAAGCTCACTGGAAGAACGCTGCTCGATCGGGATATCCCCTCCATGCTCGATCGACCAGTCGATGCTGCTGATTGGCAGCGCCACATAGAAGGGCAGGTGATTGTCGTGGGCGGCCAGCGCCTTGAGATAGGTGCCCACCTTGTTGCAGACATCGCCGGCGGCCGTAGTGCGGTCGCTGCCGACGATCACCAGATCTACTTCACCCCGTTGCATCAGATGGCCGCCGAGATTGTCGGCAATGACGGTATGCGGGACGCCATGTGCGCCGAGTTCGAAGGCCGTCAATGCCGCGCCCTGGTTGCGCGGCCGGGTCTCGTCCACCCAGACGTGAAGGTCGATGCCGGCGTCATGCGCCATGTAGATCGGGGCCAGCGCTGTGCCCCAGTCGACGCAGGCGAGCCAGCCGGCGTTGCAATGGGTCAGGATGTTGAGCGCGCGGACCTTGGATCTGACCGCGCGGCGGATGATCTCCAGGCCGTGACGGCCAATGGATCGGCACTGCTCGACGTCGGCATCGCAGATTGCCGCCGCTTCCCGGTACGCCAGCTCGGCGCGCTCGGCCGCTCCCGCCCGCAGCAGCACAGCCCGCATGCGCGTCAGTGCCCATGCCAGGTTGTGAGCCGTCGGGCGGGTCGCCTGCAATATTCGTATCGATTCCTCCAGGCTGGCGTCGGATGCATCCGAGCGCAGCGCCAGCGCGACCCCATAGGCCGCAGTGGCTCCGATCAACGGTGCGCCGCGAACCACCATGGCACGGATCGCCTGCGCAGCGTCGGCGAGCGACCGGAGGTCAATGGTCGTGAATTCGAACGGCAGGCGGGACTGATCGATGACCTGCACGCTCCCGCTTGCCGTGGGCCAGATCGTCCGGTAGTGCTTGCCCGCGATTTTCAAACGCCCGCCGCGGCCGATTCGATGAACGGTGCCACCTGCGCGCGGCGGCCGCACAGAAAGGCGTCGGCGACCAGCTGCAGGGGTGCCAGGTCCACCTCGCTGCGTCGCTGGCGAACAAGGCCCGCAAAGTGCGCGTACAGCGATGGATACTCCTCGCCCGGGGGCGTTTCGACCGGCCGGTCATCGACCGTCAGCTCGTTTCCGCCGCGTGATAGCAGCAGACGGCCGTTGTCCGTCTCGACCTCGATGTCCCAGCGCGGAGCACCGGGATGCAGAAAGTCGAGCTCCATGTGAACCGTTGTGTCATTCAGATCGGCGAGCAACAGGCGCGCGGCGATCGGAGTCTGGCAGTTCTCGGGATACCACAGTTCAGCGTCGCGCACAGCCAGGTTGCCGGGAAGGATATGCGTCAGGATCGAAAGCGCATTGATGCCCGGATCGAACACGCCCAGTCCGCCCACCTGCCAGATCCATGCCTGGCCCGGGTGCCAGACCCGCACGTCCTCCTGCCAGTTCACCCTGACGGTGCGAAGCACACGTTCGGCAAGCCACGCGCGCGCGGTGGCCACCGCACGCGCGTGCCGCGAATGCCAGGAACTGAACAGCACTGCACGGTTCTGCTCGGCGAGCCGGGCCAGCCCCGTGACCTCACTGACGGTCATGCCCGGCGGCTTTTCAAGCAGCACGTCGCGACCCTGCCGCAGCGCATAGCGGGCGACCGCAAATCGCGCCTGCGGCGGCGTGCAAAGTGACACTGCTGTTACGGCGGGCACGGCATGCAGCAACGTTGCAAGATCCGGATACCACGGCAGGCCCTCGATCCCGCTGTCCGGGCTGGCGCCGGCGAGCAGTTCGAAATCCTCGCTGGCAGCCAGCGCGGGATAATGCCGATCGCGCGCGATCTTGCCGAGCCCGACCAGTGCAATCTTCATGGCCGATACTCGGGCTCGGGCAGACCCTGGATGCCGAGGTGGTAGAGGAACACGGCGCCCGCGTGCGGTTCTGACTGCAGGTTCGATTCACTCAGGCCCTCGCGCGCACTGGTGACGCACAGGATATCGAGATCGGGTCCGCCGAAGCACACGCAGGTCGGCTGACTCGCTGGCACGGCAAGCGTGCGGTCGATGCGTCCATCGGGCGTATAGCGGACCACGCACCCGCCGCCCCAATGGGCACTCCAGACACAGCCGTCGACGTCGACCGCTGCGCCGTCTGGACTGGCACCTTCCGGCGTGGTGGCGAATACCCGCGCGGGTCCGAGATCGCCGGAAGGCTCGTGCAGGTCGAACACATGGATGGTGCGCGTCGGCGAATCGGCGAAGTACAGGCGCTTGCCATCGGGACTGGTGCAGAGGCCGTTCGATATGCGGATGTCGCGCCTGTGGCAGCGCATGCCGCCGGCGCGATCCAGCGAATACAGGCTGCCGGTCGCGGGGCAGCGATCGTCTTCGATCATGGTGCCGCTCCAGAAGCGTCCGCGGCGGTCGACGCGACCATCGTTGAAGCGAATGCCGGGGACGATGGCATCGGGGCGCGCCAGCCACTCGATGTTGCCGTCGTGCGCGTGGTAGAGCGCGACGCCGCTCGCAAAGGCCGCAATCAGCCGGTCGCTGTCCGCCACCAGTCCGAACGAACCGATGCGTTCCGGTGTTTCCAGTACTTCCAGCTCGGCCTCGGCCCAGTTGAAGCGGTGCAGCTTGCGACCCGGGATGTCGGTCCACCACAGCAGTTCGCGGCGCGAATCCCACAGAATGCCCTCACCGACCAGGTTGCGCGTCGCCAGGACGTCATACGGTTTCATCGTTTCACGGGCGCGCTCACGATCCCCAGTGCCATCGCGGCT
>Ga0182024_10023827_pt1 | contig 10928 bp, 11 predicted proteins | sample P32metaG_FD_120480 | JGI IMG/M metagenome (GOLD analysis project Ga0182024, IMG submission 120480) | Permafrost microbial communities from Stordalen Mire, Sweden - P3-2 metaG (Illumina Assembly) | ecosystem: Environmental > Terrestrial > Soil > Wetlands > Permafrost | place: Sweden: Stordalen... | reverse complement strand
CTTCGTCTGCTCTTGAAATTCCTGCAAAATGTCGATCGACGGAACGACAGCGGGCGTTTGGTAATAGGTGTCGTTGATATTGATGCCATCGAGAAAGTACTGGTTAGACTCTGGACGCGCACCCTGGATGGTGAGCGCGTTCCCCTCGTTTGCTCGAAAACTGCCTTGCTCGCCGCTGTTCGAGACAGCTCCTGAATTGAGAAGAAGCAGTTGAGTGAAGTTGCGTCCATTGAGGGGGAGGTCAACGATCTCCTGACCTGTAACCAGTTGCCCGATGGCTCCATTCTCCGTATCGAGGCTTGCTGCTTCAGCGTTCACGCTGACGGTCTGTTGTTCCGAGCCCGTCGCGAGCTTTAGATCGACGCGCGCTTCGGAGCCAACAGCTAATTCGACCTTTTGCACCGTGGTGGTTGAGAACCCTTTAGCCACGACCGTCACGCGATAGGTTCCGGGTTTCAGTGAAGCAACCGTGTAGCTACCCAATGAAGATGTAGTGGTCTGGCTGGTAACATTCGTATCAGCTTCGGTGATGGTGACCTGGGCGTTGGCAATCAGGGCACCAGACGAATCAACCACGGTCCCGACGATCGTGGCTGTAGCACCACCACTCTGTGCCTTGCTATCCGCCAGGGCGAGCAGGAGTACTGCGCAGACCAATATCGCCCTAAAGCAGCGACCGGACTGACGAGAGGTTACTGCCTCCAGCGATTTTCCGGCGAGTGAGTGGCGTTTCTGAAACGTGCCTAATTTTGATTGACGAACAGCGGCTGCGCATCCGCATCGCATGGACTCGAACATGGGTGAAACCTCCGAAAGAATGTTTGTTGCATCTCTTTTTCCAGCGAGACATGGTTCCTTCTGTTTTTCCAACAGAGGAATTACTTCGCGGTAGAAACCTTAAGGGCGAGATGAAACGACAGTCAAGGAGCATAGTGGCCGAGGGACAGGATTTCGTCCTGCGAACTAACGGGAGGTCTTGCGGACGTCGGAGAATCGTTCCAGTGAACCTGTTTCTAGAGAATTACGCGAAAGGAGACGCGGTTGGCCGTTTCCAGGCTTGACGCATAATTTCACTGGATGAAATGATTAAAGGATGCCAGCCAACCGACACCTGGAAAGCCAACCGGAACGAAAGGCTCCCTACCAGATTGAATCGGTGGGGCGCGCGTGTCGCCTTCTGCGGATTCTTCAGAACGAAGGCAGCCTGGCTTTGTTCGAACTTGCTGAGGTTTCGCGTTTGAGCAGGCCGACCGTCTTCCGGCTGATGACGACGCTTCAGGCGAATGGGATGGTGGCGAAGGACGGAAGCCGGAAATACCGGCTAGCCGGGGGCTTCTTTCCAGGACGACGGTACAAGATCGGGTATTTGGCGGAGACGAGCGAAACCTCCTTTTACCGCGCTGTTTCTCGTGGGCTTTTAGAAAGCGCAGAGCGGGCGGGAATGGACCTCGTGGTCCTGAATAGTCATTCGAGCCCAGATGTTGCGCTGGAGAATGCGGAGAGACTTCTGGCTGAGAATGTCGATCTCGTCATGATGTTTCAATCCTATACACAGATTGCGTCCGTAATCTCGACGCGCGCTCGCAGCCGAAGGATGCCGCTGATTGCAATCGAAATGCCTCATCCCAACGCAATCTACTTTGGCGTCGACAATTGTCATGCGGGGCTTACGGCCGGACGATACCTGGCGCACTGGGCTGAGCGACATTGGAAGGGACAAGTGGATGAAATCCTATTGATTGGTTCGCATCGAACTGGATCGTTGCCTGAGGCTCGACTCACGGGATGCCTTTTGGGGATCAACGAGGTGCTTCCCAATTCAGCGCGGGCGAAGATTTCGACGGTGAATGGAGACTGGCAGTTCGATATGAGCTTTGAAGCTGTTTCGCGGCACCTGAAAAAATCCAAGGCGAAGAGGATTCTCGTAAGCGCGATCTTTGACCCAAGTGCCCTGGGAGCTCTTCAAGCATTCAAGGATGCAGACCGTCTTCAGGATTGCGCGATTGTTGGGCAGAATGGGTCCATCGAGGCTCGTCTCCAGATGCGCAAACCGAATTCACGGTTGATCGGCTCAGTGGCCTATTTCCCCGAGCGATATGGACAACAGCTTGTGGCACTTGCGTTGGACATGCTTACCCAGCGAGTTCCGGTTCCTAATGCTGTTTTTATCAAGCATCAACTGATCACGCCCAGCAACCTGAAACAGCACTATGGCCGTGAAATGCAGGCGGCCAAACAGTCTGAGCAAACTGAGCCGCTCTTGTCATCTTCCAGCTGAGGGTTGAATAAGAAATATTCTTGACAATTCTTCTCAACACTATTCTGCTCTAGGCCTGTAATGAACAGGCCTATGACTGAGACCTCATCTCGCGATCTATTTCCCGGCGTACTCGAAATGATGATTCTCGAGTCACTTCGCCGCCAGCCGGTGCACGGATACTCGCTGGTGCAGAACATTCAGCAGCAATCCAATAACCTGCTGCAATTGGAAGAAGGGTCACTATATCCAGCGCTCCAGCGGCCGCTGAAAGCCAAGCTGGGCCGAACAGTGCGCCGTATATTGTCCTGAGCTACGCATCTTGGCACGATCATTTTCAGGGCGACCGCGGCGTTGTGGGCCGCACGGTTCATCTCAACAAGCATCCCTTTACCATCATCGGCGTTGCGTCGCCTGGATTTGTCGGCACGTTCCAAGTTGACATACATCACAAATGGGTATATCTATGTGTGATATAGAGGCCTCTCGGATGAATCCATCAGCTTCACTCAATAATGATTTGCAAGAGATGCTACCGCTTTCGCCAGCGGCCTTCTTCGTACTTTTTGCTCTCGCGGATGGCGAGAAGCATGGATACCTGATCATGCAAGAGGTAAAAGTTTTGTCGGACGGCAAACTCCAAATGGGGCCCGCGACCCTCTACACCACGATCAAAAAACTTGCAGACCAGTCGTTCATTGAAGAGATAGAGAACGAAAGCCAGGACCGTCGTCGAAACTACCGTCTCACACGGGCGGGCAAGCAACTACTCAACGCGGAGTTCTCGCGGCAAAACGAGGTTCTTCTTTTGGCGAAAGCAAAGAAGGTGTTTCCACTGGGAGGTAAAGTATGAGCGTGGTCCTCGAGCTAAGTTGCTGGGTCTATAAACGGATGCTTCCGCTGTATGCAGACAATCTGCGCTACCGGTACGGCGATGAGATGGAACAGCTCTTCAGGGAGCAGCTGATGGATGCCGGTAAAGAGGGGGTCTCGGGAATTGGCAGGGTTTGGCGATCTGCTGTTTACGATGCGGTTTCTTTAGTGGGTCCAACCTATATTGAGCCGATCAGGCTATGGAGTCTGGCGACCCTGCTATCCGCTTCGGTCATCTTTTTGACCACGCTCAGCTTCTGCGCCTTCCGGAACATTGGCGTCGTCTATGGTTGTGCGCTGAAGCCAGCGCAGGCGAGTGGTCCAGGTTCAACCGGCCATCTTGTTCCGATCTCCCAAGGGCACAAGATGTTTCTCGAATGCACGGGAGAATCTCACGGGAAGCCGACCGTCATTCTGGCGACGGGCCGGGGGCTCGGTAGTTATCAGGACTGGTCCCTGGTCCAGTCGCGTGTCTCGGAGTTCGCCCGCGTGTGCAGTTACGATCCGCTTGGCTTTGGTGAGAGCGATCATGTTCCGGGAGATCATTCGATAAGCGAGGTCGTCGAGAACATGCATGATCTCTTCCACTCTGCACAACTGCCCGGTCCCTACTTTCTTGTTGGGGCCTCGGCGGGGGGCATTCTCATTCGCCACTATGAGGAGCAGTATCCCGCCGATGTCGCAGGTTTTGTCTTCGTGGACTCCGCTCACGAAGAGGCGGTATGGCGAGATGCAGCCATCTCCCCTGCGTTTCCCGGTTCAGACATGGATCTGAAAAGCCTTCAGCGTGAAGGTCTGCTACCCCCACAGCAGCACCTCACCTGGCATGACGATGTCCCTATCATCGTCCTCGAGCGAGGGGAGCGTGCTCCCTGCAGCGCCTTCCCCGGCCTCACGCAAATCCAGTGCGACCAGATCAATGACGCTTGGCACAGCTTCCAGGTGGATCTGTCCCATCGCTCGAAGTACGCACAGCTCCGCATCGTTGCCGGTGCGGGCCATCGCATGCATCAAGAAAAGCCCGAAGCAATCGCCCAGGCCATTCACGATGTTTTGGAGGAAGTGAAGCAGCAGAAACAATAATGAAGCGAGAGAGCTGATTTCCCCCCGAATGACCCTAAATCTATTTACTTCAACTATTGCTAATCGCTAAGTCACTCATCGAGGAACCGGTTAGTACCGTCAAGTCGGCATGTGTCCAGGAATTCTGAACGGGCCGAGATTAAAAAACCAGCCTAAGTTCCTGTAGGTACGTCAATTCCGTTCATGGCGTCAACGAATTGATGTATGCTTCACTTGAACGTGACCGCGTCCATGATGGATCACAGACAACATTCAAAGCCGACGGCTGCTGTAGTTTTGATTTTGTTGCTATCTGTGCTGCTTTTACTGCTCCATCCTACGCACCTCGGGAACGCACCCGCCGTATTCATTCTTGCTACATGTTTTCTGTTTGGCATCGTTTGTGTTGCGGCTTGTCCTTTGTTTAGGGACGAAACCCAATTACTTCCCCGATTCGCGTTTGGGTCTGCACTCTTTGATCGTCCTCCACCTTTCCTCTCCGTCTAGCTCCTCCTCAACTTTCGTCGCATGAATAGCTGTTCAACGGCTTCCGTGGGGGAGCCCTGTGCATTCGAGAGGAATGATATGACATCCCATGTGGTGTTCAAATTTGGATTTTTGTTGGCCCTCGCGTTCATTAGTCTCACTTACTTCCAGACCCGACAGAGACGTAGTCGGCATAGCGGGAAGTCGCGGGTCGGTATCCATCGTGGGCCGGCCGGAAATGCGCTCCATCAACTTCGCGCGTATGTGCACCCTCACGTAAAGCACGCCATCGTACAGATGCAAAAGCAGGAGGTAATTGAGGACAACTCTCCAGATCATGAGGACGCAGTTGCCCATCTGCAGCGTCAGGCGGTCAGAATACAAAAAGGGGAACATGTGGATGGGATAACGGCTCTGGTCCCTGATGAGAAAAGCCGCACCTGAATCTGGATAACTGCAGACATCTCCAGCGAAGGCCGGGGACGGAACAAAGTTCGCCTCCTCAACCCACGTCAATTGTAGGACGGCGGAGGAGGCGGCGGGGGTTCACAGAGAAAAGTGGTTGCCATGTCTCCTACATGTGTAGTAAACACTACTACACGGAAAGGAGACCGGCGATGGCGAAGCGGCTGTCGAAGCTGGAGTTTCAGGTGATGGAGGCTCTGTGGGAACACGGGCAGTTTTCGATCCGCGAGATCCGGGAGGAGATTCCCGCGCGGAGGAGGTCGGCATACACGACGGTGCAGACGACGGTGTACCGGATGGAGGCGAAGGGCTTCGTGCGGCGGGTGAAGAAGGTGGGGAACTTCCACGTGTTTGAAGCAGTAATCACGCGGGAGGCGGCGCAGAGGAGGCTGATTGACGACGTGCTGAGCTATTTCGGCGGGCGGAGCCAGCCGCTGATGGCGCACTTGATCGAGTCCGGGAAACTATCGCTGGCGGAAGTCAAGGAAGCGGAGAAGCTGCTGAAGAGCCACGCGCGGAAGGAGGAGTAGCCATGGATTCGCTTGCATGGGGGCCCTGGACGGTTTCGCTGCTGCATCATCTGTGGCAGTCCACAGTGTTCGCAGGAGGAGTCTGGTTGCTGGCGCTGGCGCTGCGGCGGAATGCGGCGCGCATACGGTACCGGTTGTGGATGGCGGCATCGCTGAAGTTCCTGGTGCCCTTCTCGCTGCTGATCGCGGCGGGGGCGCGGCTGCGGTGGCCGACGCATCTGCGGCGCACGCAGCCGGCGATTGCGGCGGCCGTGGAAGGATTGACGCAGCCATTGCTGCAAGCGTGGCCGGCGGAGACGAGCGCAAACTTCGTGGCCGGGGCAACACGCGCGGCAGCAGGGCATTCCGCGATCGACTGGCTGCCGCTGGCGCTCGTGGGCGTATGGGCGGGCGGTACGTTATTGCTGCTGGGGCGCTGGGCGGCGAGCTGGCTGCGGTTGCGGGCGGCTGTGCGCCGCGGTGAACCGATGACGCTGGCGGACGGAACCAAAGCCCTGCTGATGGCGGAGAACGTGGAGCCAGGGGTGTTTGGAATTATGCGGCCGGTGTTGGTGCTGCCGCGCGGAATCGCAGAGCGGCTCAGCGCCGAGCAACTGGACGCGATTGTGGTGCACGAGATGTGCCACATCCGGCGCAGGGACAATCTGACGGCGGCGCTGCATATGGTGGTGGAAGCGCTGTTCTGGTTCCATCCGCTGGTGTGGTGGCTGCGGGCGCGGCTGGTCGAAGAGCGCGAGCGGGCCTGCGATGAGGCAGTCCTCGAAACGACGCGCCGGCCGTTTGCGTATGCGGAAGGGATCCTGAACGTCTGCAAATTTTATGTGGAGGCGCCGCTGAGCTGCGTGTCGGGGGTGGCGGGATCGAACCTGAAGCAGCGGATTGCGCGGATCCTGTCCGGACAGGGCGTGCGGAAACTGGACCTGCGTCGGAAGGCGCTGCTGGCGCTGGCCTGCGCGCTGGCGGTGGGCGTACCTGTGATGGCAGGTTTGGTGCGCGCGGCGCAGGGGCAAATGCAGGGGTCGGGTGCGGCGCAAAAGGGCGGCATTTCTGGGTCATGGCAGGGGACGATGCGCACGCCGGACGGCCACAGTCTGCGCGTGGTGCTGAAGATCGCGAAGGATGAGAAGGGCCCGCTGAGCGCGACGCTCTACAACCTCGACCAGAACGAGCCGCCGATGGCCGGCAGTTTGGTCAGCTTTGAGAGGGGAACTCTGCGGTTCGTGAATGACTTCCCGAGGCTGACGTATGAGGGGAAGATGTCGGCGGACGGTAATTCGATCAGCGGGACGGTGACCCAAAATGGCTCCTCTCCGCTGGTACTGGAGCGCGCGACGCCGCAGACGGAGTGGGCGACTCCTGGTCCGCCACCGCGGGCTGTGCCGATGGCTGCGGATGCGAAGCCCGGTGTGGAGGTGGCGACTATCAGGCCGACCCAGCCGGGAACTAAATTGTTCATGCTTACCGTGCGAGGAGAGAATTTGGTGGTTAAGAACCTCCCGCTTACCCTTTTGATGAAGTTTGCCTATCCGACCCGGCCTATCGTGGGCCTCACGGGTTGGATGGACACGGACAAATGGGACATCGAGGTGAAGTCAGATACGCCGGGGATGCCTAGCCTTGACCAGGAGAGAGATATATTGCAAAAGCTGCTGGCGGAGCGCTTCGCTCTGAAGGTTCACGAGGAGAAGCGGGAGATGCCGGCCTACGCCCTGACCGTGGGCAAGGACGTGCCGAAGATGACGAAGAGCGTGGACGCGTCGTTAAAGCCGAGCTTTACCTGTTTCCCTTCGGGGATGCTGCGCGCGCAAAGCGCCACGATGGACGACTTCGCGCGCTTGCTGCAAAGCAACGTTCTCGGCCAGCAGGTGGTAGACGAGACGGGCCTGACGGGGAAGTGGGATTTCGCGCTGCAGTGGACACCGGATGAAACGCAGTTTGCGGGGATGAGGGGGAACGTGCCGGCGGCGGATGATGCGAATGCTCCACCGCCGCTGTTACCGGCGATCCGGGAACAATTGGGACTGCAACTAAAGTCAGAGAAAACACAGGTGCCGGTGGTGGTGATCGATCACGTGGATCATCCTTCGCCGAACTAAGAGCGGCGACGGCGTACTCCCACCCGGATTCCCGAGGGGCGGGCGGCGACGAGCGAACAGAATGCCTATTGCAGTGATTGTGTAACTTGGCGATGTGAAGTTCCATCACTAGCTCTTATGGACGACTTCGAACGAATACCCATCCGGGTCCAATACATCAGCGGCGTAGTATCCCGGATAGTATTCCACTCGTGCCCGCGGTGAAATATTGTCCCTGGCCCCAGCGGACATTGCCGCCTTGTAGAATTCATCGACCTTGCCATTGTTTTCGGCCACGAACCCCCAGTGAATGGACGCTGGATCAGGCTTCCCTTGTTTGATCCAGAAGAACGCCCTCTTTCCATCACCAAATCCCCACAGATCAGGATGATCGCCTTTTCCCTTGTAGGGTAGGAAGAACTTGATATTAAGAGGCTTTAAGACCGCCTCATAGAACGCCAACGAACGTTCGATATTGCTGACCGTCAGAATCATGTGGTCGAGCATTGTTCTCTCCTTCAAATCACAAGTGCCTCAACAGCCTTTTCACCATCGGATATGGTTGTCTATCTTGCCTTTGGTGCCCGATTTATGTGAGGGTCCGCACCCGAATGGGGCCGGACCCAGACCCTTAATCTGACTCGTTCAGGCGCTGATGCCGTAGCGGGCGGCGGAGTGCTGGCGAGTGAGGTTGGGGCCAAGCGCTTTGCGTGCATTCTCAAACCTCTCCCAGTCTCCCAGCTTAGGCAGTGCAGGAATCGTGATCAGTTCGCCCTGGTCTAGACCTGCAAGCGACGCGTCTACCATCTCCTCGGCCGTCATTACAAACTCTCCAGGAAAGTTGTGGACGGGAAATTTGGCGCGATCCCAGAACTCGGTGGCGGTTGCGCCGGGAAGAACGGTCTGGACCTGGATGCCCCTGTCCTTTACCTCGTTGTGAAGTGATTGGGTGAGATTGACGACGAAGGCCTTCGTGCCACTATAGACGCCATTGAGCAGTTCGGGACTGAGAGCGGCAATCGAAGAGATATTGATGATGAGCCCCTTCGACCGCGCGAGAAAGCCGGGCAGAGCCGCCGAGGTAAGACGCGTCAGAGCGGTGATGTTCAACTGGATCATGTTGTCCATCTCGTCCACGTCAGAGTCGATCAACTTTGCGACCCCACCAAAGCCTGCATTATTCACCAGCGCCGTGACGCTGGTGTCCGAGCGCAAGCGCTCTTCGACGCGCTTCAGGTCGGCCTTCACTGTAAGGTCGGCGGGCAGAATGTCGGCTTTGCGGCCAGTCTTGGCGCTGATATCGTTCGCGAGCTTGGTCAAGCGTTGCTGATCACGGGCGACCAATATCAGGTCGTAACCCCTCTGAGCAAGGCGGTGAGCGTAGACGGAGCCGATGCCGGTGGATGCTCCGGTAATGAGTGCGGTGCCAGGATTGAAAGGTGTCGACATGGTGTGTCTCCTCTGTTGCTTAATTTCGTCCATCATTCGGACTCAGCTGAATAGAGTAGACCGGTCGGTCTAGGGATTCAAGAATCGTGCACCTGGAGGCGATTTTCTTCCTAGGCCTTCAGCAGAACGTTGAAGGTAAAGTGCAGAAAGATCTCCAGCGGCTTGCTGGAGCGGTCGGCCTTGGACCGGAGCAGCGCGCCTTCGTAGCTATTGAGAAGGAAAGAAGCCAATTCCTGCGGTTTGCTCGATGGGGCGAGCTCGCCGCCGTCGATTGCCTCCCGGAGAACGTCGGCAATCGCGGCTTGCCAAGCTGACAAGGATTGGTGAAGCAAGGATTGGATCGCTTGGCTGTGGTCTGCCATCTCCAGGGTGAGGTTTCCCACCAGGCAGCCGCTAATCGCAGCCTGCGGCCCATAGACCTTGATCAACTCCTCGAAGTACCGCCGCAAGCGCTTCAGAGGAGCCGCTTTACCCCCGTGCAGGATCTTCTCAGCTCGTTCGCCTTCTCCAAGAACGTAAAGCGCAAGCACTTCTTTCGCGAAGTCCTCTTTGCTCGCGAAGTGGTGATAGAAGGATCCCTTGGGAATCTTCGCATCTTCCAATATCTCGTTCACGCCGGTGGAGGAGTACCCCCTCGCGTGAATTTGCCGCAGCCCAACCTGCAGCAGATGGTCCCGCGTGCTTTGAGGTTCCATTGCATCTCCTTTGCAACTTCTTGACGACACTTGAACCGACCAGTCTATTCGATTCGGGATACGTGTAGAAGGATTCCGCTCTACCCATAGATCTTCAGATCTTCCGCTACAACTGGCGATTGCAGGGTGGGTTAAAGAAATCGCGGGTGTTCAAGCCGGCGGGCTATCAGGGGACGCAAGCACAACCGAGGCCTCGCTGGTGAATGGGCGAAAGGTGAAGGACTCCTGCAGGTAAAGCCGGACCATCGAGTCCGTGTGCGTGAGGTAGCCGATCGAGAGGTCCTGCCCAATGCTGAGCTCGAAATCGCCGCCTCGCGTGGTCAGCACAAAAGCGCCCTCGATGGCCGGAGCCCAGATGATGTTGCCGTCGACAATGCGCTTGACGTGCTCCAGAACGGGGTAGCCATGATCGCGGGTTTCCGCCAGTTCCGTATAGGCTTTGGCTCCAAGTAAGACCGAGTAAGGTCCGTTCACACCGACGAGACGGAGTTGGCTCAACGCATGAGCCACAGCGTCTGGATAGTCCCGGACATCGCTGGGAAGGGTCATGATCGGGTTGCTGGTCGCTTCCCGAATGCCCTGGATGTTTGCCGCTGGGTAGCCATTGAAGATGGCCCGGTCCTCCGCGAAGGCGATTTTCCTGGCTGCATCCTTGGCCGGTTGCCAATCGGAATCGTCGGAACCTCGCTCTACATCGTCGATTGCCGCACGCGTCAGCTCAAAGGGAACACGCAACTCAACCAGGGCTTTCACCTCACGCTGGCGGGCGAGGATGTCTTCCGCTGGAGGGGGGATCGGCAGCAAATGGCCCGTACCCACAGCCGGCAAAGCAACGCCACTGGGAGCTGGTACATCGACGACGCGTCGGCCGGCGAGATAGCGTTTCAGCGTCCGCGTTGCTTCTTCCTCGATCTGCGCCCACGCGGCGTCAGAAATGGGCGCCAACTCCCGATGGAGGTTATTCATTTCGTTCTCCTCTCAGCGATCCTATCCCAAGTGATGAGCCCGGCACAGCAGCCTCGGCGGGCGCATCGGG
>Ga0182024_10023826_pt1 | contig 10928 bp, 6 predicted proteins | sample P32metaG_FD_120480 | JGI IMG/M metagenome (GOLD analysis project Ga0182024, IMG submission 120480) | Permafrost microbial communities from Stordalen Mire, Sweden - P3-2 metaG (Illumina Assembly) | ecosystem: Environmental > Terrestrial > Soil > Wetlands > Permafrost | place: Sweden: Stordalen... | reverse complement strand
CGGCGCGGTGCCCCCCATCGCCCGGGTGAACGCCATCAGCGAGGCGTTGCCCGACGAGCCGGCGATGTAGTTGAAATCCGGGTTCTCGCCGGCCGCGCCGAGCACGTTGACGATGACGCCCTTCTTGCGCTCGCGCATCTGCGCGTAGAAGCGCCGCGTCATGTTGATGTAGCCGAAGACCTTGAGATCCCACGCCTCGCGCCAGCGCTTCTCGTCGATCGCGTCGAGATTGCCGCCGGGGATCGCGCCGGCATTGTTGACCAGGATGTCGATGTCGGCGCATTCGGCCGCGACCTTGTCGACATTGCGGCTATCGGAGAGATCGAGCGCGAACACCCTGACTCCGACGTTGTATTTTGATGTGATCGCCGCGCGCGCCGCCTCGAGATCGGCGGCGGTGCGCGACACCAGCGCGACGTCGCAGCCTTCCTCGGCCAGCGCCTCGGCGCAGGCCCGCCCGATGCCCTTCGACGCACCGGTGATCAGCGCCTTCTTGCCCCTCAGACCCAGGTCCATGCTCGTCCTCCCCGTCACGCTGTGTCCACCAGGCGATCTTAGCCTGCCCGTTCAGGATCAGGCGTCGATTTTCTCTGAGCCGATGCCCTGGACGGCTGACGGCGCACTTGGCGCGCCGCGGCGCTTTTGCCAAAGTAGCTTCATGCAGAGCGAACGCGGCGCCGCCGCCCTTGCCCGAATGATCGCCGAAGCGAAGCGCGTCGTGGTGTTCACGGGCGCCGGCATCAGCACCGAGAGCGGCATCCCCGATTTCCGCAGCCCCGGCGGCATCTGGACCCAGATGGCCCCCATCTATTTCGACGAGTTCCTCGCCTCCGAGGAGGCGCGGATCGAGACCTGGCGCCGCCGCTTCGCGATGGAGGACATCTTCAAGGCGGCCGAGCCCAATCGCGGCCATCGCGCGGTCGACGCGCTGGTGCGCCGGGGCAAGGTGTCGGCGGTGATCACCCAGAACATCGACGGACTGCACGAAGCCTCGGGCATCCCGCGCGACAAGATCATCGAGCTGCACGGCAACACGACCTACGCGACCTGCCTCGATTGCGGCGAGCGCTACGAGATCGCCGAGCTGCGCGCGATCTTCGAGCGCGACGGCGCGGTGCCGCCATGCGACAAATGCCTCGGCCACGTCAAGACCGCGACCGTGTCGTTCGGCCAGGCGATGCCGCTGCTGGCGATGCGCCGCGCCGAGCAGGAGATTCGGGCGGCCGATCTCTGCATCGTGCTCGGCTCGTCGCTGGTGGTCTATCCGGCGGCCGGCTTCCCGCAGCTCGCCAAGGAGAACGGCGCTGCGCTCGCCATCGTCAACCGCGAGGAAACCGGGCTCGACCGCATCGCCGATTTGGTGCTGCACACGCCGATTGGCGACACGCTGGGCGGGGCGGTCGGGGTGAATTGACGATTTTAATCGTCACCCCCGCGCAGGCGGGGGTCCAGGGCGGTCGCTCCGTCGCTTGCTCTGGGTTCCCGCCTTCGCGGGAATGACGAAGGAAAAAAGGAGGGAACACATGCGGCTCGAAGGCAAGGTCGCGCTGATCACCGGCGCCGCGTCGGGCATGGGGGCGAGCATGGCGCGCATCTTCGCGCGCGAGGGCGCGAAGGTGGTCGTCGCCGACCAGATGGACGACGAGGGCCGGAAGGTGGTCGCCGACATCGTCGCGGCCAATGGCGCGGCGAGCTTCCACCATCTCGACGTCACCGACGAGGCGAACTGGAAGAGCGTCGTCGCCATGACCGTGGGAGAATTCGGCAAGCTCGACATCCTCGTCAACAATGCCGGGATCAGCGGCAGCGCGGTCGAGGATCTCTACGACACCGACGCCTGGGACAAGATCATGGGCGTCAACGCGCGCGGCGCGTTTTTCGGCATGAAGTACGCGATCCCCGAGATGCGCAAGGTGGGCGGCGGGTCGATCGTCAACATCTCGTCGATTTCCGGCGTCACCGGGCAGCGCGGCATCCACGCCGCCTACAACGCCTCGAAAGGCGCGGTGCGGACGATGACCAAGGTCGGCGCGGTGCAGCACGGGCGACACAACATAAGGGTCAATTCGGTGCATCCCGGGCTGATGCCGCCGATGCGCACCTCCGGCCGCACCGCCGACCCGGCGACCCGCGCCAAGATGCTCGAACAGGTGCCCTTGGGCCGCGACGGCCGGATCGAGGAGGTGGCGCACGCCGTCTTGTTCCTCGCCTCGGACGAGGCCTCCTACATCACCGGCGCCGAGCTTTACGTCGACGGCGGATATCTGGCGACGTGACCCACCCCGCATTTCCGCCGCGAAAGCGGGGGGAAAACGGCTTTGAAACGGAGAATAGCAATGGCCTATGATCTCAATGCCTTCTGTCACGATTGCCACGACGCGCTGAAGGGCGACAAAGGCCCCGGCGGGCGCGAGGCGGTGCGCCAAAACCTTGAGCGGCTGCTCGCCGAGAAATCCTTCCTCGACGCGCATGTGCTGTCGATGCCCGCGGGCCGGCACACGCTGTACGAGGATCCCGAGCTCGGCTTTGTCGTGCTGTCGCACGTCAACTCGAAGGCCGCCAAATCGCCACCGCACGACCACGGCGCGTCGTGGGCGATCTACGGCCAGGCGCTGCACCACACCGACATGACCGAATGGCGCCGCACCAAGGGTGACGGGCCCGGCCCGGCCGAGGTCGAGATCGCCCGGCAATACCGGCTCGAGCCGGGCCATGCCGGCACCTACGACATCCGGGCGATCCATTCGATCGACTATCCCGACGGCGCGCGCTTCGTGCGCGTCACCGGCACCGATCTCGAACGCGTGCCGCGGCTCAAGTTCAACCTGAAGACCAGCGAAGCCGAGGTGATCGAGAGCGTCACGACCGGCCCGGGCTGACGCCGCAATTGCTTTAAGTTCCTCTCCCCGGGCTTGACCCGGGGGTCCACGTCTTTGTCGGCATCGATCAAGAATTAAGACGTGGATGGCCGGATCAAGTCCGGCCAAGGCGGTTTTTCAGGTGATGCTACTCCGCCACCCGCACTGGCTCGGCTGGCTCGCCCGCCGCCGCCTCGGCGACGGCGAGGTTGTTCTTCATGTGGTCGAGCGCGCCCATCAGCATGGCGCGCGCGGCGGGGGTCAGCCCGGCACAGGCCTCCTCGCGGACCACCAGATTGATCGCCAGGATGCGGTCGACCACCGGCCAGGCGAGCGGCGTCAGCCACAGCGTGCGCACGCGCCGGTCGGTCGGATGGGCACGGCGCTCGACCAGCCCCTCCTCGGCGAGCCGGTCGAGCATGCGCACCAACGCGATAGGCTCGACGTCGAGGTCGGCCGCCGCGACGGTCTGGCTGATCCCTGGGTTGCGCGCGATGCGCAGCAGCAGCGAGGCCTGCAGCCGGGTGATCGGCAATCCGGCCTGGCGCACGCTGCGCTCGAAGCGCCGGCGGATCAGTCGCGCCACCGCGTGCAGGCGATGCCCGACGCCGGGTTGCAGCGCGGCCGAGGACGGCCGGTCCGTCTCGTCGCCCAGCCAGTCGACCGGACCTATCGGCAGGGCGTCATTGGGCAGCGCCATGCTGATCCTCCGCCGGGGTGGCGCCGGTCGGCGCGTCTGTCAGGGCCGCCGCGAGGCGCGATTGGCGGCGATGCGCACCGCCGAGGAACCGGCTGAGCCGCTCGAGATAGAGATAGATGACCGGCGTCGTGTAGAGCGTCAGCCATTGCGACACTAGGAGGCCGCCGACGATGGCGACGCCGAGCGGCTGGCGCAGCTCGGAGCCGGCGCCCTGGCCGAAGGCGATCGGCATCGCGCCGAACAGCGCCGCGAACGTCGTCATCATGATCGGGCGGAAGCGCAAGAGGCAGGCCTGGTGGATCGCCTCGCGCGGCGACTTGCCTTCCAGCCGCTCGGCCTGCAGCGCAAAGTCGATCATCATGATCGCGTTCTTCTTGACGATGCCGATCAGGAGGATCACGCCGACGATCGCGATGACGCTCAAATCATAGTGCAGCAGCATCAGCGCGAGCAGCGCGCCGACGCCGGCCGACGGCAAGGCCGAGAGGATCGTGATCGGGTGGATGTAGCTCTCATAGAGCACGCCCAGCACGATGTAGACGACGAGGATCGCCGCGGCGACCAGCAGCGGCATCGACGACAATGACGCCTGAAAGGCCTGAGCCGTCCCCTGGAACGACGCATTCAGGGTCGGCGGCGCGTGTATGCGCTCGGCCATCGTCTGAATCCTGTCGACCGCCTGGCCGAGCGCGACGCCGGGCGCGAGGTTGAACGACAGGGTCACCGCCGGGAACACGCCTTGATGGCTGACCGAGAGCGGCGTGACCTTCGAGACCAGATGCGCGAACGCCGAAAGCGGCACCTGCACCCCGTTCGCGCCGGGCACGAACACCATCGCGAGCGCCTGCGTATTGTTCTGATATTGCGGCTGGACCTCGAGGACGACCTTGTACTGGTTCGTCGCGGTAAAGATCGTCGCGATCTGGCGCTGACCGAACGCGTCATAGAGCGTCTGGTCGATCAGCGAGGCCGACACGCCGAGGCGCGAGGCGGCATCGCGGTCGATATCGACCGCCATCGTCGGCGAAGCGTTCTGCTGGTCGGAGGCGACATCTTGCAGACCCGGGATCTTGCGCAACTCGGCTTCGAGGATCGGGGCCCAGTGGTTGAGCTCCTGATCGTTCGTGTCGGTCAGCGTGTACTGGTACTGCGTCCGGCTGAGCCGGCCGCCGACAGTGATGTTCTGCGGCACCTGCATATAGAACACAGCGCCTTGCACCGCGGCGACTTTCCGGCGGAGCCGCTGGACGACCTGGTCGGCGGTGTCGCTGCGCTCCTCGAACGACTTCAGCGCGAAAAAGACGCGCGCGGCGTTTTCGGTGGGGTTGTAGGCATAGGCCCCGGCCAGCATGAACACGCCGCCGACGCTCGGGTCGGCTTTGATGATGTCGACGATCTGGTGCGCCATGCCGACCGTCTTCAGATACGAGGCATCCTGCCGGGTATCGATCTCGCCGAAGACGGTGCCGGTGTCCTGCTGCGGGAAGAACCCCTTGGGAATCTTCGCATAGAGATAGCCGGTCGCGACCATCAGCAGCAGCGTCGACATTAGCGTGATGAACTGATGCCGGAAGACGAAGTGAAGTCCGCGATCGTAAGTGCGAATGACCGCGTCGAAGACGCGCTCGGCGCCGCGGTTGAAGCGGCCCGGCGGCTTCTCATGCTCGCTCTTGAGGAACAGCGAGCACATCACCGGCGTCAAGGTCAGCGACACGAGCGCCGACGCACAGACCGCGACCGACACCGTGATCGCGAACTCGCGGAATAGCCGGCCGATGACGCCGCCCATCGCGAAGAGCGGGATGAACACCGCGATCAACGAGAAGGTGATCGAGATGATCGTGAAGCCGATCTGGCCGGCACCTTTCAGCGCGGCCTCAAAGGGCCTATCGCCCGCCTCGATGTAGCGGACGATGTTCTCGATCATGACGATCGCGTCGTCGACTACGAACCCGACCGAGATCGTCAACGCCATCAGCGAGATGTTGTCGAGGCTGAACCCGGCGACATACATCACCGAAAAAGTGGCGAGCAGCGACAACGGCACCGCCAGGCTCGGGATCACCGTGGCCCAGATCGTCCGCAGGAAGAGGAAGATCACGATGACGACGAGGGCGATCGTCAGCAGCATCGTCAACTGCACGTCGCGCACCGCCGCACGGGTCACGAGCGTACGATCCATCATCAGGTCGACATGCACCGCGGGCGGGATCGACTGCTCGAGCTTGGGCATCAGCGCCTTGATCGTGTCGACCAGCGCGACGGTGTTCGCGCCTGGCGCCTTCTGAATCGCGATGCCCTCGGCCGGCTTGTTGTCGAACCAGGCGCCCACCCGGGTGTTCTGCACCGAGTCGAGGGCGTCGCCGATATCCTTGACGCGGACCGGCGCGCCATTGCGATAGGCGACGATCACGTTGCCGAAGGACTTGGCGTCGAACAGCTGGTCGTTGGTTTCGAGCGCGACGACCTGGTCCTGGCCTTCGATGGCGCCCTTCGGTTCGTTGACCGTCGCGGCGACGAGCGCGTTGTGCACGTCCTCGAGCCCGATCCCGTGCGCGGCGAGCGCCGCCGGGTTGACCTGGATGCGCGCGGCATAAAGCTTCTGGCCGAAGATCGACACCTGCCCGACACCGGGCACCGTGGACAGCCGCTCCCCCAGCACGGTGTTGGCGTAATCGTCCAGCTTGTAATCCGGCACCGCGTCCGAATGGACGGCATAGATCATGATCGGAAAGTCCGCCGGGTTGACCTTCCGGTAGGTCGGCGGGCTCGGCAAATCCTTCGGCAGCAAACCGGTAGCGGCGTTGATCGCGGTCACCACGTCGACCGCCGCGCCGTCAATATTACGGTCAAGGGCGAATTGCAGCGTGATCGATGTCGTCCCAATGCCCGACAGCGAGGTCATCTGATCGAGGGCCGGGATCTGGGTGAATTGCTGCTCGAGCGGCGTGGCGATCGCCGAAGCCATCGTCTGTGGACTGGCGCCGGGATAGCTGGCCGTCACCGTGATCGTCGGGAAATCCACGTTCGGCAACGGCGCGACCGGCAGCAGCCCATAGGCGCCGATGCCGAACACCAGCACGCCAAGCATCAAGAGCGAGGTCGCGATTGGCCGTCGGATGAAGGGTTCGGAGATGCTCATCGGCGCGGATCGATTTGGGGGGCGGAAGGCGGCAGGATGGTCATTCGGCGACGCCGCGCGATTCCTCCGCCAGCGCGGGGCTGTGCGCCGGATCGGGGGTCAACGCGTTGGCAAGGCGCGACGGCCTGTTCGAGCGGCCGAGGAACCGCGAGAGCCGTTCGAGATAGAGGTAGATGATCGGCGTCGTGTAGAGCGTCAGCCATTGCGACACGAGAAGCCCGCCGACGATCGCGATGCCGAGCGGGCGCCGCAGCTCGGAGCCCGCGCCGCCGCCGAACGCGATCGGCATCGCGCCGAAGAGCGCCGCGAAGGTCGTCATCATGATCGGGCGGAAGCGCAGGAGGCATGCTTCGTGGATCGCCTCCTGCGGGCTCTTGCCCTCAAGGCGCTCGGCCTGCAGGGCGAAGTCGATCATCATGATCGCGTTCTTCTTGACGATGCCGACCAGGAGGATGACGCCGATCATCGCGATCACGCTCAGGTCGTAATGCAGGATCATCAGCGCGAGCAGCGCGCCGACGCCGGCGGACGGCAACGCCGACAGGATCGTGATCGGGTGGATGTAGCTCTCGTACAGGATGCCGAGCACGATGTAGACGACGAGGATAGCCGCGGCGACGAGCAAGGGGGTCGACGACAGCGAGGCCTGGAACGCTTGCGCCGTGCCCTGGAACGCACCGTCGATGGTCCCCGGTAGGCGCATCTCCTCCTGCATCCGCTTGATCGCATCGACCGCCTGGCCGATCGCGTAGCCCGGCGCGAGATTGAACGACAGGGTCACCGCCGGGAACTGGCCCTGGTGGTTGACCGACAGGGCCTCGGCCTTCGAGGTAAAATGGGTAAAGGTGCTGAGCGGCACCTGAACCCCGCCCGGCCCTGGAATATAAAGTTTCCCGAGGGCGGACGGATCGTTCTGGAACTGCGGTTGGACCTCGAGGATGACCTTGTATTGGCTGGTCGCGGTGTACATGTTGGCGATCTGCCGCTGGCCAAACGCATCGTAAAGCGTCTGGTCGATCAGCGCGGGCGAGATGCCGACGCGCGCCGCCAGGTCGCGATCGACCTCGATCGCGAGATGCTGCGCGGCGACCTGCTGGTCGGAAGCGACATCCTCGAGCGCGGGCAGCTTCTTCATCGCCGCCTCGACCTTCGGCGCCCACAGGTTCAGCTCGTCGCTGTCGGTGTCGGTCAACGTGTATTGGTAAAGCGTTCGGCTCAGCCGTCCGCCGATGCTGATGTCCTGCCCCGACTGCATGAAGAAACGCGCGCCCTCGACCGCGGCCACCTTCGGCCGCAGGCGGCGGATGATCTGGGCCGAGGTCACATTGCGCTCGGAATGCGGCTTGAGCTGAATAAAGACGCGGGCGGTGTTCTCGGTCGGGTTGTAGGAGCTGGCGCCGGTGAACGAGAAAACCCCCGACACGTCGGGATCCTTGCGGATGATGTCGACGAACTGGTGGGTGATCTTGGCCATCGCCGCGAAGGAGATGTCCTCGCGCGCGTCCGCCTGGCCGAAGATGAAGCCGGTATCCTGCTCGGGGAAAAACCCTTTGGGGATCGTGACGTAAAGGTAGCCGGTGACGAAAATCAGCACGACGGTCGACAACAGGGCCGGCAGTTGGTGTCGGAAGACGAAGACCAGCCCGCGATCGTAAAGCCGCAGGAAGGCCTCGAAAGCACGCTCGGCGGCCCGGTTGAGCCGCCCCGGCGGGCGCTCGTGCTCGCTTTTGAGGAACAGCGCGCACATCACGGGGGTCAGGGTCAGCGAGATGAAGGCCGAGGCGACCACCGCGATCGTCACCGTCACCGCGAACTCGCGGAACAGGCGGCCGACGATGCCGCCCATGAACAGAAGCGGGATGAACACCGCGATCAGCGAGAAGGTGATCGAGATGATCGTGAAACCGATCTGCCCGGCGCCTTTGATCGCCGCGTCGAACGGCCGGTCGCCCAGCTCGATGTAGCGCACGATGTTCTCGATCATCACAATCGCGTCGTCCACCACGAACCCGACCGAGATGGTCAGCGCCATCAGCGAGATGTTGTCGAGGCTGTAGCCGACGACATACATGACGGCGAATGTCGCCAGCAGCGACAGCGGCACCGCGATGCTCGGGATCACCGTCGCCCACAACGTGCGCAGGAAGATGAAGATCACGATGACCACGAGAATGACGGTCAGCATCATCGTGAACTGCACGTCGTGCACCGCGGCGCGCACCACCAGCGAGCGGTCCGACACCAGCTCCACATGGATCGACGGCGGGAACGACTGCAGGATGCGCGGGATCATCGCCTGGATCGTGTCGACCAACTGGTTCGTGTTGGCGCCGGCCTGGCGCTGGATCGCCAAACCTTCGGCCGGGCGATCGAAAAACCAGGCGCCGGTCCGCGCGTTCTGCTTGGCCTCGATCGCGTCGCCGACATCCTTGACCCGCACCGGCGCGCCGTTGCGGTAGGCGACGATGACGTCGTTGAACTGCGTGGCGTGGAACAGCTGGTCATTGGTGTCGAGCGTATAGGTCTGGTGATCGTTTTCGAGCGTGCCCTTCGGCCGGTCGAGGGTCGTCCCCAACAGCGCGTTGCGCACGTCCTCGAAGCCGATGCCGCGCGTCGCCAGCGCCTCCGGATTGATCTGGATGTGCGCCGAATAGGGCTGCTGGCCGAAGATGCGCGCCTCGGACACGCCCGGCACGGTCGACAGCTTTTGCGCCAGGATCGTGTAGGCGTAATCGTCGACGCGATAGATCGGCAGGGCGTCCGAGAATACCGCGTAGATCAGCACCGGCCGGTCGGCCGGGTTGGTCTTGCGGTAGGTCGGCGGCGACGGCAGATCGGCCGGCAAGAGGCCGCTCGCCGCGTTGATCGCCTGCTGAACGTCGGTCGCGGCGGCGTCGATGTTGCGCTCGAGGTCGAATTGCAGCGTGATCGACAGCGAGCCGATGCCGCTGGTCGAGGTCATCTGCGACAGCGAGGGGATCGCCGCGAATTGCTGCTCGAGCGGGGTCGCGACCGCCGAGGCCATCGTATCGGGGCTCGCGCCCGGATAGTTGACCGACACCGTCATGGTCGGAAAATCGACCTTCGGCAACGCCGCGACCGGCAAGAGCCCGTAGGCGCCGACGCCGAATACCAGAATGCCGAGCATCAACAGCGAGGTCGCGATGGGCCGGCGGATGAACGGTTCCGAGATATTCATCGGCTACGAATCTCGTTTTCGTTGAGTGGCGTTTCTGTTGATAGGACGGGGCGGGTTGCCGTCGGCGCTCAGCCCGATGCGCCCGGGGCTAGAGCGCGCACCCGCGCCCCCTCGGTCAGCCGGTATTGGCCATCGACGACGATTTTCTCGCCAGGCTCCAAGCCCTTTTCGATGACCGCGATGCCGTCCTGGATCGAGGCGACCTGGACCGGGCGGCGCTCGACCGTGTCGTCGGCCTTGATGACGTAGGCGTAATAGCCGTTGGGCCCGACCTGCACGGTCTGCTGCGGCACGGTCGGCGCACTCTTGTGGGTGTTGAGGATCAGCCGCACATCGACGAATTCGCCCGGCCACAGCCGCTCGTCGCTGTTGTCGAAGCTCGCTTTGAGCCGGATCGTCCCGGTGGTCTGGTCGACCGCGTTGTCGATCACCGTCAGCTTGCCTTCGGACAACAGCGTCACGTTGTCGGAGCCGAAGGCTTGCACCTTGAGGTCGCCCAGCGCCTGCTTTTCGTGGATCTTGTGCAAATGATCCTGGGCCATGGTGAAGGTGACGAAGATCGGCTTGGTCTGGGTGATCGTCAGCAGGCCGGTGGCGTCGGTGGCGTGAACGATGTTGCCGACATCGACCAGCCGGACGCCGATCCGGCCCGAGATCGGCGCGCGAATATCACAATAGTCGCGGTTGACCTGCGCCGCGTCGATCTGCGCCTGATCGCCCTTGAGCGACGCCTGAAGCTGGGCGACCGTCGCCTTTTGCTGGTCGTAGCTTTGCTTGGTCTGGAAGCCCGGTCCGACGAGCTGGGCATAACGGTCGAGATCGGCCTGGGCGCTGACCAGCTGCGCCTCGTCCTTGGCCTTGTTCGCCTGGGCGATCTCCAACGCCGCTTGGTACGGGCGCGGATCGATCTGGATCAGCGGATCGCCGGCCTTGACCTCCTGCCCTTCGTCGAAGGTAACCTTGTTGAGCTGACCGTCGACGCGGGTCTTGATGGTGACCGTGTTGTAGGCCTGGACGCTGCCGATGCCG